>Ga0182008_10001544_pt1 | contig 15320 bp, 16 predicted proteins | sample Sormic07211129_1_FD_120482 | JGI IMG/M metagenome (GOLD analysis project Ga0182008, IMG submission 120482) | Rhizosphere microbial communities from Sorghum bicolor, Mead, Nebraska, USA - 072115-129_1 metaG | ecosystem: Host-associated > Plants > Roots > Rhizosphere | place: USA: Nebraska...
CAGTGAGGACACGGTTATGCAGGGGGAAGTGCATGCTTATCCTTCGAAGTACCAGCAGATGCCGAAGCCAGCGGTTTAGCATCGGAAGGCACGCGGTACGCATGGTGCTTTCCCCCTACAGATCGGGGTCTGCATGGGGCATGCGAATCAGGCCTAGCTCGAAAGCCTGAGTCGAAGACTCAACCGTTGTGCAGCGTTTCCTGGCTTTCGCTCGGCGGCGGCCGAAGACTCAGTTCGGCCAATTGCGGACCTTCATCACGACCTTCCAATTCGCGAACGCCCTAAGGTCTGCGAGCTCGCTGGCCGGCAAAGGAGCCATCTTCGCCCGGCGGTTCGAAGATTGAGCTCGGCTTGCTCGATTCAGTTAGTAGTTGAGGTCGGAGAACTGCGTCGCGAGGCGCTGTCGCTCAGTGTGCCGCTGCAGACTCCGCTCCTTTGCGCCCACGACGACTGCGGCCAATGCCTTGGCGCGGCGTCGCCGTGCCATCAGCCTCCACAACCCGAACAGAGCAATAGCGCATACCAATGCGATAAGAACCGGCGTCAGCCAAACTTCCATCAGTACGTCGTAGTTCACGAAGTTTGGCGCTGCTGCTGCGCCGGCCGTGGCGCTGAAAAAGAGCAGGACGCCGGCGATGAATGCGGCTGAAATTCTGCTAGTCATGTCGTATCTCGGTGCCGAAGTCGGTATGCCCCGATTCTGCTGCACGAAGTAACACGTTCGTTTTCAGGATTTGCCGCCAAGAATGTGCTTTTGTCACATTCGTTAAATAGTTCACAAGGCGACCCGGTATCGTCCTCGAGAAACGGCGAATCGTTTGCCGTCAGGAAGCCTGCAGAAAGGCGAGAACATCTCGCCTAGGCCAGGGCGCGCGGAGCAGCGATGGCTTCGAGGTGCAGAGCATCGACCGCTTTGCTCGGTCTACCATAAAGCTCGCAGTCCTGAGGATGTGATGATGGCATCGCGAAGGACGTTTCAGCCGCTTGGACAACGTGCGGATGACCAATCCGCCGGAGAAACAGGCCCAAATGCGCCAGAACTTCGTTGCCGCCATGCAAATTCAAGGAATCACGGTGGTACCGTGAACGGCCAATACCGGCTTTTCAATGCCTAGGGAGATGCTGATCAATGAACGACGTCGTCGGAACTGAGGACATCACGACGCGATGCGGTTGCGATTCCGGTCAACGTCGCGCCGTGAGGTCTGTCCGCCGGGCGTTTTTCGCCTCTTTCGAGGCCACTTTCGGTGCTCAAGACGCACCCCGGGCATGAGTGACCAGCAGCGACCTCTTGGCGATGGCCAGATTGGCCAGCCCGCACAGGCTGAACAGCTGCGCCTCGTTCTTCGCCAAGCCCTTGTAGATGCTATGTAGGACTGGCCAAATCGGCTCAACGAGCTAGAACCGTATTTCCGATTCTCTGTTGCAAAGGAGTATGGAAATGACGACGACCCGAACAGTCCTACGCGATAAGGATACGGCCGTGGGCGGCGATCTGTACATGAGCTTCGAACTCGGCGACAAGCGTTGGCAGATGAGCATCGCTGATAGCCGGCGCTGCGTGAGTCGCTACACAGTCGCTGCCGGCGATACAGCTGCCGTGGCTGATTGCATCGTCAAGGCCGCTGCGCGGCTGCACACGGGCGCCAGGGCGCAGGTTCACAGCTGCTACGAGGCTGGGCGTGACGGTTGGTGGCTGCATCGCTGGTTGAGCGACTTAGGTGTCGACAACATCGTGGTCGACGCGGCAAGCATCGAGGTCAACCGACGCACACGGAGAGCCAAGACCGACCGGCTCGATGCGGACAAGCTATTGGCCATGCTCGTTCGCCACCACGCGGGTGAGCACGTCTGGTCGGTGCTGCGCGAACCGAGCCCCGAGGACGAAGACGCGCGCCGTGTGCATCGCGAACTGCAACGCCTGACGCAGGAGCGCATCGCGCACACGAACCGCATCGGATCGCTGCTGGTGCTGCACAACCTGCGGCCGGGGATCGTCATTGGGGGACGCGATTGGCTAGGGTGGTGGGACCGTCATCGCGATCAGGTGCCGTCGCAATTGCGTGCAGAGATCGAGCGAGAGGGAGCGCGCCTGAAGTTGGTCAGGGAGCAAGTCCGCATGGTCGAAGCTGCGCGCTGCAAGGAGTTGGCCGAGGGTAAGCAGCCGCTCGTCGCGCACCTCACACGACTGCGTGCGATCGGACCCAAGGGCGCCTGGGTCCTTGTGAAGGAAGTGTTCGGCTGGCGTCACTTCGCCAACCGGCGCGAACTCGCAGGCAGCCTAGGCTTGGTGCCCACGCCGTATGCCAGTGGCAGCAGCGAGATTGAGCAAGGCATCAGCAAGGCCGGGAACAGGCGAGTGCGAGGCTTGCTGGTGGAACTGGCTTGGAGCTGGGTACGCCTACAGCCCGGCAGCGCGCTGGCGCAGTGGTTCAACCGGCGCTTCGCCGGTGCGGGAAAGCGCATGCGTCGCGTGGGCATCGTGGCCTTGGCACGGCGATTGGCCATCGCACTATGGCGCTATCTACAGGACGGCGAGATCCCGGCGGGTGCTCGCCTGAAGGTGACCACAGCTCACGCCTGAGCGAACATTGGACACACCGAACAACCAACACAACGCCAACATCATGATCAAAGGTCGACGCGCCCGTAAGACCCGTGGGTCGCCATACGGCAACCGTTCTTATAGAAGGGGCGCGTCGGTAATCGGGGATTGCCAGCGCATCTGGCGCGCATGCTGCATGTGGTGTCGGACTCCAACGTCCCGCACGGATAGAAGCTTGTTCGAGTGCCTACTCGGACCTCAAAGAGTCCCCGACCTCGGATCACCATGGATGTCGTACACCGTCGGCTCCCCTATAGGTTGCCGTCAGCAGGTCCCGCCATGACCGGGCATGCCTTGACAAACCAGTCCTCATAGAAGCGGGTCTTCGCATCTCCGCCAGGAATGACCTCTCCTGCAAAAAGCAGGCGTTCGTGCTTGTCAAGGGTGAACTCGTCAACGTATGCCTCGCCCACCCCAAAAAATCGAAGGCCCCATCAAGTCTTCGGCGGCCAATCTGATCGGCGGTCCAGGCTTGGATCACGGATCAACATCGGCGGGCGCCGGCCTCAATTGAGAACGGAAAGTGAGCCCCGTTGTCTTAAGAAGAGATCACGGAATCATCTTGTCCGCGAGCAGAACTAGGTCTTCTTTCCCAAGCGTGACCTGCGCAGCCGTTCCAGTCAGGTCACCGGACTGCGGAGCCGCTTGGCCGGAACGCGTCACTCGCACTTCCACCGTCAACATATCGAAGCGCGAGATCGGCAGATCGGGCGACATCGCCAAGCTGTCGTCGAGCACGAATTTCGCCGGCAGGTCCTTCGCCTGCAATCGCAGCACGGCAACCGGCATGCGCCCGGTCGAGGGTGCGCGGGCCAGCACGAAGACGGTGTCCTGCGGCGAGACCTTTTCAAGCAAGGGCGTTGCGATGGAAACGGTGCCGCCGACCCGCTTGAAAATGGGTTGGGCCGTCGGCTCGGCGCGTGGCGTGACATCCTGCTGTACACCCAAACGCGCCAGATCGCCCGCTATCTTCACTGCGGCATCGGAGTCGGTCGGAAGCAGCTCGAGGACCCGCTTCCAATGCTGTCCTGCCGCCGCGACATCTCCGCGCTTGAAGGCGGCCATGCCGGCGAGCGCCAACGCCTTGGGATGGTTCGCATCGATCGCCAATGCAGCGTCTATGGCCGCCTGCGCCGGGCCGGTCAGGTCGCCATCGCGGGCCGAACCCAACGCGTCGGCATAGTCGGCAAGCAACTGCGGCTGGTTGGGAGCGAGCGCCACCGCCTTTTGGTAGGCCACCACCGCGTCGTCATAGCGCTGCAGGACCTCGTAGGACCGGGCCAGCACGATCCAGCCTTCGACATCGTCGGGTTGCGTTCGCAGCCGCAAGGCGAGCCGGCTGACCATGCCCTCCATTTCGGTGCCTGCGTTCTCGTGCGAATCGGCCTGCTGCGCGGACAGTACCTGCGTCGCCATGGCGATCGGGTTGCCCACGTGGAGGTAGAGCACGAGTGCCGCTGCCGGCAAGCCGAGGCTCAGGACTCCGGCGACGCCCCAACCCATCCACGGCCTGGCCGGAAGTGCGGCCTGCAAACGCGCTTGCGACGACTCTTCCAGCGCCTGTCGTTGCAAGTCGTCTATAGCCTGCGCGCGATCCTGCGCACTCAGCACGTTCGCGTTGAAATCCTTCTCGAGCTGCGCCAGTTGGTCGGCGTAGAGGCGGCGCGCAAGGTCTGCCGACGCCACCGCCTTCGTCGCTGATTCCCGGAGCAATGGAGGTATCACAAACAACAGCGCTACAACCAGCAGCGCTACAGCGGCGAGCCACAGGCCCGTCATGGTGCATCTCCGTTCAGCAACGACGCAGCGCGCGCCTGCTCGGCCGGCGTCAGCGGCGCGGGCTCATAGCGATTGCGCCGCGACACCAGACGCCACATCGCCACGAACCCGACGCCCAGTAGCGCGAAGGGCCCTATCCACAGCAGCCACGTCGACGCCGTGAAAGGCGGGTCGTAGCGTACGAAGGCGCCATAGCGCTGCTCGAAAAAAGCCCTGATCTGCTGCTCGCTCTTGCCCTGAGCGAGTTGCTCACGGATCTGCTGGCGCATGTCGGAAGCCAGTGGCGCATTCGATTCGGCCAGCGTCTGATTCTGGCACACCAGGCAGCGCAAACTGGCCGAGAGATTCGCTTCCCTTTCCTCGATGGAGGTTGCCGCAGCCACACCGCACAACGCCGCGCACAACATCAGAGCAAACCAACGGCTCATTGCAGGCTCCGCACCACCGGCAGCAGGCGCGCCTGCCAGATTTCGGCAGTGATCGGCCCCGGATGCTTGTAGCGAATGCGGCCCGCGCGGTCGATCACGAAGGTCTCGGGCACGCCGTACACCCCGTAGTCGATTCCGATGCGGCCGTCGATGTCCACGGCCGAGCCGCGATAGGGGTTGCCGTAACGTTGCAGCCAACTGCGCGCCGCGTCGCTCTTGTCCTTGTAGTTGAGCCCAAAGATCGCCACGCCGTCCTTGCCGGCAAGTTCCATCAGCACCGGCAACTCGTCGCGGCACGGTGCGCACCACGACGCCCACACGTTCAGCAGCCAGACCTGCCCGCGCAGGCTGTCGACCTTGAAGGTCTGCTGCGAGTCATGCAACAGCGGCAGATCGATGGCGGGCGCGGGCTTGTCAATCAATGCCGAAGGCAGCACTTTCGGATCGCGCGTCAGCCCGAAGGCCAGCACGATGGCCAGCACGATGAAGATCGCGAAGGGCAGCTTGAAGCGCATCAGAGGCCCTCCTGCCGCCCGAACGCCACCGCACCGCCCACAGCCGCGCCCCCAATGCCTGCCGTGCGGCGAGCGGCAACGCCCAGGCGATACCGGCGATCGCTCGCCGCGAGCAAGCCGCCGAAGGCCATCAGCAGGCAGCCCACCCAGACCCACGCCATGAACGGCTTGACGTGGAGCCGCAGGGTCCACGCTTGCTCTCCAGCCGGCTCACCCAACGCCACGAAGAGGTCTCGCGTCACGCCGACATCGAGCGACGCTTGGCTCAGCGGCATCTGCTGCGCCCGATAGATGCGTTTCTCCGGATGCAGCGTGGCCTCCACTGCGCCATTGCGGGTCACGAGCACTGTGGCGCGTAGCGCCTCGAAGTTGGGGCCCTTGCTCGGCGCGATGCCCTGGAGGCGAAACGCGTAGCCGGCCATCGTGACGTTGTCGCCCACTTGCAGCTTCAACTCCTGCTTGCTTTCGAAGCCATTGGCCATCGTCGCGCCAAAGATGAACACGCCGATGCCCGCATGCGCGACCAGCATGCCGTACCAGCCGCGCGGCTGCCGACGGGCGCGTTCGAGCCAGCCGCCCTTTACGCTGGCGAGGCGCTGCCACGCATGCAGCATGGCGCTGGCAACGGCCCACGCGGCCAGTAGCAGTGCAAAGGTGGACAGCGGCGACCACGCGCGTCGATCGGCGGGCAGCCCCAGCGGCAACAGCAACGCGGCCACGCCGCTGGCCGCCAGCGCCCAGCGAAGGCGGCCCGCCAGTTCGGGCAGCGACGCTTGCTTCCAGCGCGCCACCGGCCCGACGCCCATCAGGAAGATTGCTGGGACCATGATCGGCACGAACACCGCCTCGAAATACGGCGGCCCCACGGAAATCTTCTGACCGGTGAGTACGTCGAGCGCGAGGGGATACAACGTGCCGATCAACACCGCCGTAGCCGCGACCGTCAGCACGACGTTGTTGGCCAGCAGCAGCGACTCACGTGACAGCAGCGCGAAGCGACCACCCAGGCCGATGCGCGGTGCGCGCCAGCCGAACAGCAGCAGCGAGCCACCCACCACCGTCACCATGAAGGCCAGGATGAACAGCCCACGCCCAGGATCAACCGCGAACGCGTGAACCGAAGTCAGCACCCCCGAGCGGACCAGGAAGGTCCCCAGCAGACTCAGCGAGAACGTGCAGATGGCGAGCAAAACCGTCCAACTGCGGAACGCCCCGCGCTTTTCAGTGACTGCCAGCGAATGGATCAGCGCCGTGCCCACGAGCCAAGGCATGAACGACGCGTTTTCCACCGGGTCCCAGAACCACCAACCGCCCCAACCGAGCACGTAGTAGGCCCAGGCACTGCCCAGCAGGATGCCGAGCGTGAGGAACATCCAGGCGGCCACCGTCCACGGCCGCGACCAGCGCGCCCAGGCCGCATTGAGCTCGCCCGACAGCAGCGCCCCGATGGCAAAGGCAAACGCCACCGAGAAGCCCACATAGCCCATATAGAGGATGGGCGGGTGCACCACCATGCCAGGGTCTTGCAGCAACGGGTTCAGGTCGCGCCCTTCCAGCGCAGGGGGCATCAGGCGCGCGAACGGGTTCGACAAGAACAGCAGGAACAGCAGGAAGCCGACGCTCAGCCATGCCATGACGGCCAGTACGCGCGCCACGTAGGCCTCGGGCAGTTGGCGGCTAAACAATGCGACGGCCAGCGTCCATGCGGTCAGCAAGCACAGCCACAGCAACATCGATCCTTCGTGCCCTCCCCACACCGCCGCGAAGCGGTACACGGCGGGCAGGTCGCCATGCGAGTTGGACGCCACATAGAGCACCGAGAAATCGTTGTCGAGAAAGCTCCATGCAAGGCACGCGAACGCGATGGACGCGAAGACGAACTGACCGAGCGCGGCCGGGCGCGCGAGCCGAATCCAGCCGGCCACACCCCAGTGCGCGCCGGCCAGCGGCAAGCTGCCCTGCAGCACCGCGATGAGCAGCGCAAGCACAAGGCTGAAGACGCCGATCTCGGGGATCATGGATGTGCTTCCAGTGTGGGCGCCGTGTGCGCCTGCCGTGCCTTCTCCAGGGCTGCAGCCGCTTCGGGCGGCATGTAGTTTTCGTCGTGCTTGGCTAGCACCTGCGTGGCTTCGAACGAGCCGTCGGCACGCAGCCGCCCTGCCACCACCACGCCCTTACCCTCGCGGAAGAGGTCCGGCAACAAGCCGCGATAGCTCACCGGCACGCGCTGTGCGAGATCAGTGACGACGAAGCGCACGGTCAACCCGTCGCTCCCACGCTGCACCGAGCCGCCCTCCACCAGCCCACCGATGCGAAACGCGCTGTTGCGCGGCGCTTCGTTGGCCGAGACCTGGCTCGGGCTGAAGAAGAACACGAGATTGGAACGCAGCGCGTTGAGCACCAGCAGCGTCGCCAGAGCCAGTACCAGCAGTCCGCCACCGATGATTGCGATGCGTCGGTGCCTAGGCTTCATCTCGCGACCCCGGCAACGGTGCCCGCCCGACCAGCGCGCGGTGGCGCCGCACCAGCATCCACACCTCGGCGGCAAGCAGTACCAGCGTCACGCCATACGCGGCGAGGATGAAGTAGGAATGGTCGCCGCCGTTCATCGTCGCCTCGCCAATGCCTCGCGCTCGTCGATCAGGCAGCGTACGCGCGCCAGTGCGACCGCCGCCGAATACGCCCAGCACGCGCCCGCCATCAACAGCATGCCGGCCAGCATGGTGTGCGCCATCGCAGGCGCCGCTGTCAAGCTGACCGATGCGCCCTGGTGCAAGGTGTTCCACCACTGCACCGAGAAATAGATGATCGGGATGTTGACCACCCCGGCCAGCAGCAGGATGGCGCCGCCGCGGTCGGCTCGGCGCGGGTCGTCGATGGCAGACACAAGGGCGAGGTACCCGAGATAGAGGAATAGCAGGATCAGCTCCGAGGTAAGCCGCGCGTCCCACACCCACCACGTGCCCCACGTCGGCTTGCCCCACACGGCGCCAGTCCACAACGCGATGCCGGTAAAGAGAGCACCCGTCGGTGCCAGTGCCCGGGCCATGAGCGCAGACAGCCGCGTGTTGAAAATCAAGCCCATCGCCGCGTGAAACGCCGCCACGAGGTAGATGAACATCGACATCCATGCCGCAGGGACGTGGATGAAAATGATGCGGTAGACCTCGCCCTGCTGGTGGTCGGTTGGCGCGACCAGAAAGCCGATGGTCGACCCTGCGACAGCCAGCACGCCGGCCAGTATCGCGAACCACGGTACCGCGCGCCCGGCCCAGCCATGGAACACCGCTGGCGAAGCAAAGCGCCGCCACGTGCCGCGCAACGCTAACGCCGGCGCCAGCGCGGATGATTCGATGCGTCGAAGCGAGTCCATGACGCGACTGCTCATTCGACGGCCAGCCGCAAGGCCGCACCGACCGCCCAGGGGCACAGCAACGCCGTCACGAGCAGGGAGGCCCCCAGCAGCGACAGGTGCGGGCTCGCGGGAAAGCCCTGTTGCGTGGCCGTGACGGCGCCGCTGCCGAAGATCAACACCGGCACGCACAGCGGCAACACGATCAGCGCCAGCAGCACATTGCCGCGCAGCCCCAGCGTGAGCGCCGCGCCCAGCGCGCCAAGCAGCACCAGCGTTGGCGTCCCGAGCAAAAGCGACACCAGCAGCACGCCGGTCGCGTGTGCCGACAGCCCGAACTGCAGCCCCAAAACCGGCGCGACGGCCACCAACGGCAGGCAACTGATGAGCCAGTGCCCCACGATGCGGACCCAGACGATGCCCGTCAGCGAACGCGGCGACAGCAGCAGTTGCTCGAGCGTGCCGTCTTCCAAGTCGGGCAGGAACAGGCGGTGCAGCGAAATCATCACGGCCAGCAACGCAGCGACCCACACGACACCGGGGCCGATGGCCGTGAGCATCGCAGCATCGGGGCCGACGGCCAGCGGAAACACGCTGCCAACCACGACAAAGAAAAGCAGTGCGCTGAGGGCGTCCATCGGCCGGCGCGACGCCAGGCGCACTTCACGACCGATGATAGGTATCGAGGCTGCAAGCATTGCTGAGTGTGTCCATGTTGAGAGAGTGTGCGCAAGGGCCTTCGCGACCAATGTCGCGGTGGGTCGTCACTACGGCCACGCCACCGCTACGTGCATGGTCGGCCAGGAACGAGTCGAAGCATTCCTCACCCTCGATGTCCAGGCCGGCGCAGGGCTCATCGAGCAGCCAAAGCGGCCGGCGGCTCAGGACGATGCGCGCCAAGCCCAGCCGGCGTTGCTGACCCTGCGAAAGATGGCGGACCTGCTCGTTCTCGCGGTCGCCGAGCCGCAGGCGCTGCAGCACCTCGCGGCACTGTGCATCGGCGCTGCGGCTGCCCGCGACATAGAGCGAAAAGCGCAGGTTCTCCATCACTGTGAGTTCACCGCTCACGCTGCCGGCGTGCCCCAAGTACGCCACCGCGCCGGCAAACCCCGGGTCGCGCGGATCGACGCAACGGTCGCGCCAATGCACCTCGCCGCGAGTGGGTTGCAACAAGCCGCACAGCAGCCGCAGCAGGCTGCTCTTGCCGCTGCCGTTGGCTCCGCGCACCTGCACCACGTCGCCGGGCGCGGCGTCGAATCCGAGGCCGCCGAAGAGAACGCGCCCTGCCCGCGTGCACTCGAGGTCGCGGACTAAAAGACCCTGCTGCAACAGCTCAGCCACCCGTCCGGGCGGCACCCGGTGCCGCGGAGTCGGGTACGGGGGGCGGTGCCAGTGCCTCATCACCTTCCTTCGGCACGATCTGGCCGGGCGTGTCGGTCGGCGCCGCGCCGGGCGGGATATGCGGTAGCTGATGCGCAATCCCCTTGTGGCAGTCAATGCAGGTCTTCTCCTTGTTGGCCAAGTAAGTCGAATGCATGTTCTGAGCTCGAACGCTCTGTCGCGTGAAGTCCATGTATTCGTAGTTATGGCAATTGCGGCATTCGAGCGAATCGTTGGCCTTAAACCGCGCCCATTCGTGCTGCGCCAGTTCGAGCCGCTTGTCGCGAAACTTTTCCTGCGTGTTGATGGTGCCAAAGACCTTGCCCCACACTTCCTTGGATGCCTGCATCTTGCGGGCCATCTTGTCGGTCCAGTCGTGCGGCACATGGCAGTTGGAGCAGATGGCACGGACGCCCGAGCGGTTGGTGTAATGGATCGTGGTCTTGAGTTCGGCGAACACGTTGTCGCGCATCTCGTGGCACCCGGTGCAGAACTTCTCGGTATTGGTGATTTCCATCGCCGTATTGAAGGCACCCCAGAAGATGATGCCGCCGATGAAGCCGCCGAGCGTCAGGAAGCCCAGGCTGAAGTGCACGCTCGGCCGGCGGATGATGGTCCAGTAGCGCTTGAGGCGTTCGATCATATGGGGCGTCTCGCTGCTTCTACTTCTTGCCGGCCTGTGCCGCAGCCGCTGCGGCCTTCTTCGCCATCTGCTCAGCGTTCTCGAAGCCATTGTTCACCAGCGGCAAGACTGGATCCTGCGCGATATGGCATTGCATGCAGAAATAGCGCCGCGTCGAAATCTGCGGCAGCACCTTGCCAGCGCGGTCAATGTAGTGCGTGGCGCTGACCGGAATGGCTTGCGAGAACTCTGTCTTGCTGCGCGCATGGCAATCGAGGCACTTGTTGAAGTTCTTGTCAATCTGGTAGCCGTCCACGCGGTGTGGAATGGTCGGCGGCTGCATGTCGTAGTTGCGCGGGCGCCGCTGGTCGTCGTTCACGGCATTGCCCAGCAGCGGTGGCGCGGTGAAGTCCGGCACCGGCACCGGCCCTCGCGCTGCATCCACCAGTGGGGTGGAAGGCTGCGCGCCGGTCAGCCCGCAAAGCAGGCCGAACATCAGCGACAAGAGGTGGTGAAGGACGCGCTTCATCTCACACCTTGGTGATTTTTACGGCACACTTCTTGAAGTCCGTCTGGAACGAGATGGGGTCAGTCGCGTCCAGCGTGACCTTATTGATCAACTGGCTCGCATCGAACCAAGGCACGAAGACCAGGCCACGAGGAGGCTTGTTGCGCCCGCGCGTTTCCACGCGCGTTCGCATGCTCCCCCGCCGCGAGCTGATCTGCACCTCGATGCCGCGGCGCACGCCGAGTGCCGCGGCGTCGTCCGGATGCATGTAGCACACGGCATGCGGCACGGCCTTGTGCAGTTCGGGCACGCGGCGTGTCATGGATCCCGAGTGCCAGTGTTCGAGGACGCGCCCGGTCGAGAGCCAGAACGGGAACTCCTTGTCGGGCATTTCCGGTGGCGGCTCGTAGGGCAGCGCGAAGATGAGCGCCTTGCCGTCGGGATAGCCGTAGAACTGGTAGCCAGTGCCCGCCTTCACATACGGGTCGGAACCTTCGCGATAGCGCCACAAGGTCTCCTTGCCGTCTACCACCGGCCAGCGCAGGCCGCGAACCTTGTGGTACGTGTCGAAGGGTGCCAGATCGTGGCCATGGCCGCGACCGAAGCTGGCGTACTCCTCGAACAGACCCTTCTGCACGTAGAAGCCGGCCTCCTTGGCCTCGGCGTTGTCGTAGCCGGCTTCCATTTCGGACGTCGGGAACTTGTCGACCTGGCCGTTGCGGAACAGCACTTCGTACAGCGTCTTGCCGCGGTACTCGGGCTTCTTCGCGATCAAGTCCTCGGGCCACACTTCCTCAATCTTGAAGCGCTTGGAGAACTCCATCAGCTGCCACAGGTCAGATTTCGCTTCGCCGGGCGCCGTGACGAGCTGGTGCCAGAAATGCGTGCGGCGCTCGGCGTTCCCGTAGGCTCCCTCCTTCTCGACCCACATTGCGGCGGGCAGGATGAGGTCGGCCGCCAGCGCTGTCACCGTGGGATAGACGTCCGACACCACGACGAAGTTGTCCGGATTGCGATACCCCGGATAGCCCTCCTGCATCAGGTTCGCGCCCGCCTGCATGTTGTTGTTGACCATGACCCAGTAGGCGTTGAGCTTGCCGTCCTTGAGCATGCGGTTCTGTAGCACGGCGTGATAGCCTGGAATTCCGGGGATAGTGCCTTCTGGCAGCTTCCAGATCTCTTCGGCATGGGCGCGGTGCTTGGGGTTGGTCACCACCATATCGGCCGGCAGGCGGTGGGCAAAGGTGCCCACCTCGCGGGCCGTGCCGCAGGCGGAGGGCTGGCCCGTCAGTGAGAACGGGCTGTTGCCGGGTGTCGAAATCTTGCCGGTCAGCAAGTGGATGTTGTAGACCATGTTGTTGCACCACACGCCGCGCGTGTGTTGATTGAACCCCATGGTCCAGAACGACATGACCTTGACCTTCGGGTCGGCATACAACTCCGCCAGCGCCTCCAGCCGGTTCTTCGGAACACCACTGATCTTCGCCGTGTACTCCAGGTCATAGGTTGACACGAACTTGGCGAAATCGTCGAAGGTGATCTGTTTCGACCCACCGGCGTCGCTCGCACTCTTCGCGGCCTTCTGCAGCGGATGCTCCGGACGCAGCCCGTAGCCGATGTCGGCGTTGCCGAGCCGGAACGAGGTGTGCTTGTCGACGAACTCGCGGTTGACGCGGTTGGTCTTGATGATGTAGTGGGCGATGTAGTTGAGGATTGCCAGGTCCGACTGCGGCGTGAAGGTGAGCTCGATGTCGGCCAGCTCGTACGAGCGGTGCTCGAAGGTCGACAGCACCGCCACCTTCACGTTGTGCCCGCTCAGGCGCCGATCGGTCACGCGCGTCCACAAGACGGGGTGCATCTCGGCCATGTTCGAGCCCCAGAGCACGAAGGCATCGGCGGCTTCGATGTCGTCATAGCAGCCCATCGGCTCATCCATGCCGAAAGTACGCATGAATCCCACCGCGGCCGAGGCCATGCAGTGGCGTGCGTTGGGGTCGAGGTTGTTCGAGCGGAATCCTGCCTTCATCAGCTTGAGGCCCGCATAGCCCTCCCACACCGTCCACTGCCCCGAGCCGAACATGCCCACTGCGGTAGGCCCCTTCTCCTTCAAGACGCGCTTGAACTGCGCGGCCATCACGTCGAAGGCCTGCTCCCACGAGACGGTCTTGAACTCGCCATCCTTCGCGTACTGGCCGTCCTTCATGCGCAGCAGCGGCATCAGCAGGCGGTCCTCGCCATACATGATCTTCGACAGGAAATAGCCCTTGACGCAATTGAGCCCGCGGTTCACTTCCGCCTGCGGGTCGCCATGCGTCGCGACCACGCGGTTGTCCTTCACGGCCACGGTCACGCCGCAACCGGTCCCGCAAAAACGACAAGGTGCCTTCGACCACTTGAGCCCGGTTGCCGTATCGAAACCTGCATCCATCGGCGGCGTCTGCGCATTGCCAGGCAGCGGAATGCCGGCAATCGCACCGGCGGTGGCAGCGGCCGTCTGGCGAATGAAGTCCCGTCTGTCAATGGGCATCCGGGATCTCCTCGTCCATCGCTTCGACCGTGTCGGAGAACTGGTAGACCAACGCAGCCGACAACACACCATCGGTACGCTGGATCTCGCCGATCCGCGACAGCATTTCGTCAGCGCTGTCGGCGTCGAGCGTGACCACGAGTTTTCCGTTGGGGGAGCTGCCATGCACGCGTGCGCCGGGCATTATGGCGATGGTTTCCTCGACGCGCTGCAAGCGCTTGGGGACGGCATGTACCACGAGGCTGCTGATATGCACTTCTTCAGGCACTGTGGCTTCCTTTTAACAGGGGGGCATGGGCGCTGCAAGGCATGCACGATCGCTCAGCTGCCAGGCGGGCCAGCAAATATCTGGTACATCCAGACCAGGAAGCCCCAACCTGCGACGATGATGCCCGCGAGCACGGGCGCCATCACGACGGAAAGGAACAGGAAGCTCCTCAGCTCTTGTCCCTTGGTGTAAGGCTCATTCGATGTTTCCACAGATCTCCTTCACGACGCGGCAACGTCGAGACGAAAGCCGAGATGCGAGCCGATTCTTAGTGGAAGATCTGGCGCTGTCAACCTTGCGGAAACGCCCCTCGGCACATTTGATTCCTTCTCATGTCGTCTGCGTGGACCTCGAGGCTCGGCGGATGCGTGGCTCCCACCCCTTTCCAATAGCTGCCTGCGCTGGGCGCTGATTGCCTTTCGGTTGAGCCAACGACTGCTTCCGTCTTGCTTCCTGCCGTTGAGCGATCGAAGGCGAATGACCGGAGGGGTTTAGGGTTGTCCGATACCTGCCCGTGCGGCCTGACACCGTTGAGCGCGCCAACGGCCTGAGGGCAGATGTTGGACAAGCCTCCATGGAGGAAACCGCGGAATGGAGAGCATCCATTTCCTGGGGGTGTGCAGTGCAGCAAAGTAAGCTTCGGGAATGGAAACTGGGGTGTCTTCCGGGCAGGAGGTCCTGCAGCTGCGCGCAGTGCTGCGGAGCATCAGCCCGCTGATCTGGCGGCGCCTGGAGGCCCCTAATGGGGATTCGTCGCGAAGTTTACACACCCCGTCTGGACATTCAACGATGCGTTTGCTGCCGCACGCCCTGCTTTCTGCGCTTGCCATGGTCGCTTCGACGGACGTCAGCGCCCAGGCCTCGCCCGAACCTTTGCGCGCTGAGGGTGCGTTCACTTCAGAGACCATGAAAGAGCCCGCCCCACGAGGCCGCGAACGGTTCTTCGATCCCGAGGATGGCGCCTTCGACCTGAGCAGCTTCCTCGAGAATCCCCGCGGTTTCCTGCCGATCCCGATCGTCGTGACGGAGCCGGCCGTCGGCTATGGCGGCGGCGCCGCCGGCATGTTCCTGCGGCCACGCAAGGAAGCGGGTGAGGAAGGTTGGTCGCGCCCCGACATCTCGGCCATCGGGGCGTTCGCCACCGAGAACGGGACGAAGGGTGCGTTCGCGGGGGACGCCAGCCGCTGGATGGACGGGCGCCTGCGCACCCTGTTCGGCGCCGCGACCGGACAGGTCAACCTCGACTTCTACGGCCTGGGCCCCGGACTGCCATCGTTGGACCAGAAGGTGCGCTACTCGCTGCAGTTCGCAGGCGCCGTCGCACAGGTCAATTGGC
>Ga0182008_10001546_pt1 | contig 15298 bp, 19 predicted proteins | sample Sormic07211129_1_FD_120482 | JGI IMG/M metagenome (GOLD analysis project Ga0182008, IMG submission 120482) | Rhizosphere microbial communities from Sorghum bicolor, Mead, Nebraska, USA - 072115-129_1 metaG | ecosystem: Host-associated > Plants > Roots > Rhizosphere | place: USA: Nebraska...
ACTTTTGCAAACATTGAAGATCACAATGCCTACCAGGAAGATAAAACACATTTGGATGCTGTAGAAAAATTCTCCGGTAATTGGTATAGGGTAGTGGTACATGATACCGTAATAGCTTAGTGCTCGCTACCTTAACTTATACTGACTGATCTTCATTTGAAGCGCCTTTGGCGATTTTAAAGTTTCTGTGGCAAGATTTTCATATTTTTCTATTTAGCAGCAATCACGAGCGCCTTGTGGTTCTCCGTAACCTGACGGATTAACTCTAAGATGAAGACCTCAGAGGTCAATTTGAAAAATCTATTATTGATATTGACTTTTGTAAGTTATCACCTCTCGGGATTACCGACTACCATAAACTTCCCATATGTTTGGAAAAATAAGGCATCAAAATTATATTTTGTATAAGCGTTTAGTGACCATATTATCAATTAATTATATCACGTTAGGTAAATAAAAGCTATCATTAACACTTATTAGTTTTGTCTTAAACCGAATAAAATTCAGAATATAATTTTGTTTTTATGTTTAACTCGCTGTTAAACAACGGGTTGTGCTGTCTAATTTCAGTATTGATGCCTGTTGTAAGCGGCTGTAAAATCTGATCGCATTACCTTAAAACGTGCGATGACTGTTTGAATAAATTCTTCATCAATGATCTCAAATACATCATTTACCCCTCCACCACTAAGGTCGAGTTCTGCAAGCTTATAGCTTTGTTCAAATGTACCCTGTTCAAATTTTACAATGAATTTTTGGTTCATCGAAAAAATGGTAATCTTACATTCGGGATGTGGAAGTTCTGCTACTACTCTCATTTTTATATTATTATTTACAATTCTACAGATACACCGTTAAGTGTTCCCCAGCTATCAATAATCGAAAAGCGGGCAAAAAGCTCTTCGTTATACCATTCGCGTGCTCGGGTGAGCTTAATCACATCAGCATGGTCAAATGTTTTGTAGGCGTAGTTTTTTACGCTTTCAGCATTTTCCCATATTGAAAAAGTAGCCTGGTCAAAAAAAGGATTCTCGCCCATGCCAGCAGATAAGATAAATCCAGGAGAAATGCGCATGGCATCAGCCGCCCTTTTGATATTTTGCCTGAATTCCTTCAATCTGTTAAATTTAATTGCTGCCCTGGTTATTACAGCAATCTTGCCAGAGGATATTTTGATGTTTTTTTCAACTTTAAATGGCTGTTCTTTAGTCCATAAACCATGACTGGCCAAAGGATTTAATAAGATAGTAAAACTTTCTATTCCAAAGGTATTAAACCATTTCATCACTATAGAACCATGGTGAAAACCATCATAATCGTTGCGGTTATCCCAGGTAGTTAAAACGGCCCAATGCTTGTAATCCGGAGATAAATCAACCCTAGCATCTTTGCCACTGCCCATTAATTTCCAAAATTTGCACTTTTTATTTAACCATAAAGGCAGTCTTAAGACCGCCATCCCAACAAATGCAAAGGGAATGGTAAGTCTACTAAATTTAGTAATGGTTAAGGCTACAATCATAAAAACACGGTAAAGTGTCAAAACTAAGCATTTTACGAATAGGTTGTCATTCAAATTTTTGTCATTAAAAATCAGTCTGGCTTTCATCTCACAATTCATTGTTAACTTTGATCATATAAAATAGAGAAATGGCAGAAGATTTAGTTATTAACAGAAATACCGCTAAAGAAGAACAGTATCAGTCCATCATTCCGCAAATTGAAGCTTTATTACATGGAGAAACAGATTTTGTGGCTAATATGGCTAATGTAGCTGCAGCACTTAAAGAGCAGTTTGCTTGGTTTTGGGTAGGCTTTTACCTGGTGAAGCAGGATGAGCTTGTGCTTGGTCCTTTTCAGGGGCCTGTAGCCTGTACAAGGATTAAAAAAGGTAAAGGTGTTTGCGGTACTTCATGGGCAGAAGCCAAAACTATCATCGTGCCGGATGTTGAGGAATTTCCTGGTCACATTGCCTGTGCATCAGCTTCAAAATCTGAAATCGTTCTCCCACTGGTTGTTAATGACGAGGTTATCGGTGTGCTCGATGTAGATAGCGAAGAGTTGGATAAGTTTGATGAAACGGATCAGGTTTATTTAGAGCAGGTTATTGCCATCTTGTTAAATAGATAATTTAAATAAGATATTGAAATTAAAACCAGAATATTACCTGAATGAGGATGTTGTAAGTCTAGCGCGAGATTTGCTGGGTAAGGTTTTGTATACTAAAATTGGTGATGAAATTACTGCCGGGATCATTGTAGAAACAGAAGCCTATTTTGGAATAAAAGATAAAGCCTCTCATGCTTATGGCGGTCGCCGTACCAACCGTACTGAAACCATGTACGGTGCAGGCGGTATTGCTTATGTATACCTCTGTTACGGTATGCATCATCTTTTTAATGTGGTTACCTCAGTTCAAGACGATCCTCATGCTGTTTTGATCAGGGGGATAGAGCCGATTGCTGGCATAGAAATTATTGAACAGCGGAGAAATATGCCTCGTACAAAAGGTGCTATTTCGGCGGGACCCGGTTCCGCAGCAAAGGCATTAGGAATTGATAAAACCTTCAATGCAAAAAATCTTTCCGGTAATGAGATCTGGATCGAGGATCATGGTATCCGGTATCCGGAAGAAAATGTTGCCGCTTCTCCCCGTATTGGCATTGCTTATGCAAAGGAGCATGCATTATTGCCCTGGCGGTTCTTTGTTAAAGGCAACAAATATGTGAGTAAACCAAATAAGGTTAATTTATAGAAACCTTTTCGGGAGCTTTCTGTTTTTCTTTATAAATAATCAAAAACATGAAAAACGAGAAAAATATAGCCATCTTAAAAGAGATGGCAGAAAGTGTAAGAACCTGTATGTTTACTACATTTTCTTCTGGTGATGAATTTGGAAGCAGACCGATGGGAACTGCAAAAATTGAGGATGATGGCAGTTTATGGTTTTATACGAATGAGTACTCCTTAAAATCGAAAGAAATTTCAAAAGAAAACAATGTATTGCTGGCTTACAGCGACCCGTCTAAAAATACATATTTGACGGTTAAGGGTAAAGCAACGCTTGTTGATGATAAGGTGCGTAAAGAAGCTTATTTTTCTCCGTTTATAAAAGCCTGGTTTCCTGATGGAGTTGAGGATCCGAGATTAATTCTAATAAAAGTTACACCTGAGGAAGCCGAATATTGGGATTCATCTGCTTCAAAAGTCGTGGTGTTATTCAGTATATTGAAGGCGGTGGTTACTGGAGATACCCCTGACCTGGGTAAGCACGATACAATGAAATTCTAAAAAAATTGAAAGAATCGAAAAGCAGGATTGGAAACAATACCTGCTTTTTTTGTAATATTGGCCCGATGAATTTCGAAAACACCCTATCATTTGCTCAATTACAGGATGAGGCTGATCAGCTTCATCACTTCAGGTCTCAGTTTTTATTTCCTAATCATAATGGGAAAGACTTTATCTATCTCTGCGGCAATTCATTAGGTCTTCAGCCTAAAGTAGCAAGTGAGGTTTTGCAGGGTCAGCTTAACAACTGGGCAAACTATGCTGTGGAAGGCTGGTTTGATGGAGAAGAGCCCTGGATGTTTTACCACAAGGCGCTCAAAAAGTTAATGGCGCCGATTGTTGGCGCATTGCCGGCCGAAGTTTGTCCGATGAATACGTTGACAGTCAACCTTCATTTATTAATGGTTAGCTTTTATCAGCCGAGAGGCAAGCGCTTCAAGATCATTATGGAAGGTGGTGCGTTTCCATCCGATCAATATGCAATTGAAAGCCAGGTAAGGTTTCATGGTTTTGATCCAAAAGAAGCGATTATAGAGGTTTTCCCTAAGGAAGGTGAAGAAATACTTCATACGGCGGATATTTTAGCTAAAATCAATGAAAATGCTGATGAAATTGCTTTGGTTTTATTTGGCGGAATAAATTATTACACCGGACAATGGTACGATATGGAGACCATTACGAGAGCTGGCCATGAAATAGGTGCAATGGTGGGCTGGGACCTCGCTCATGCCGCTGGCAATGTTCCTGTGAAACTTCATGAATGGAATGTTGATTTTGCGTGTTGGTGCTCATATAAATACCAAAATTCTGGCCCGGGAGGAATAAGCGGGATCTTTGTTCATGAGCAACATTTTAGCAATGCGCAATTGAACCGCTTTGCAGGATGGTGGGGCTACCAGGAAAGCAAGCGTTTTAAAATGGAAAAAGGCTTTGTTCCCGAAGCTGGGGCAGATGGCTGGCAGGTTAGTTGTACACAGGTGATGCCTATGGCATTGTATCATGCGTCGCTTCAGATTTTTGAACTAGCTGGGTTTATCGCGCCATTGAGGGCTAAAAGTATTACTTTAACTGATTATCTGGAATTCATTGTAGAAGAAGTGAATAAACAGTTGGGAGTAGCGCAGTACAAGATTATCACACCCAAAATGCCTGAGGATCGAGGCGCGCAATTATCGATCATCGCACAGCGTAATGGAAAACAGATTTTTGATGGCTTGGTAGCCAATCATATTCTCGGCGATTGGCGCGAACCTGATGTGATCCGCTTGAGTGCGGTACCGCTTTATAACTCTTTTGAAGATATCTATCTGGCCGGACAAGCGCTGTTAAAAGTAAGTAAAGCAGTTTTGCAGTCATGAAGAATATGTAATTAATAAATGTAAATTCGTTCAATGATCAATTATAATCCCAAAAACTGGAGCACTTTTATTTTTCATATCCACAAAAGCGACACTTTCAGAAAATTGTGGCCATTAATGCTAGGAGTTGCTGTTTTTTCGGCCATGGTGGCTTATGCAGAGCTGAATTTCTTTCAGCTTTCTAAGAGTAGTTATGTAACAAATGTAGGTATGATGCACAGTTTGTTGGGCTTTGTATTGTCTCTGTTGCTGGTCTTTAGGACAAATACAGCGTACGATAGGTGGTGGGAAGGCAGAAAGCTGCTCGGATCATTAACCAATGTGTGCCGTAACCTGGCCATGAAAATTAAGGCACTAAAACTTGAAGAGGAAGATGTACGGTTTTTCGAATATGGTATACCTAAATATGCTTTTGGATTAAAGGAGCATCTGCGCGAAAAACTATATTTTGGTAAAAATAGTTTATTGATTGAAGTAGAAGAAGGTAAACATATTCCAAACCAAATTGCCGGTAGTTTAATCAACAGGCTTTATAACTTATTGGAGAAGGGATCGATCTCTCAGGAACAGCTTATTGTGCTGTCTGCTGATTTTAATCAATTTACCGACATATGTGGCGCCTGCGAAAGAATTAAAAATACACCCATCCCGTTTTCATACAGTGCTTTTATTAAAAAGTTCATCTTTATTTATGTGATTACCCTGCCTTTTGGTTGGGTATTCAGTTTGGGTTATTTTGTGGTTCCGATTGTTCCCTTTATCCTCTATGTATTAGCGAGTTTGGAGCTGATAGCTGAAGAAATAGAAAATCCGTTTGGTTACGATGCCAATGATCTTCCGGTAGATCAGATCTGTACCAATATCGAAAAGCATGTAGGCGAAATTTTAGGCTAATGATCAAGATTGCCTGGCATCCGCTTTACGCACACCCATTGCCTGAAGGGCATCGTTTTCCGATGTTAAAATATGAATTGATACCTGGACAGCTTTTACATGAGGGAACGATCACACCTCAGAATCTATTTAGTCCGGAACCCGTTTCGGAAGATGTTATTCTGCTTTCTCACGAAAAGGCCTATTGGGAACAACTGAGGGATTTAACACTTCCAGCTAAAGAGCAGAGACGCATTGGGTTTCCATTAAATGCCCAGCTTCTTGAACGTGAATTAAGGATTACACAGGGTACAATTGATGCTGCTCATTATGCCATTACAAATGGTGTATCTTTTAACGTGGCAGGAGGCACGCATCATGCAGGTAGTAACTGGGGTGAAGGTTTTTGTTTGTTAAACGATCAGGCTATTGCAGCTAACTATTTGTTAAATAAAAACTTAGCTAATAGCATCTTAATTGTCGATTTAGATGTTCACCAGGGAAATGGCACTGCCGAAATCTTTCAAAATGAGTCGAGGGTATTCACTTTCTCCATGCATGGCGATAAAAATTTTCCTTTTAAAAAAGAAGTCTCAAGCCTGGATGTTCCTTTAAATGATGGAATACAGGATGATGAGTATCTGTCTGTATTACATGTTAATCTGAAAAAGGCTTTCGAAAGCGCCAGACCTGATTTTGTATTTTATTTATCGGGAGTGGATGTACTTTCTACTGATAAGTTAGGTAAACTGGCATTAAGCAAAGCCGGATGTAAGGAACGGGATCGGATAGTGCTGCAAACCTGCAAAGATAAAAGTCTGCCCATACAGATAAGTATGGGTGGAGGTTATTCTATTGATATTAAAGATATCGTAGATGCGCACTGTAATACCTACCGCCTTGCTTTTGATTTATTTGGATGAGCCCTTTTGTAAAGTGATAATATCCTTATCTTCGCCGCTATATGTTGGAGATCATTTATCAGGACGAAAATTTAATTGCCATTAATAAACCTCACGGATTACTGGTTCATCAGTCGTCTATTGCAAGGGATGCGACGGAATTCGCTCTTCAACTGTTAAGGGATCAGGTGGGGAAGCATGTTAGTCCGGTACATCGGTTAGACAGGAAAACAAGCGGAATATTATTGTTTGCTTTTGATAAAGTGTCTGAAATTGCTATGCATCAGCAATTTATGAATGGGGAGACGGGTAAAAAATATCTAGCCATCCTACGTGGTTTTACTCCTGATGCCCTGGATATCGATTATCCCCTGGCTAAAGAAAACGGAACGATGCAAGATGCTTTTACATCGTTTACCACGCTTCAGAGAGCAGAGGTAGCCGTGGCATTTGGTAAACACCCAACTTCCCGGTATTCGCTGGTGGAAGCCATACCTAAAACCGGGCGGATGCATCAGTTGAGGAGACACTTTAGCCATATTTTACATCCAATTATTGGCGACAGGACACATGGCTGTAATAAACAAAATAAATTTTTTAAAGAACAGTGGGACATGACGACCATGTTGCTCCATGCTTCTGAGTTAGCATTTATCCATCCCATCACAAAAGAAAGCATCCACTTAAAAGCCGGTTTACATGATGAATTTAAAAGGGTAATGGATTTCCTGAAAATGGAACTTTAGCACAATTTTTACCATCAAAATCTGTTTATATAACACCTATGATTAAATACTTACGTTTTACACTCCCGGTTTTAGCGCTTTTTGCAGCCAGTTGTTCTTCAGTTTATATGCCAAACGTTCCAAATACACCCATGTTAAGTAAACAGGGCGAATTTAGTGGCGGTGCTCACATCTCTTTAAAAGGCAATGCCAGCATCAATGGCGCTTATGCCGTTTCTGATCATATCGGGTTACTGTTTAGTGGCTCAAGGATGAATAGCGAAAGACGAAGCAAAGATTTCGGTCATAAACTCATTGAAATTGGAGGAGGTTATTTTGATACTTTTGGTCCGGATAATAACCGGATAATCGAAGTTTATGTGGGGGGAGGCAAAGGCTGGAGCGATATCACTTACCGTGATTATAAAAACGATATCCTGATCAGTTCTGAGCTACAGGATGTGGATTACAGAAAAACATTTTTACAGGTGAATTACAGCTCGAAAAAGAAAAACAATTTGCGTCTGTTTGGTACTGATTTTCCCATTAACTATGGTACCGCTTTAAGAATAAGCCATGTAAAAATGGACAGATTCTTTTTAAATGGTGTAGTGCAGCCTAAAGAAGATAACATTTTCTTTGAGCCGGTTTTCTTTACACGCATGGCGCTCAGTAAAACTTTTCAGCTACAATATACCACAAGCAGTAATATTGGCTTAAAGAGCCGTAAATATATGTCTGCCGGTAATTCTATTTTTACCATAGGTGTGGTAGTGAATGTTGGTGGGAAATAATTTTTGTTATTTTGAAAAAACGTCGTCATTGCGAGGAGGAATGTCGAAGCAATCTTACCTGCAGGTAATTCCATACGATAAAGATGGCCTCATTGGCTGAAGAGGCCGTTTCTCAATGACAATTATAGCAGGATATGCTATGCTATGTAGCCGCTAATCTTTTCGTTTTATTCTGGAACCTGAAAAAAAGTAAAATGGAAGCTGTTAACAATCCTAAAGTTAACCCATACCAAATTCCATTCACGCCTAAGTTAAAATGAAATCCCAATACATAACCGATGGGGATTCCAACTACCCAATACGCTAAAAAGGTAATTAAGGTTGGCATGTTTACATCACCCATGCCACGTAAAACACCTAATCCCACCACTTGTGTGCCGTCAAACAGCTGGAAGAATCCTGCAATAATCAATAGTTGCGCCGCAATAGGGATTACTGTAGCATCTTCGGTATAGATAAAAGGCATGATGTTGTTAGCCAGTACAAAAATCACTGCAGTACACGACATAAACAGCAGTATTACATGGTAGCTGGCAATGGCCGATTTACGGAGGTCGGCAAAATTATTTTTACCAAAGTTATTGCCGGTTTTAATTGTTGCCGCTGATGCCACACCACTTGCAATCATGTATGTCATTGCCGCTAAACTAATCGCAATTTGATGTGCAGCCTGTTCAATCGCTCCGATTGTACCGATTAATACTGCAGCACCGCTAAAGGCGCTGATTTCGAAAGCGTATTGCATGGCTACGGGCATGCCGATCTTTGCAATTTTAATCGCTCTCATTTTATCAAAAAAAGTTGCTTTAAAACTGGTTAGGTACTTTTTAAAATGCTTGGAGCGCATTACATAAAAGCACATTCCAGTAGCCATCAAAATCCTGTCTATCAAAGTACTTAAACCCACACCGCTAACGCCCATAGATTTGATGCCAAACATGCCTTTTACGAAAATAATTCCTAAAATGATGTTAATGGCATTTCCCCAGATGGAAACAAACATGGCCTGTTTGGTAAAACCTAAACCTTCGGCAAATTGCTTAAACGTCTGGAAAATCAATAAGGGGATAATTGAAACAGATAACAGATTGAGATAAGGTTTCGCATAGCGTACAACCTCAGGTGTTTGATCAAGCCGGTCGATGACGAAAAATATCCCCAGTTGCACCAGTACATATAACACTACGCCGATGCAGATGTTGATTATTAAGCTGTTTGATAAAAGTGTGCCGCATTCATCATAGTGCTGGCGGCCGTTTTCCTGTGCGATAAGTGGCGTTAGACCATAAGAGATCCCCAGCCCGATTACGAGAATTAGCATAAATATACTGTTTACCAATGAAACAGCGGCCAATTGAATGGTATCTGTAAAATGCCCAACAATAATACTATCGGCCATGTGTACCAAAGTATGGCCAACCTGCGAGCCTACAATTGGCAGCGCCAAATGAAGATTTTCTTTATAATAAGGCTTATATCTGGTATAAATTTTAGAAAACATAGGTTGGCAAAGATCGGTTTTTTAGACCTCAAAAAATAGGAATGTAGAGAAGTTAATGCATAATTCTCCTGGATTTTTCCATCATATCAAGCTTAGAGCAATGAAGTTGAGAACCCGAAGGCTCAGCGAAGCTAACTCTATCGGAACAGATCTCTCCCCCTTTACGGGCAGGCGTTTCGCGGTGCTTCATTCGAGATGACGAATTTTTACTACCTTACCGCTGTAAAATACTCTTCTTTTTCGGTAGTATGTGATTTAATTACGTTGGTTAAAATTAAATTGACCAATATCTTCTGGGCTTTACGATACGAACTACGCATTAGTTTACTAAATTCTTTTAAGGTAATCTTTTCGTTTTGCTCCAGGTATTCCAGCAGTTTCTTTTCGTTCTCGGAATAGGAGATAAGCACACCGTTGTTTTTATCCTCCTGTTTGAGGACCTCGAGAATAATCCGGCTGGCTAAAACGCTTTTATCATCAATGCGAATATAGGCCCACCATTTTTTTTGCTGATCGAGTGCAAAATGCGGTTTAGTATCACTTTCAGGGATCTCAACCACTAAAATCAGTTTATCATCCACGTAAATTTCTTCGAAATAAGGTTCTATAGCCGGTTTACAGAATTGATGGGCAGCAGTCAAAATCATATATTTCTCTTCTTCTTCTGATTTTACCCCTTTGATAGATCCATCATCTGCTACGCCGATTAATAATTTGCCACCTTTATTGTTGGCGAAAGCGACCAAACTTTTGGCTATTTTCTCTGTGCTGGTAATGGTTTTCTTGAAATCGAGCATCACACCTTCACCCTGCAAAATTAAACTCTTAATACTCCGCATAAGCTAAAAATTAGTAAGCAACCCTGGGTGTTTCGCCCTGATGCAGGTTCCGGATGTACACTTCGTTCATAACGGTTGCACATAGTTCGCCGTTTCTGTTGGTTATTTCCATAGGATATGCTTTTACAAACTTTCCGATGGTTTTTAAGGCATGTTCAGCTTCGTTAAGCATATCATCTGTTACCGTTATGGTGAAGTATAGGGTAGAGCGACCAGGTTTCAGATATTGTATAGATGCACTTTTTAACCAGACACGGACCTTGAAGCCGCGGCGTTGCATCAACTGATCGAATAAAAGCGCGTAAAATGGGTCAGTAGCCGCATAAATAGTGCCCCCAAAAATAGAACCATTGTAATTTTTATTCAGAAAACTTTTGCTCAGTTTAACCGTACAGCTTCTAAATCCATCTTCAAATCTCTGAACCCAAATGCGTTGAAAAAAGAGGGGTGGGTAAAAACGCATTACCCACTTAAGGGTGTTTTGAGAAATAATCATATTTACTAATATCAGAAAGTTTTATCATCTTTTAAAGTTTTGAAGATGTTGTTTTAGTCATATTTCTGTAATCTGAAAATATTCCCGACTAAGATTACGTGACCAAAACCTCAATAGATTTAGTTATGATTTGCCATTTAACGAAGTTAACAGATGTTTAACAAAATCATACGCTAAACTGATCCCTGCGACATTGTTGGTGAGGTGAAATACTGTTGAAAATGATGTAGTTATGCGGTGTAAGTACTTAATAACCTGTGATTATTTACGAAAAGTACCATTTTCAAAGAAAAAAGTAAAACCAAATGGATATCAGGTTGTTTGGATGATAGATAACATTAAAAACTATGAAAAGAATAATTTTAAGTCTTGCTTTTGCAGGTTCTCTCATGATAGCCACATCAGCATGCAATTCGTCAAAAAATATGGCTGGTTCTTCAGACAGTACTATGACGGATTCGACCACTACGGCACCAATGGATACAACATCTAAGAAAATGCCAGACACGACAACAAAAATGCCACCTGACACAACAAAAAAGAATCCTCCTATGTAGGATATTAAAAGCCACCCAAATGCAGGGTGGCTTTTATTTTTAGAAATCTATTTTAAATATTTGTGTTATTGCGTACTTTCAGCGTCTAAACCAAATAATGAAATGGAGCATCAAGTAAAAACCAACAGCCGTAATGTCATTTTCTTAGTGATCGTAGCTGCTCTGGGCTATTTCGTAGATATTTACGATCTTGTTTTGTTTTCTGTAGTACGGGTAAAAAGTTTTACAGATATTGGCGTTTCCGCTGCCCAAATGCGTACCGAAGGGGAGTACGTCATTAATATGCAAATGTTCGGCTTGTTGCTTGGAGGCTTATTGTGGGGCATCATTGGGGACAAATTTGGCAGGATCAAAGTATTATTCGGATCAATTTTAATGTATTCGCTGGCGAATATTGCCAATGGATTTGCTACCGATGTGCATACCTATGCCATGATCAGGTTTGTGGCAGGCATTGGTTTGGCGGGCGAGTTGGGTGCGGGAATTACCCTCGTTACCGAAACCATGGATAAAGAAAAACGTGGCTATGGTACTATGGTGGTTGCCGGCATTGGTTTACTGGGAGCAGCGGCGGCCGCTACAATTGGTAAACATTTTACCTGGCAAACCTCTTATTTTGTAGGTGGTGGCATGGGGCTGCTTTTATTGCTTTTGCGTGTAGGTACTTTCGAATCGGGTATGTTTAAACATGCTGAACAAGATAAAGCCGTTTCAAAAGGTAACTTCTTTATGCTTTTTTCCAATCGTAAAAGGTTCTTAAAATACCTGGCCTGTATCTGCCTTGGTCTTCCATTATGGTTTATTGTTGGGATTTTGGTTACCCAATCGCCTGAAATAGGCAAAGCATTAGGTGCAAAGGATGCATTAAATGCCGGAACCGGAATTATGTATACTTATTTTGGTATTGCCATCGGCGATGTGGTATGCGGGGTTTTGGCACAGGTTTTAAGATCGCGGAAGAAAACAGTGCTAATTTTTCAAAGTTTATCTGTAATTACCGTACTCATTTATTTAAACAGCACGGGTTTAACCGAAAGTAATTTTATTCTGATTTGCCTGTTTATGGGCTTTGCAGTTGGTTATTGGGCTACATTTGTAACCATTGCTGCCGAACAGTTTGGTACAAACATCCGTTCTACGGTTACCACAACAGCCCCGAACTTTGTACGTGGTGCTTTAATTCCGATTACCTTTGCTTTCGAATTTTTTGTTCATCGCTACAACATTATTTCAGCTGGTTTTATTGTAATGGGCATTTTAACCGTAATCGCAATGGTTTCCGTCGCTTATTTGAAAGAAAGCTTTAATAAAGACCTCAATTATCTAGAACAATAGAGTTAGAAAATAGCGATAGCATCAGGGGCTAACTATCTTGGATTAAAGAACAATGTCAACCAAATGTACTATCTAAACATAAATCAATATAGCTGCTGTAATACCTTTAGATTTGTATGGAAATAGAGAAAATCATCATGTTCAAAGAAGAAGTAGCAGCAAGGTATAAGCAAATACAGGATGAAATTTGCAGGGGATTGGAAATTGCCGATGGCAAAGGGACATTTGAAGAGGAGATTTGGGAGCGAAATGGCGGGGGAGGTGGACGCACCCGGATTATGCAAAATGGTGCAATTATCGAAAAAGGAGGTGTAAATTTTTCTGCTGTGCATGGTAAGCTGCCGGAAGCGGTAAAAAAAGCCTTTAATGTGACAGAAGATGATTTTTTTGCTACTGGTGTTTCGATCGTGATCCATCCAAACCATCCGCTCGTACCGATTATCCATATGAACATCCGTTATTTTGAACTCAATGAAGAAACGCGATGGTTTGGTGGTGGTATCGATTTAACGCCGCATTATGTTTTCGAAAATGATGCTCGTTTCTTTCACCACAAGTTAAAGCAGGCTTGTGATGATTTCAGTGGTGAATTTTATCCGAAGTTTAAAACACAAGCTGATGACTATTTCTTTATTAAACACCGTGAAGAAACCCGTGGTATCGGCGGTATTTTTTACGACCGTTTAAAACCTGAAAATACCAATCTGTCCTGGGAGCAGATTTTAGATTTTTCTATTAATATTGGCGAAACATTTTTACCCATTTATACGGAATTAATCGACCGTAACCGCGATAAAGCATTTACCGAGGCACAGAAAGAATGGCAGTACCAACGCCGTAGTCGATACGTAGAGTTTAATTTGGTGTACGATTCCGGGACAAAATTTGGTCTGGAAACCAATGGCAGGATCGAGTCTATTTTAATGAGTTTACCACCACAGGCCAACTGGGGCTACAATGTGCAGCCGGCTGCAGATTCAGAAGAATATAAAACCCTGCAATTGCTTAAAAAAGGGATTAACTGGATTTAAATTTATTTTGCTTTGACCCTGATCCGATATCTATCGGATTTATTTCAGGGTCTTTATTACAGAAAGATGCTGAACAAGTCTAGCATGGCGAATATGACTTTAAAACAAAGTCAGTGGTGCAGATACCTTATGAAATCCAGGTTTTAATTTACCTGTTCTAAAATCATTTACAATATCATGTATCAACCGGGTTGGTTCCGGTATCCGGTAATTTCCAACACATTTTTTAATTAGGGCTAAAGCCTGCTCAGATGTAATTAAATGTCCGGCAGAAATATAAACAGGTTTATTATTGTCTTTAGTTCTTAAAGCGTAACCCAATATTTCGCCATTACTTTTAATTTCGGTGGTGCTGAATTTAGATTTGTCAGGTAAGTGGTTGTTGCCATATAAAATGCTTTTGGCACACCCAATAGTGGGTTGATGGGTAAGTACACCAAAATGAGAAGCAACGCCCATTCGCCTTGGATGCAAGATGCCATTTCCATCCAATACGACAACATCGGGTTTTACCAGAATCAAATCCCAAACTTTTAAAAGTGCCGGAACTTCTTTAAAGCCCAAATATCCAGGTTGATAAGGAAATGTTGTTTCATAGGTTTCGAGTGCATATGATTGAACAATCATCTCCGGAAAGCCTAAAAGGACTATTCCTGCATACATGGTTGAACTGCCTTTATCGAAAGATATATCAGCTCCTGCAATGGTTTTTATATTATCAAGTGGTTGAAACTTTAATTTTTTGGCGAGTTCAATCTGGTAAGCGGCAGCTTCTTCGAAACCGTAATGGTCGTACATGTTTATAGTACATTTAGAGCAGTAAATTTGTTTCGATTAACCTCATTGAAGAGGAGTAGGGAGTAACTTCAGGACAGTTTTAATGGTTGGTAATCAGCTAAATCGACAGCGTGTGTTCTAGGCGAATTTCTCCAGCTTATCGAACGGTTTTTCTTCGATCCCTCAAGATATTGACCATTTGCTGGTTCGGTTAAAAAAGAAAATAAGAAAAGATGATGGTTCGGAAAAACAACCTCCTCATCTTTTATCAGCGGAATTTCATTGAGCTTCTTACTGATTTCGCTGATCAAATGAACTGGCTTGGAGCTAAAAATTGGTATGCCCTTAAAATGGAGTTGTGTTGCGCGATCGTCGGCAAAAAACTCAACCAAATGATCTGTTTTGAACTCCATAGATATCCCTGACTCCCTGAAAGTAGTGGAAATATCATCCCGATCATTGCTAATAGTTTCCTCCAGTGCATCAAGTGCGATTTTTAGATCTTCCTCGCTGAAAAATTCGCTGAATTGTTTAAATGTATCCTGAAAATCCTGTTTCCGTTGTTCAAGACTTTCGCTTTCTTCGGCTATAATTTTTCCCAAGATTTTGTCGTATGGCTGTATATCCGATTTCGCCATTAAAAACCGGATGGGTCCCAAACCTTCTAATGGTAATAATTCCCAAAATGATAGCAAATCTGATTGATCCATATTTAAATGTAGTTAATTATCAGCGTACAGTTCTAATTTTTATAGCGTACTGGAAAGACGAGGGTGAGCAAAAGGAATCAAAGATTGTGCTGCCATCATTGCTGCTGAA
>Ga0182008_10001547_pt1 | contig 15294 bp, 11 predicted proteins | sample Sormic07211129_1_FD_120482 | JGI IMG/M metagenome (GOLD analysis project Ga0182008, IMG submission 120482) | Rhizosphere microbial communities from Sorghum bicolor, Mead, Nebraska, USA - 072115-129_1 metaG | ecosystem: Host-associated > Plants > Roots > Rhizosphere | place: USA: Nebraska...
ACGTGAGACATCCTCTTAGTCACCTCATGACAGCAGATCAACCCGCGCCCACAGCGCATGACCAGGCAATCAACAACCGAACACGACTGACGCACAACCGCTGCCACCAACACGCCCACTCACAGACATCAACCGGCGTCGGGCCAAGGCAAATCCGTTCCCGTTGGGGAAGGATCTCGTCTCGTCCCTGCGTGTCCACGCCGCCGCGCTTGAGGCGGCGGGCCGTCACTCGGCCGCCCGTGAGGTACGTGGCGAGGTGGACCAGCTCTCCTACGCGCCGCCCGGCTCCAGCCGACGTGGACACCTCCCCTACGTCGAGTACGACCGTCGGGAGTTCGAGGAGGTCGTGGACGCCGTGGAGCTGGCGGTGTTCCGTCACATGGCCCGTCACGATGTGCGCGGGTATGGCGACCATCTCCTGTCTCGCCTCCATGCCGCCCTTCCGAAGGACGGTACGGTGGACCTCCCCTTGCTGGAGGAGATCGCCGATCTGCACCGCCGCATGGCCCCCTACGACTGGGCATCCAGGGTCCTGTTGAGCGACACCTACGTGTTGATCGGTCTGGAACTGTGGCGGGCGGATCGGCGCCTGGAGGCCGTTCGAGCGCTGGAGCGCGCCGTGGAGGTCGACCAGCACTTCGCGGCGTCGGACCCGGGAAGGTACCGAGCTCAGCTCATAAACCACCTCTACATGCTGGCGGCCCGTCAGAAGTCGGCCGGCCTGCGCAGCGAGGCGCGCGCCAGCCGACGTGAGGCCCGTCGCCTCCGCTGGGGCCCGGGCAGGCGGACAGCCGTGCCGTGACCCCAGTGCCCCGTCGTCGCGGGTCGGCCGGATGTTCGGCCGGACAGCTCCTATCCGGTCGGCTGTGGCGGGGCCACTTCGTAGAAGCGCCGGTCTTGGATCAGGGCCCACAGCCCGTTGACTCTGCGGCGGGCAAGAGCGATCACGGCCTGGGTATGGCGTTTCCCCTCTGCGCGCTTGGGGTCGGCCAACGGGCAACATAACCCTGCTGACCTGCGAAGCCGTCATCACGGGCTGTGATCTGGCTGCCCGAGGACCTTGCTGACGTGGACCGGCAGGAGGTCTTTGAGGTGCATGTAGAAGGGGTGCTTCGGTCGTGCGAGCTCGAGTACGGAGATTACTGAGCTTGACTCTGTCGGGGATCTTGGAGATTCCCGACAGAGTCAAGCTAAGGCCCGGCGGCAACCAGCACACGTGCGCCACCGAGCTGCAGCAGGTGCGTGACCGAAACCCGCGACAGCGTCGGGTCGATCGGCTGGGCGACGCCGACCGCCTGTGCCGCGAGGATCGCGGCCAGCAACGTGCCGGAATTGGTCGAGAGCAGCCCCACCGCGTCGCCGCGGCCGATGCCGAGCCCGGTGAACACGTTCGCGAGCGCGGTGACCTCAGCGGAGAGATCCGCGAACGTCCACGTTGTCGGGGTGAGCCAACTGGCCGCGTCCGGTAGCAGAACGGCGGACTCACAGTCCGGCCACCGCGCCGCGGCGCGCCCGATCAGCTCATAGGTGCTGGTCGGCAGCGCACGATCCGTCAGCGGAACAGCCTCGATCGCCGTCAGGTCCGTGGTCTGCGCCAGAGCAGGTCCGTGGCCTGGGCGGCCGCACGGTCTTCCACGTGACTGGCCGCCTGGACGGTTTCAACGACCGAGGGGGCAGGTCGGGACGGTCCGGACCTGTGGTGTCTCCAGCCCGTCCGTCGGTGGCATCGGTGCTCACGAATTCTTCCTTCAGGTCAGACGACGGCTGCGATGTGATCGGTGACACCCAGGAGTGCCTTGCCGTAGGTCTCCAGGGAGACCTGGGGCAGGGTGAACGCGTGGCGGGCCGCCACATTGGAGTCGCGCCAGATCCTCTGCAGAGCGTTGACCTCCGCGAAGCTGCCGGCACCGTTGGCGTCCAAGAGGATGTTGAGCGCCTTGTTGACGCTCCGCAGCGCGATCGCCGCGTCGCCGCGGATGCGGGCCCGGGCAGTCAGGTCGGGAAACTCGCCGCGGACGGCATACCGCTGGACGTCGTCAGCGGCACGATAGGCGTGCAGGTGCGCAGTGTCGATCGTGAGGGCTGCCTCGGCGACGAGCAATTGGAAGGCCACCGAGTCGGCCTGCCGAGTGAAGGTCGTGTACGCCAGAGCCTTGCTCGGTGCCGTCGCCAGGACCAGGTCCAGAGCGGCGCGGGCCATGCCCAGCTGGGGGCCGACGAGAGCCATGACGAGCATCGGTGTGACTGCTGAGCGGTAGAGCGGAGACTCGGGATGGTCAGCGACGTTGGCACCCGTAGCCCCGGCGAGCACAGACAGCATCCTGTGCTCGGGAACGAATACGTCCTCGGCGACGATCGTGTTGCTGCCCGACGCGCGCATGCCCGCGACGTGCCACGTGTCCTGGACCCGGTAGTCCGCACGCGGGATCATCACCATCGCCTGGTCGACCGTCTCGCCGTTCTCGTCCTGCACCAGCACTCCGCAAGCGGCCCAGCTCGAATGCAGGCTCGCGGACGCATAAGCCCACGTGCCGCTCACCCGATAGCCGCCGTCCACCTTGTGGGCGGTGCCCGACGGAGGCACGACGCCCGTCAGGACGGCGTCCGGCCCGTCGGCGAACACCTCATCGACGGCCGGACCGGGGAAGAGACTCGCGGCCCAGGCATTGGCATTGGACAGAGCGACGACCCATGAGGTCCCGCCATCAGCCTCGGCAACCGCCGCCGACACATCGAGCAGATCGCGCAAGCTGGACTCCAGGCCGCCATGGCGACGCGGTACCGCGACCCGGAACGCTCCGGCCTGCTGGAGCGCGTCGATGCTCTCCTGCGCCACCCTCCGGTCCTGCTCGCCCTGGGGTGCGTTCTTCCGCAGCAGAGGTGCCAGCTCGCGGATGCGCGCAACCACGTCGTCCACGGGCTCCTGTTTCAACGCGGTTTCCGACGAACTGTTTCGCAACGAGGTCATATGGGTCTCCACAGGGTTTTGGATCACGGGGTCAGTCGGTGGTACGCGGAAGCGTGGAACACCAGCGGTCGTTCGTCGGGCCGGGCGTGCAGCGCCTCAATACGCAGCAGGACGATCGTGTGGTCCCCGGCGCGCATCATGTCGTGGATCGAGCAGTCGAACCAGGCGGTGGCCCCAGGAAGCAGGACTGCGCCCTGAGGCGTCACGGTGATATCAACCCCGGCCAGCCGTTGCTCCGAGCGACTGGCCAGCAGCTGACACAGCTCGATCTGACCACCCCCCAGGACGCTGATGCCCAGCCGCTGCACCTCGAGCAACCGGGCCCAGGACCGGGAACCATCCATCACGCAGACCAACAGCAGCGGAGGATCGAGTGAGACGGACGTGAGCGAACTGGCGAGCATCGCGACCGGTTCGTCAGCCGCCATCCCGCACACCGCCGCGACTCCGCTCGGGAAGCATCCGAACGCTCGCCGCAGCTGGGCCTGATCATCCACCGGTGACAGTGAGGAAGGTGTCAACGGGCGCCCCCCAGCACTGCGGTGGCAACGGCCAGGAGCCCACACACCACTGCCGGTGCGCTCGCAGGCGTCGGATCGTGAACCTTGACGTGCGCCACGACCGCTCCGGACATCAGCAGTACGACCCCGATCGCCGCAGCTATGCCGATCGGCGTCCACCACAGGCCACCGATCAAGCCGGCCACGGCGGCGGCCTCAAGCATGCCGATGCGCCGGAAGGCCCCTTCGGAGTAACCCAGATGTGCGGCGCTCTTCGCCATCGAAGGATGGCCGCCCAGCTTCAAAGCGCCGGTCAACGCGACCGGGGTCCCGGTCATGAGCGAGACAACCGCGTACGCGATAGCCATCCTTCTCCGCCTCTCTGCGGTACACGCGGTGTGTTGACCTGCCGCTACGTAGTTCGAATTCGCCGAGCGACTCGGTGAGCCGTGAGCACCAGCGGATGGCGTCGATCGTTTCGCTGGGGGGTGCCGGCGCGGTGATCTCCGTGGCCGGTCGGGGTGACGCGTGGTGCCGGACTTCGAGTGAGCGGGCGTTGATGAGGTGGGCCGTGGGGTGCATCAGAGGCTGCTCGCGGCGTTCGAGCACCGTGCTGGGAATGCCGTGCCGGGCCAGCAGCAGTGCGAGGGCGCTTCCCGTCGAGCCCGCGCCCGCGATCACGACCGGTGCGGTGCGCATGGCCTAGAGAGTCTTCCAGGTGATCGCCCGCCTATTGGCCCGTGGCGTGGTGCCGGGCGGGGTGCCCGCGCCGGGCCGGAGCAGCTCGGCCGGGTCGTCGCCGCGGCGCAGCCGCGCGAGCATGTACTCCGGGTCGAACTCGGTGCCGATCGGGTTGGCGGCGAATTCCTCGCCGGCGAAGAAGGCGGCGGTGGTGGGGTAGTTGTCCACCTGGAACTCCAGGCGGATGCCGTCGGGATCTTCGTAGTACAGCGAGGTGGTCGGCCCGTGGTTGATGGACCAGACCGGGTGGATGCCCGCCTGCTTGAGTCGCTCGTAGGTGGTGATCAGGCGTTCGAGCGAGGTGAACTGGACGGCGAGGTGGTCGATCCCGTACACCTTGCGCCGCAGCCGTGCCAGCGGGAAGAGGTATCGCAGGACAGACGGCACCGGGACCAGCGCCAGCCGGTGATGCTCGTCGTCCCAGCTGAGGACGGTGGCCTGCCGGCCCTGGTGAACCACGCGGGCGCCGACGACCACGCGGTACCACGCGATCATCTCGTCGCGGCGGGCGGTCTTGACGACCCAGTGCGCGACGAAGGCCGGCGCGGTGTCGTACGCGGGCCTGTCGGTGCCGACTTCTTTGGCGGCTTCCATGAGCGGTCCCCTCAGGGTGCGGTGATGGTGGTGTGCTGGCGGCCGAGGCCGATGGAGCCGTCGGGGCTGCGAATGCTCGCGGTCACGAGGTCACCGGGCTGGAGGTAGGGCTTGCGGAGGTTGGAGCGGATGAACATCCGCCAGAGCTTGTCCTCGGGCAGCAGGGCCGTGGCCAGGCGGCGGACCAGCGCCGGCGGGGTGGTCGCGGCACAGCCGTGGGGGGGTGCCGGTGAGCAGCAGGTCTCCGGGACTGAGGTCGCAGAACGTGGTCAGCTCGGTGAGAGTCTCAGCGGGCCGGTACCGCAGATTGCGGGTGCTGTCGTGTTGGCGGAGCTCGCCGTTGACCTCCAGGCGCAGCTCCAGGTCGTCCAGGAGCGGGAACTCGCCCGGCTCCGGGACCGCGAGATAGGGCCCGGCCGGGCAGAACCCGCGGTAGCTCTTGCCCTTGAGGTACTGGCCCTGCGGGAGCTGGACGTCGCGGGCGGATACGTCGTTGGCGATGGTGATGCCGAAGACGTACTCGTGGAGGTTCTAGGCGGTGACGGTCTCCGGCTGGGTGACCTGCTTGCGCAGCACCAGGGCGAGCTCGATCTCGTGGTCGAGCAGCCGCACGTGAGCCGGCCGGGTGACGGGTCTGTCGGGACCGGTGACTGAGGCGTCCGTCTTGTCGAAGAACAGGTTGAAGGGCGCGCGTCGGGATCCATCCCCGACTCGATCGCGTGCTGCCGGTAATTGGCGCCCTGGCACAGGACACGGCAGGGCGTGGTCACCGGGGAGAGCAGCTCCACCGACCGGGTCGGCAGTTGGGCAGGTCGCTCAACGGCCGACCGCCAGTCGTCGGCGCCGTCACGGATGAGATCCGCGGTCGAGGCGTAGCTGCCGGCCAGCGGCGACAGGCCACCGTCGGCGACGGTCGGGCACCGGATCTCGTCATCGAGGCGGTAGCGGGCGAGGTGGATCACCATGCGCGTTCCCTCGCGGGGAGGCGGCGGGCCAGCGAGGCCGGCGCCGGTGCGAGCGATCGCGGCCAGTAGCCGAAGTACATGCCGACAGTTCAGCGAACACAGCCTTCGCCGCGCTTGGTCCGTGGTGCAAACCGGCCCGCCGCCGATTGGACCGAAGTCCAAAGGGGCCGTCAGCACCGTCAGCGCGAGGTGGCCTGTTCGCTCATCACGAGGTCGCCGAACTCCTCCGCGAGCGCCAGCGCAACCTGAAGTTGCATCCGCCGGACCTCGATCTCCCGGCCCCGCGACTGCTCGGCCCGCTGGATGCGGTACGCAACCGTGTTACGCGCGACGTGCAGCAACTCAGCCGTCTTGTTCAGGCTCCGTTCCGTGTCCAGATAGCACTTGAGGGTGGTGCGCAGGGTGGTGGCAGGCTCCCCGGATCCGGCGAGTCCACCCAGCTCACGGCGCACGAACCGGCGCGCCTCATCGAGATGCGTGCTGAGCATGGCGATCAGGTCGAGCTCGGCGTAGTCGAACAGCCACCGGTCGGTGCGGGACAGCATCCCGACCCGGACGGCATCGAGGGCCTGACCGTGGCTGGACGCGAACCCCTCGACGCCGGACTCGGGCAGCCCGGCCGCCACCCGGATCCCGGACAGGGGCGTGCCCGTCGATGCCGGCGGCCCCACCCAGGCACCACGGACACTGGACCCCCACGCCCACACCCGTTGCCGGCCGACAGGCAGGATCAAGGTGCCCGTCGCTCCGCCCGCCCGCAGCAACTGCTCGGCGACCCCTGCCAACCGGCCGGGATCGGCCTGTTCGAGGTCGTCAGCCCACACCACCAATGCGGTGTGCCGACGGGTGAGGTCGTAGCCCAGGACGCGGTGCGCATGGTCGGCAGCGACCGGCTTTCCGTTGAGGACCTCCTGCACCAGCTCCATGCGCACGGCGGCCGAACTGGTCACCCAGGCGGCGTGCGCCCGGGAGAACTCGCGAGTCATCGCGGCGGACAGCTGGTTGACGATCGCGAACAGCACTTCCGAGATATGCCCCACCGCCGCGAACCGGTCGGAGGCAGGCAGGTGTCGTTCGGCCTCGGCCAGGAGCTCCCTGACGGCGTAGGCATGACCGAGCTGGACGCTTTGCAACACGTGCTCGATACCGACTCCCCAGCCCACAGCCTCCGCAGCGCCCGTGAGCGCTTCCGCCGGAGGCTCCAGCGCGACCTCGGTATTCTCGGCCAGCGCAGCGACGATGCTCAACGCGACGGCCTCACATCCCTTCCACAGCTCCTGCGCCAGGCCGTCCACGCCAAGCAGCGGGATCTGCGTGGTCATGTGATCAGCCATGCCCTGGGCAAGTTCGACGGCCCAGGCCACCGGACCCGCGCCGACCCGGTCGACAAGCCGGTTGATCTGGGCCGAGGGCAGCACCGACCGGGACAACACATTCCGGTCGCGCGGCGCGAGCTCACGAATCCATCCGCCCATGTTGTCCACTGGACCTCGCCAACTCTGTCCGCGACCGAAGCGCAGCGACCAGTCCGTGCCGCAGCGCACCCTCAGCCAACAAGTACAACAGACATCAAACATGAAGCACTCCGGGTCTGATGGAGCCTCGGGACTGTCCCGGAGCGATCGGCGACTACGACACCGCCGCCCTCGGCTACGTACTCGACCCGGGATCCCGGCTCTGCCGTCCCGGCCAGGTCCACCAGCGGGGCGACCTCACCGGCGTCGAGGGAACCCTGATCCTCTTCCGCCCGGACTTCCTCGACGCGGCCACGGCCGACGCCGCCCGCACGCAGGACCCGCACGACCCGGTCCTGCGCCTCCCGCTGCCCGACGACGCCACGGCCCTGCGCCTCGCCGCCGAGCGCCTCGGCATCGGGTTCCGCGCACTCGGACACCTCGGTGAGACCGTTGTCTCTCCACACCAAACGGCCCAGCCGCTCGCCGACCGACCTGACCGGCACCAGACCGTCGGCCTCCCGCACGATCGCCAGTTCGTCCCGGTCAACCTGGACGTCCCCAAGCTGCTTGGTCAACTCCTCAGCGCAGGCGTCAAGTTCACTCCGGCGAGCGGGGATCCTGCATCCCGGGCCCTCCCGCGATCTCGTGGCGTGCCGACCTGCCGACCTGCCGACGGAACGTAGGTGGGGGTCGGTCACGGGCGCAGCCGAACCCGGCAGACCTCAGAGTCCCCGAATCGTCACTCACACCAGAACCGTGACCGGTTTCAGGATGCACACCACTCATTGGAGAGGCAAGGCCGAGACCTTAGTCCTCGCCCCGGGGCAGGCTCGGCGCCCGCGTCCTGCGCAGGGTGATGAGCGCACCGATCGCCACCGGCGCGACCGCGATGACTGCGCTGGCGGGCCAGCCGAGGGGCTCGGTGCGGAGGTGTCCCAGGAGCCAGAGGAGCACCGTCCCCACACCCCAGGCCGCCAGGCTGAGGGCGACACCGGTGCCTTTCGCCCACCGCCGCCCCGCGGACGGCGCGTCAGGAGTCCGCGCCCAGGACCGCTCGGGAGTGCGCCGGGTCAGTTCCCAGCGCACGCCAAGGCTCGCCAGGGCGAACAACACCCCCATCCCCAGCCCCCACAGCACCACGCCCCAGGTCACTGCGGACATGACCAGGCCGGCGACGCCGCCGAACCCGACCGCGGCGATCAGGCCCGTGCGCGCGGGATACCGAGCGGCCAGCGCTTCCACATGCCCACGAGAACTCTTCCGCACGTCACCTCCATCGTCGTTCATGACCATCCGCCGTCCGGGCGGACACCTCGTCCACCCGGACAGCGGTCCTTGCCAGGTGTCAGCCACCGAGCAGGTTCGCCATGTCCCTGGCCCTTGCTATTTTCAGGGCGCCCATCGCACCCAACTTACCGGCCCCGGCGCCGACCAGGGAGAACGCTGCCGAGACACCGATCGCCTCGGCGTAACCGCCAGCCGTTCTGTCCTCTTCGGACAGCCGGTAGGTGAGCCCGCCGGCGACCGCGGCGACCGCGATGCCACAAGCGATCCCGCCCACCACAGTGACCGTGAGTGCGACGCAGGCCGCGCCGCCGACCACGCCGATGATGTCCCCGATGTGATCCTTCACCAGCTTCTTCGTCCAGCCCCACAGGCCGCCGTCGTCCTTCTCGAAGACGTCCTTGTGATCATGCGTCACGGCCTTCTGGCACTGGGCGGAACTCTGCGTCGAGTTAAGGTAGCAGCCCGCGAACTGGGCTATCGCCCCTTGCCATTCGTCCTTCGCGTTCTGCAACCACGCCGCCGCCTCGCCTCGACTCATGTATTGCGAGCCGGTGTAACCCAGGTTCTTCTTCAGCCAGTCGAAGGTCTTCTCGCTGAGTTTCTTCGATGTGTCCTGCTTCTTGCCGTTGGCGAGCCACTCGTTGATCGTCCCGTCGCCGGTCGCGGTGCCCTTCTCCGGGTAGACCTTGCCGCTGCTCGGGTCGTAGCCGACCGACTCCTGTACGTCCTTCGGGCAGTCCGAGAGGTCGTACCAGCACGGGTCGCCGTGCGGCTCCAGGCCGGTGGGGTCGCTGTAGGCGATCGGGTTGTTCATCGAGTAGCTGTACAGGTTCATGTTCTGTGGTGTGTACGGCGTTCTCAGCGGGTCCGTGGAGATGAACCGGCCGAGTTTCGCGTCGTACATCCGGGCGCCCAGAACGGACAGCCCGGTGTCCGAGTCCTCGCTCTTGCCGAGGAAACCGTGGTCGGTGCCGCTCGGCAGGCTTCCGCTGCGCTGGGCGCCGAAGGGCAGATAGCGGCGGCGGGTGACGGCGTTGGTCGCGGAGTCCACCGCCACCGACGTCGACGCCTGCGGGTCGGACATCACCCAGGTGACGGTCCCGCCGCTGCCCGAGGTGCGCATCGCGACCGTGCTGGTGCCGTCCGCGTAGTACCGCGTGCCGGTGACGGTGCTGCCGGCCTTGCGGATCTCCTGGCCGCCCAGGTAGAGGACCGTGGCCCCGCTGCCCTTGCGGATCAGCATGTTGCCGTCCGCGTCGTAGACGTACGACGTGGCCGAGGCGCCGGTGGTCTGGATGAGCTGTCCCAGCTCGTTCCAGATGAGCGTGGTGCTCGCCCCCTTCACCGTCTTCGACGTCATCTGGCCGGCGTTGTCGTAGCCGTAACTGTCGGTTCCGGTGGGCGTCTTGACGGAGGAGACGGCGTGCGGGCGTGCCGCGCCGGGGGTGTACGTCGACTGGTCGGCGGAGTAGCCGGGGTAGACGTAGTCGTTGACCACTGCGCCGGTGGACTTGGTGTCGGTGACCTTCTGCAGGTTGCCGGCACCGTCATAGGTGTAGTCGAGCTGGTAGGGGTCCGTGCCGGTGGCCAGGTCGGGCGCGAACGGGCCTGTGCAGCCGGCGGTGCTCAGCGTGGTGTGCGCCCGGGAGATCCTGTTCAGCTCGTCGTAGCCGAAGCACTGGTGCTGGCCGGTGGTCTTGTCGTTCAGATCGGTGATCTGGCCGCCCAGGTCGTAGGTGTAGTCGTCGTTCTGGACGGTGCCCTTGGCCGTGGTGGTCGTGGTGATGTTCTTCAGCCAGCCGGTGCCGGTGGTGTCCTCGTAGGTGTAGGTGCGCTTGGCACTGTTGGCGGCGCCCGTGGCGCCGTAGGTGCGGCTGGTGAGGCGGCCGAGGGAGTCGAAGTCGGTCGCGTCGACGTAGGTGGTGCCGCTGATGCTGCTGGTCACCTTGTCCTCGAGACCGGACGCGTCGTACGACGTGGTCACTGTCTCCGCCGGCAGCCCGGCGGTGGCGGGGTAGGCGACTGTGGTGGGGTGGCTCGCGGCGTCGTAGCCGTAGGTCGTGGTGTAGGTGCCCTGCAGCCCGTTGCCGTCCGTGGGGACGGTGACCCTGCTGTCGGTCAGCCGGCCGTTGGCGTCGTACTTCACGGCCTCGGTCGTGTAGGCGAAGCCGCCCGAGTACGAGGTGGAGGTGGCCGCCCTGCCGATGCCGCCGGTCGCGGTGTCGTAGGTCCTGCGGGTCAGCACGGTGCTGCCCTTGGACACGGTCAGCGGCCGGTTCAGGTTGTCGTAGGCGTAGGTCAGGACGGCGTTGTTGCCGTCGGTGGTCTGCTGGACCAGGCCGTTGGCGTCGTACTGCGCCAGCCGCGTGCCGGTGTCCAGTTCGACCGACTTGGTCTGCTCGCCGAGCCAGTTGTACTCGTACGTCGAGATGTTGCCCTTGGCGTCGGTGAGCTTGGTCAGATGGCCGGAGCGGTCGTACTCGTAGCTGGTGGTGTAGGTGGACGGGCCGAACTCCACGATCTTGGAGGTCTGGCCGAAGACGTCGTTGTACACGTTCCTGCGCTCGCCGACGGACGGCATCTCGGTGACGTAGTCGCCGTGGTAGTTGTTCAGGGTCTGGAGCTGGGCCTGGGGATTGCCCAGTGCCATCAGCCGCGACTGGGTGGTGCGGCCCGCGTAGTCGACGACCAGGTCGGTGTACGAGGGCAGGTTCGCCACCGTGGGCAGCACCATCCCGGAGCCGGCCGCGGAGCTGTTGTAGAACGGCGCGCTGGTGCCGGTGACATTGCCGGAGGTGTCGTACCGGGTGGAGACGACGGTACGGCCCGAGCCGGTCGGTGCCAGGGTCTGGGTCTCGCGGGTGCGGCCCAGGCCGTCGGTGTAGGTGTAGCCGGTCATGAACGTGGAGCCGGACAGCAGTTGCTGGGTCGTCACCTTCGGCGGGACGGTGGACACCAGGTCCGGGACGCCCTCGCTGTTGTCGGACGTGGTGATCGTGTAGGTGAACTTCGCCGTCGGTGTGCCGTCCGGGTAGTTGGCGATCTGCGCCGGCTTGAAGACCTGGACGACGCGGCCCACCGCGTCGAGCACGGTCCGGGTGGTCTGGCCGTTGGCGTCCAGGACCTGCTGGGGGATGCCCCACAGCCGGGACGACCAGGTGGTGGTGGACTGCGCGGTCGCGGGACCGCCGTCGTCCGGGTCGGGTGTGGTGACCTTGACGCCGTTGACCGGCCAGGACGTGTTCGGCTGGTAGACGGTCGTGGTGGTCTTGTTCTTGCCGTCGGTGCTCGACGTGATCCGGCCCGCCGCGTCGTAGCCGTACTTCGTGATGCGGTAGTTCGTCCCGTCGGTGTACTTCAGGACGGCGGTGATGTTGGCGTCGCCGGGCTTGTTGTTGGCGGCCGGCTCGCTGCCGGTCGCGACCGCCGCGTTGTCGAAGAGCTTGACGGCGTGGCCGTTCTGCTTGCTCAGCCGATCGCCGGCGGCGCAGTCCGCCTCGTAGTGGCGTACGTCGTCCTGGAGCACCATCCAGCGCTGGACGTGCGAACCCGGGAACAGGTCCGTGTTGTAGGCGTAGCCGTACGTCGTGCAGCGGTTGTCGTCGAAGGAGCTGAGGCCCCAGTCGTTGGTGCGCACCGGGCGGCCGTACGTCGTGCTGCGCGCGTCCGCGTCGTCGTACTCGTCCCTGACCACATGCTCGCGCCAGCCCGCGGAGGTCAGGTCGTGCGTGGTGGTCTTGGTCTCGCGCACGAAGCGGGCGTCGGGCAGGCCGTCGTACTGGGCGGTGTCGTGGACCCAGTACTCGTGCCACACCCGTTTGTGCGACTGTCCGGTGCCGTCGCGGTCGCTGGACTCCAGGACCCGGCCCGCCAGCCACGGGGAGTCGGTCTTCGCCGCGCTGCCGCTGTCACCGTCGTCGACGGTCACGGAACGGGTGGCGGAGGAGTCGGTCTTGGAGGTGCGGTCGCCGTCCATGCCGCGGTACAGCCAGTAGTAGGTGGAGGCCGCGTTGTCCTTGGTACCGGTGTGGACCTCGACCTGCTGGTAGCCGCGCCAGTCGGTCCAGGACTCGTTCGCGTCCTTGACCAGCGGGTCGTTGGGGTACGCCCAGGCGGGCTTGCCCACGTAGTCGTACGTCGTCGTCATCACCGGGTCGCCGTCGTCGGCGGTGCCCGCTCCGGGTCCGGGATCGACGCTGACCTTGGCGACCACGTACTTCTTGAACCAGCCGGTCTTCTCCGTCGTCGAACCCTCGGGCACCCAGCGCTGCTTGAAGCAGGCCTGGGTGTTGTTGGACTCCGACGGCGGACTGTTGATGTCGCAGGTGTCCTGCGCGTCGTAGTTCCGGTACGTGACGTTGGTGAACGCGCCCAGGTCTCCGTGGATCTGGGTGACACGGCGGAAGTTCAGTACGCCGCCGCCGAGTTGGTTGTCCCGCCACTCGCCGTTGATGTTGATGGTGGGCAGGGTGATGTCCGTGCCGTTGCCGTATCCGCGGCGCTGGACATAGTCCAGCCAGAGATTGGCGTCGATCACACCGTCCGGGTTCGGCAGGCCGTACTTCATCTGGTACTGCATCGCCGGGTCCCAGGCGGAGCTGTCGTTGTCCCGGACCCAGGTCTTGACGTCCCACAGCATCTTCGTCGCGAAGAACGTCGGCGAGTACGTCTCACCGGTGATGCTCTTGCAGCCGTCGGTGCCGTCGCACATCAGGTCCGTGGGCACGTCGGGATACGAACTCGGGTTGCCGGAGATGCCGGGGCACGGGTCCGGTTCCTTGGCCAGGGGATCGGTGTCGCTCATCCGCTCCACGCATCGGCCCACGTACCGCAGTTCGACCTGGGCGGGCAGCTGGGCGCCGGCGATCTGCGAGGCCCAGCCGTACTCGATGCGCACCGGGTAGGCGGCGGAGTCGTAGGTGCGGGCCTGGTCGGTGAGCAGGACGGAGCGGTACTTGTTCTGTTCCTTCTCGTAGAAGTAGGCCGTCTCGACCTCGTTGGGGTCCACGACCCGGTCCAGTCCCCAGCGGTAGGCCTGGGTGGAGACGCCGACGCCGCCGTTGTAGCCGGGCTCGCCGGGGTTGTTGCCGAAGACCGGGACGGTCAGCACGGAGTTGGTCGCGGTGCCCGTCTGACGCTCCGAGCGGCCCCAGCCGAAGTAGTAGCGCATGCCCTCCTGGGTGGAGACCACCCAGTACTCGTCGTCCGAGCCGTAGCCGCCGGTCAGGTGCTGCACCCGCCAGCCCGGGTCGTCCAGGACGTGGTACCAGCCGGTGCCGTCGTTGTCCTGCACCAGTTGCGAGGTCACGCCGTTGAGGTTGATGACGTAGACCGCGCCGTCGGGTTCCTTGGCGGAGTTCGGCGAGTCCCAGCACAGGTCCCCGACCCAGCCGGTGCCGGTGCCGTCGTCCTGGCAGCCGCGGTAGCGGCGCTCGATGAAGCCGATGCCCAGGTCCCAGCCGAGGCCGGCCGTCCCGGCCTGGGTGTTCACGGCGGAGGTCATGCCGTCCACGGACTGCGAGTTGTAGTTGAGCGACAGGCTGGGCGCGGTGCCGGCCGGAGGCTTCGGTACGTCGATCGGGAGGCTGTACGTGAACGCGCCCGACCCCTTGGAGACGTTCCACGAGCCGGTCGGGCTCAGCGTCGAGGCGCGGTAGTCGCCGGCGTCGGACGACGAGCCGGACGCCAGCGCGTACACCGTCCCGGAGTCGGCGGCGGCGGCCAGGGTCGGGGCGGACTGGAACTGTGACAGCGTCGAGCCGTTGGGCTGGATCACCGGGACACGGGCGGCCGGGTCCCCGTCCGCCTGCACGGTCGCCGTGATGGTGTTCCTCGCCGTGTCGTTGGTGATCGGCACGGACTTCGGGGTGTCGTGCGAGCAGCCCTTGGCCTTCGGTGTGGTCAGCGCACACGCGGGCAGGGCGACGAGGCGCAGCCGGGAGGCGAAGTTGCCGCCGTAGGCGTCCTTGAAGCCGGAGTAGTCGATGGCCACGCGCACCGGGCCCGGGGTGCCGGTGCCGTCCCGCCGGGTGACCCGGACACCCACACCGGTGCCGCCGACCGGCGCCAGTCGGGCGCGGTCGAGGACCTTGACGTCGACGTCCTTCGGGGCGGCGGTGAGCGGTGACCGGGTCCCGGCGAGGGACGACACGAGGGCTGCCGCGGAGGCGGGACCGACCCGGACGGTCGCCTTGCCTCCGGCGGCCGGGACGACCGGGGCGGACTTGCCGGCCGTCAGGCCGGCCAGGGATATCCGCGCCTCGGCCGCCTTCGGCCAGGTCGCGCGGGCGGGCTCGGTCCGCGTCGGCTCCGCGCCGTCACGCGGCACGCTCCCTGCAGCCTCGGCAGGTACGTTCACCGGCTTCGGCGCCAGCGTGACGACCGCCGCCGCGGCCTCGGCCGCCGGTGCTCCCAACAACGACACGGCCATCGCCGCGGCCAGCGCCCACGACATGTTCGTTCTGTGCCTGCGCCTCAATCGCACGGACCATCCCCCCAAAAAACGGCCAAACTCGCCCACATCCCAGCGGGAAAGCAAAGTGAACGGGCCATGGCGTCGGGTGGTCTTTGAGTCAACCGTCGGTCATGACCTGATCAAAGGTGCACGTTAAACGGCCCTACCCATCGCCCGACAGCCCCGCAAAGCGGATGATCGACACCAATCCCCTCTTCACAACCCTCTTACGAGAGTGACTTGGATCACGTTTATCGAAGACGTGGACATCGATCGCGATTCGATTTGCATAAAGTCCGTTCCTTATCGATTCAGGAAGATTGCAGCG
>Ga0182008_10001549_pt1 | contig 15290 bp, 13 predicted proteins | sample Sormic07211129_1_FD_120482 | JGI IMG/M metagenome (GOLD analysis project Ga0182008, IMG submission 120482) | Rhizosphere microbial communities from Sorghum bicolor, Mead, Nebraska, USA - 072115-129_1 metaG | ecosystem: Host-associated > Plants > Roots > Rhizosphere | place: USA: Nebraska...
AAGCATCCTCAAAATAGGAACGTGTTTTTATTTTGGGACTTTTATTGTTGATTGAACTCAACGTATTTCTTAAAGCCTGGTACTCCAGCCTGAGTAACTCCCTTGCATCATAATGATCAAGATACTTGATTGCATTACCATTTAATTTCATGTTCTTTAGTTGCAGTAAATGGAATAGTTCGTGGATCACAGTTATCGAATGGTCAGAGAGATAATTGGATAAAACTACGGCATAGTCTTTACCTTGATAAGATTGGATAGTGTTAACAAAAACAAAAGTATTAGCAGGTACATGAGCATAGAATAATTTGCCATCATCTGTGCTACAGCCCGGAAATGGTTTTATCGCATAGACCGTGTTATCGTAATCCAGCACAAAAATATGATCATCCCAGATCGGGTAACCCCATAGTTTTCCGGCATCCTTATCCAGGATCAATTTGGCTTTATTCAGTTCTGTATAAATTGTTTCTAATTTTCTTTGTGGCAGAGTAGAGCTGTTTTGCTTAACTTTTTCAAGCAAGGATGCCCATTTGGGGTCATTAGGGATACTGGTCAGCTCGGCGTCTGTCAGGAGATGGTCGTAACTTGCATAAAAATTGATCGCGTTAAAATAAGCGGAAGCTTTATCCGCCTGCGGAAAGGTTTGCGGGCCTGTCAGCAACAAGCCCAGGCAAAGAATGGTTACATAGATCTTCATGTTAATATCAATTAAAGTACATTGCAAATGACCGCAATATCCTTAAGGAAAACGGCTAAACGAAGGCAAAACCAAGGTTAAAGGAAGGTTAAAAGTCTTGCAGGGTGGAAATTGTTCATCTTTGTCCACTATCTTTAGCCATGCGATTTACACAAAAGCTAACTTTGTTAATCTGTGGCTGTGTGCTGGTTTTAGGCGTGCTTTTCCTCATACAGTATCGCTTGGTACGCAATACATACCGGCTGGAACAGGCCGCATACTTCCAGCAGGTCAAGCGCCAATTAGAAAGGAAAAGCCAGCGGTTTTCAGATTCCCTGAATAACCAAACCATGAAAACCCTGCTAAGCAGGGTTCGGTATCAAATAGAAAATGGCATCCGACCTGATCTTACAAGCCTTCAGCAAGAGGTCGATCAACAAACCCGTAAATACCGGCATTTGATCCACCGGGCACTCCTGGATGACAGCCTGCTGCACAGCGTAGGGTATAGTCTCCAGTATACCCGGATATTGCTGTCCAGCGGTGGGCAAACGGATACTTTGCTGCGACCTGAATCAAAACCATTATTGCTTACCGGAAGTGGAAACGGCATTTTTGCACTCAGCGAAGGTAAACAACAAGTGGGATTTCAGGTTAAGGCCAAAAATCCTCCTGTACAAACACGGTTTTACCGCCTTGCGGTTTGGAACCAACCGAGCATAAGCGCTACCGGCTGGCAGCAAGCGGTATTAAGGCGTATGTTTGCTACCCTGGCGGGCAGTATTGCACTTATCGCGGCTTTAGTGCTGATCTTTTTTATGATCTTTTCGGCACTGCTTCGCCAAAAACGGATCGCGGATGTGACCACAGATTTTGCGAATAACATGACCCATGAATTGAAAACGCCGTTAAGCGCGGCAGCACTGGTTGTTAAATCATTGCGCACACCCGACGCGAAACTGGACGAAGAATGGTTTGACGAACTACTTAACCAGCTTGACCGGCAGCATGAAAAAATACGACGGTTAATGGACCATGTTTTGACCAGCGCATTGGAGAGACCCGTTGGCATTGTCAATTTACGGCAGTTCAAGCTTAAAATATTGCTGGAGGACTTAAGGATGCTGGCCACTGCTGCTGGTAGGAAATTAATGCTTACCGGGCAGATCGAATCGGTGATCTGCACTGACCCGGATCTGCTTACCGATATCTTATCAAACCTGCTGGATAATGCATTAAAATATACGCCACCTCAATCGGCTTTAATCTTAAACATCTGCAAAACGTCAGACGAACAACTGATTATAGGTTTAGAAGATCATGGACCGGGTATTGAAAGAAAATACCAAGGCCACCTATTCCAAAAATTTTTCAGGGTGCCCCAAAATGACTCGGGCCAGATAAAGGGATTGGGCTTAGGCCTGTATCTTAGTCAGCTCCAGGCCCGCCAGTTGAACGGTAAGCTGGTATACGAGCAAAATGCGAGTGGCGGAAGTACTTTTAACTTGATCTTACCCTATGATAAAAATACAAATATTGCTGGTTGAAGACGATGCCGACCTGGCCCGCCTGCTTAGCAAATATCTCGGCTTGCAGGGACTGGAAGTAGAACTGGCTTTGGACAGTGTAACCGCGTTGAGCCTGTTGGCGACAAGGCGTTTTGATATCGCGATATTGGATGTCATGCTACCAAAAGACGATGGTTTTTCTCTCGCAGGTGCCATCAAAAAGCTTTATCCGGATCTGCCCTTCCTCTTCCTGACTGCAAGGCAGCAGAAAGAAGATGTACTTAAGGGATTAGGCCTGGGTGCGGATGATTATATGATCAAGCCCTTTGATGCCGATGAGCTTATTCTCCGCGTGCAGAATATTCTCAGGCGCAGTTCGCTTATCCCGGCATCCACCGAAGTGCTGAACATCGGGCTTTTCAGTTTCGAACCCTCACAGTTGAGATTATCATCCGCTTCAGAATCTATATTACTAACCAAAAAGGAATCCGGTGTACTTGAACAGCTTGCAAGACAGCCCGGACGTATAGTCAGCAGACAGGAGGTGCTGAAAAACCTTTGGGATTCTGCTGATTACTTTAGCGGGCGAAGTCTTGATGTATACATTGGACGACTACGCAAATTGCTGGAACAAGATGCCCACATTCGTCTCGAAAGCGTAAGGGGATCAGGTTTTATATTACATCTTTTAAAGGATAACTGAATCCGGCGAGCGCCAACGATATGATAGTGTCGCAGAAGCATATGAACTTAGTGGAAAAAGGGACCTGGCCATCAAAAATTACAAACGTTCACTTGAACTAAATCCGGATAATAAAAATGCTGCAGCTCAGCTCAAGATTTTTACCAAAACCAGAAAATATAAAGGTTTTTAACATATGTATAATGAAAGACCACAGAATAGAGTTAACACTACTGATTAGAAAAAGAATAAATCATATGCTTATATCTATGCGCTTCAAGACACCCCGTATGGTGCTTAAAGGCTGTATTGTGCTGCTTGCCATTTCAATATCTGGATGCAGTAAAAATAAAGACAGTGATAATGCTATCAAGGATCCCGTTGTGCTGTCTTTCGATAAATTGGAGCCTGTATCGGAGATGAGTGTCTTTACAGGTGGGGGCGTGCAACTCGATTCTCACATTTACAGCAAATCTATCCAGAACTACTTAGACAGATGCTATAGTCTGAAAACAAATACCGGAGTAAGTTTATTCCAATCAAAGTTTATTGAGCTTACTTATAGCGATGGGTATGGTAAGGCTATGTTTACATTTTATGATAACGGCAGAGTCGATTATGGTACTCGGATAATAGCTGTCAAAGACTTGGGCGATACCAGGATTTTGAAGTCGATTGTTACTAATAAAATAAAAGACGATCCAATTATTACATCTGATCTTTTTAAATATCAGTTTGACATCAATTCAAATGGGACCTATAATTACCAATATGTGGTGCACGGCAATCACCGTTCCCTTGAGGTTTCATTGCTTTATTATAAGTTGGTGCAATATGACGACAAAGGCAATCTCAAGTCATTGGCATTTGGAACTATGCACAATGAACTAAACGAGTCATTTATCCCGAAACTTGGCCGGTTTGATACGCTTGCTGTTAAAGCCTATAGAATAAAATACTCAGTAAAGTAGTGAACATATGTACTTAATTGATTACTTTAAAAGTGTAAATTATAACTAATATGCCGTGCCGCCGATGAAATCAATGCTGCTAATTGTCATGCTCATCTTTTCAATTTCTTATTATTCTTTTGGACAGACCTGTAACTGTACCCAGGAACTCAGTTACGTAAAAGATAAAGTTGAAAAAAATTACGCTGGGTTTAAAGATAAAGTAAACACTAAAACAGAGGCCGCCTATCATAAACATACAAAGAGGGCACTTGAAAGATCAAAATTTATAATTAAGCCTGCTTATTGTGTTTCCCTGATCAACGAATGGTTAGGTTTTTTCAAAGACGGGCATATTCAAGTGGGCCGAAATAGAATTTCGGGAGAGAAAGAAAAGGTTTGGCTAGACAAACGAATTCAGGGAATTGAGCGGTTTAATTTATCAGTAAAGGAGTTGACGGCTCTTAAAAGCTCAAAAGGAATTACCGGTATTTATGACGATGGAGATTCTACTACTAAAATCGCTATCATTAAAAATAGAAGCTCCTTTCGAGATTATGCTGGTATCGTTATTTCATCCAAATCAGGTAAATGGGTACCAGGTCAGGTAATATTAGAGCTTAAAAGCGGAAAAGATTCCCTTAAAGGTATCCTGTACGATAAATACTATATCCCTGAAAACGTATCATTACCGATCAAGGATGATGCCTTAGGCACATTCAGACGAGAAGGAAGCAAGCAAGCTCATACCGAATTTGTTTCTGGTGCAACTGTTGCCAGCCAAGTACTTTCAACAAAAACCTTATACTTGAAGATTGGCACATTTAATCAGACAAATGCAAGGAACATAGATTCGCTAATTAGCGCAAATCAATTCAACTTGAGTACAATGCCCAACCTGATTCTTGATCTAAGGAACAATGGGGGTGGTGCTGATTTTTCTTACAGGTCGATTACACCATATCTCTATACAAAACCACTTAAACTCATTGGTGCCGATGTGTTAGCTACTGATGACAATATTGCAGGATGGAGCGCGATAGCGACAACCAATGGTATCCCCCCTGATCAAAAGCTATTTATAAATGATGTTGTTCATAAAATGCAACAAAGTAAAGGGAAAAGGGTGTCCTTCGCTGAAGACCAAAAAATCATTTTAGACAGCGTTAAACCTTACCCGAAAAAAATCATTATTTTGATGAATAAGAACTGCGGAAGCACAACTGAAGAATTTCTTCTGTTAGCTAAACAAAGTAGTAAAGTAGTTTTGATGGGCGAGCACACTAAAGGCGTATTAGATTATGCCAATATAAGAGGGGCGGATTTTAGCTGTATGCCTTACATGCTTTATTGGGCTACTTCCAGAAGTCGAAGAATCGATCATGGCTTGGCAATAGATAACATTGGCATAAAGCCTGATAAAGTTCTAAATGCTCAACAAAATTGGATTGAAGAGGCCAAACATTATGCTGAAAAGTAACAAACATCTATCAATCTTTGGCTGCCCCTTGAGCAGATCATCACCACCTTTACAGTGACGGCCATACTTGTTTTTATCATCTTCCTGATCAACAAAAAGGTAAAGCGTCCCGTGGAGATCAGTCCTGGTATTTCTGGTCGTAGTGGTAACCTGGAGCAAAAACCTGATGGCACTTTAGTGGCCTATATCGCATTCTGGCGGTACCTGTTTTTTGGAGTGCTTTTTGCCCTTGCTTTTTACCTCTGCATGCGTGGTTTTGTTATTTTATATCAGGAATTGCCATCCGGTTTTTATAAACATTGGGATAAGAAGGCCACAATAACATTCTCAGCACCAGTATTGGCCATTGCTATGTTTGTTTGGGGCTACTTCATACTAAAAGGCGGCTACAAAAAAGTGCAGTTTGAGCTGGATAATCATCAGGTACGCTACCTTAGGAGTGGAACAAGAGGTGGAACTATTCTTTCAGAAAATACGGTATCCGTTACGCTCCGGGATATTCTGGAAGTAGAATCCTATCGAAATCCGTTTGGCGGCGGCGTTATCACAGCACGAACGTCAAATGAAACCCATAAGATCATCTTATTGTTATCTGCCGAGGAGCAACAGATTTGCTATAATGCATTAATGGATGCAATACAAAACCGACATTCAGACCGCAAAGCATAGTGCATTCCGATTTTTCGCATCTTTTTTCCTTATTTTGTGATACTTACAAATCATTACCTATAAAAATTAACCTTGGACCCACGCAAAATATTAAGCTTTTGGAGAGATGTAGAAATCTTCAACCTACCCGATCTCCGGGAGAAGGAAGTGCTAAATCTTGCAAATACCCTTCCCTGGAATGAAGAACGACCAAACTCTTCGGCTTATAAAACCTGGCGTTACACCCTATATTTTGGCAGGGTTCCAAAAAGTAAAGTCATTGAAGTCATAGAGAAAGAGCTATCCAATAAGGACACAGAAGAAGAATGGAAAGAACCTGTAACTGGTTTTACCTGCTTTTCCGCGCTGATTCTCGATGAAAATGGACGCCCAGATGAAAGAAGCTATATACAATCTTCCTTTATCCATGGGCTAAATTGCCTGCATAACAATGAACCCATATTCAATGTTGCCGACAAGCTCAACCAGGCACAGGCCAACTATGAGCTCAGGTTCCAAATTCCACCTGCGGACGAAATGCATATCATTCGCAAAGGAGACTCCGTAAGTCAGCAGCAATTAGAAAAGGAACGCCTGGAATTGCAAACCATCACAAAGACATGGTGGAGCGACGAAGTGATCATCTTATACGCAGCCAAAGAAGTGCAGCGAGACTCCGTTCCAGACACAAGTTTCTTAAACAGCTTTTGTTTAGACGATCTGAATATCCTCATCAATAAGGATCCCAAGAAATATGGAAACTCCCTAAAAGAATATTTAGCCGCCGATGTCCAGGAGAAGAAACGCAAAGACCTCATAGGCAATATTGATGAACTGGTTAAAACACTGGATCCGGCAATCTTACCCGCAGGGCGCTGGCCGGCCAACATCTCCTGGGGGCTGTATACAGGACAAGTGGGCGCCGTAAATACAGCCGTAGCCGAACTCAAAAACGAAGGCGGAATAAGAGGAATCAATGGCCCTCCGGGTACAGGGAAAACGACACTGCTTTTAGATATTATTGCAGAAGTAGTTGTACTAAGGGCTACAAAACTCATCAATGTTGAATACCATCAGCTATTTGATAAGAAATTCAATAAAATAGAAGACGTATTCGGTGGCTACTATCGGCCCTTGAAAGAAGTCTTCTATGATATGGGCATCGTCGTTTCCAGCAATAACAATGTTGCCGTTCAAAATATCACCCAGACGCTACCAGCTCAGAGTAAAATTGATCAGGAGGAATTTGTGGGTGCGGACTATTTTGCCAGCTGCGGCAAACGTTTGGTCAACGAAGAAGCATGGAGCATACTTGGAGCCACATTAGGCAATTCAGAAAACCGGCAAAATTTCAAGAAGAACTTTTGGAAGTCGGACGAAAAACAAGGACTTGTTGGATTTGAAGAACTGATCTGGAGTGTTTATAAAGATGAATCTAATGATCAGACTCCTGTAAACGTACAAAAATACAATCAAGCCAGAACAGAACTAAAAGACCTCCTAAAATCCTTTAATAAATTTCAAAAAGAAGCATCCGCATTTCATGCCCTTTTGCCGGCGCAATTGGCAAATTTGAAAGAAGAGAAAGTACTTAGTAGCAAAATCCAGCTTTCACAGGATGCAATAGATAAACTGCTTAAAAAGCAATTAAAGTACAAGGGGGTTTTAAGCGAAAAAATACAAGAAATAGAAAGCCTGCAACAATCTTTAAACCTGCATAACCAACATAAGCCCCTGTTTCTCTTCATTCAAAGGCTATTAAATACCAAGGCCTACAAAGCATGGTATGAACCCGTAGCGCGCTACCTTGCCCAACTAGACGCCTTAAATTCGGAACTAAGCACCTATAAAAAAGAAGATAAAGACAACACTGCACTTCTTGTTAAGGAACAAAAGATTCAACAGGCCCTCAAAGAACGGCTGGATGATCTTACAGAACAGATGCATCAATACTCAAAAAAGAAAGAAGCGCTGCATGTCAAATACGAAATTGCCTATGATGATCTGGTGGACGAATCATTTTACGAACGATCCCCACAAGAAAGGCAGTTGTGCAAACCTTATTCATCGCCTAAAATTAACCAGCTAAGGAGCAACATCTTTTTTAAATCTTTAGAAGTTCATCAATACGCCATTCTTTCCAATGCAAAGCAATTTCGAAACAACCTGCAATTGTTTATGGAAATGATCACCGGAAGAGCCATAGTTTCTGGTGAAACAGCCAGGGTGCTTTGGAATACTTTATTCTTTTGTGTACCCGTTGTATCCACCACACTGGCCTCTGTAAGCCGCTTGTTCTCGGATTGCGGAGAGGAAAATATTGGATGGTTATTGCTGGATGAAGCAGGACAGGCAGCACCACAGCTTGCGGCAGGAATAATCTCCAGATCAAAGAGATGCGTCATTATTGGCGATCCATTGCAAATTGAACCCGTCGTCACCATTCCCGGAATATTGGTTAACAAGCTGCGGAAACATGCTAAAGTAGAAGACATCTGGTCGCCCTCTACTACCTCTGTTCAATTATTGGCAGACAGAATCTCTTTAAAAGGAACCTATATGAATGCCGCAGAAGGAGAGCGGCTCTGGACAGGTTTCCCTTTACGGACGCATAGGAGGTGTAATGATCCCATGTTCAGTATTGCAAACAAACTGGCCTATTCCAATCAGATGGTTAAAGCAGAGGCTGATCAACCCATCAATCAGGACATAGGACCAAGTCAGTGGTTCCATATCGCAGGAATAACCGTATCCAATAAACAAGTGATCAAAGAAGAACTAGATCTGCTCACTCAAAAAGTACATGAACTCATTTCCAAAGGATACGAAGGCAAGATCTTTATTATCTCCCCGTTTAAGGCGGTACAGAAAGCTTGTGAGCATCTGTTTGACAGGAAAGACAGTCAAGTTCAATGCGGAACCGTAAATGCATTTCAGGGTCGTGAAGCCGAAGTCGTTTTTCTTGTTTTAGGCAGCGATCCAAAAATGCCAGGATCCAGAAATTGGGCCGCTAAAAAACCAAATCTATTGAACGTAGCCCTCACAAGAGCAAAGAAAAGGTTTTATGTTATTGGGAATAAGAATGTATGGTCCGGCCATGCTTATTTTAATGAATTGGCTGCAAGCCTTTAAAATATTAACTCCTAGATATTACTCAAATGCTTAATTTTCTGATTTCTTACGTTAAACCGTAAAATTCAACAATAACAATTGTTTTACCTTTATCTTGCTAAACTGAAATGTATATCTTAGTAATTGACTAATTCATTAAAACTAATAAGCTTAATCATTTGAACATTTAATATGGAAGGAATTTTAATAATAGTAGCTGTAATTCAATTTCTGGTTTTTGTCATGTATTTTCAACTAGTAGGGGACGTAAGAGCTCTGCGGACCAATTTTGCGAGTAATAACCCTGAAGTATGGTTGTTAAGGTATAATAAAAGTAGATATCTAAAAAGAAACGAAGAAGCCCTTTTTAATTTGCAAGAATATATTTGGTTATCAATAAATAAAAGAAAGAGCATGAAATACTATGAAGAGCTGAAAGAAAGATGGAGCTCTGTCTTTATTACTTTGAAATCTGAATTTCCGGATTATCCATTCTAGCTATGAACTATAAAGAATGTCCAAATTGTAATAAAAAGCTTGATGGCTTTTTAGCTTCAAGATTTATTCTTGAACAAAATTTAATCGACTTCATTAATAGTTTAGAAAGACATGGGGCCGCTGCTTATTGCAATGAATGTGGACATCAGATCATTGAAAAGTACGTATATGAGATCTCAGAAAAGAAGAGATTACTAACTGAAGAATTAAATCAACACATTCATCAGATTCCAATTGTAACTACACATTCTCCCATGGGGTGGGATTATAAGGTTTTAGAAATGGTAAGCTCACAATCTGTGTCAGGTACAGGATTTTTGTCTGAACTTTCTGGTTCGTGGGCAGATTTTACAGGAGGTCAGTCTAATACTCTTGCCAATAAAATATCCTCTGGTGAAGAAATTTGTAAGAAAAAGATTCGATTTCAATGTGCGCTTATAGGTGGGAATGCAATTATAGCCACTGATATAGATTATTCCGAAGTGGGTGGTGGGAAAGGTATGCTTATGGTTTGTATGGCTGGTACCGCTGTAACCGTTGATGTTGAAAGCGAGGAATTTGCTGAACGAGTAGAATCATTCAGAATTATCGATAGAAGCACTAAAGAACTAGCAACGTTAAATAAAATTAATCTTCCAAAACTGTTTTAGTTATATCTTCTTAGAACAAACTTAAAAGACACAAATCTAATCACTTCTTCATTGAATGCTCTGTTTAAATTCATAAACGCCTGACCTCTTACGGGAAACCGTAAATTTCTATAGTGCCATCGTTTTACATTTACTGAAAATTAGAGTAAATGCTATGGAAAATTTAAATCTTTTTATTGAGCCGCTAGAAAACTTCTGAAAGGAAAGCAATAAACTGAAATTATTCACAAATATTTGGTGTAACACCTTGTCAGTTTGGGATATAATAGTAAAGTTTGGAGTAACCTTTATTGCTTTTCCATCTAAAAATGGAAGCAGATTTTTTTACTGACTCTCACCACATGAAAAATCTTATTTGTTTAGCGCTGCTTTGCAGTGTATTTAGTTTCACAGAAATCCCCGTTTTCGCAACAGGAGGATTATTCTACACAAGTCATTGTGCCACTTGTGTTGGAAGCAGAAATTGCTATGCCTGTAAAACTTGTAATTACTGTAGGTATTGCAATTCAGGAGGAAGCTGCGGAGTCTGTTCTTCGGGACCAATCATAAAGAGAGTGATTAGGCCACAGATAAGGACCACAGAGACTACAAGTTCTCAATGTCTTGGAATAACCAAAAAAGGAGCCAGGTGTAAAAGGATGGTAAAAGGAGGAGGTTATTGTTGGCAGCACAGATAAATAATATAAAGAATATGGGTTTTAAACATCAAACATTCTAAAAATAAGACAATGACAGAAGAACAAAATGACCAGCTTGCCACAAGCAACGTCGAAAATGATCCTCCTTCAACGACGAGTGAAAGGAAGATTACCTATCAGCATTATGGTAGACTAGCTGCTAAGAACATGAATTCCAATGCGAGTAATCTTGAGAGTTCACTTGATAATATTTATGAACGCTTTCTTAACGAGCAGAAATTAGATGAATCTGGACTTAAACAACGGATAAAGAAATTGCGTGATGAACTTCTTCAAAAAAGAAATCAAATAGAGGTTATAAAAGCAACACTTTATTCCCAAGAGCAGTCCAAGGAAGAAAAGGAAGATAGGGTTGAAGAGTTAGAAATAGACAAGATTAAGTTAAAAGACGGGGAAGGTCCTTCTACAGACTATTTATCCTTTAGTATAGGTATTGTTATTACTGTCCTGTTAACACTTTACCTTTTTGTCTTCTATTCATCCTCAGGATATTCCGCTTTTTATGGTGTAAAGCAAGGAAGCCTAGGATTCATCAATCCGGATGTTTTCTCAGTGGCAAAAACAAAAGGGACTGGGGTAATCGCATTGATCATATTGTTCCCAGTTATTTTTCTGGGAATGGGATTTTTAATCCATGATGCGTTGGAGAAGAAGAAATATTTGATCATTTCTGCTTTGCTGTTTTTTACTCTTTTAGCAGATGGGATTATTGGGTACAAAATCTCCCAGGGGATTCATATGAATGAATACAATGCAGCCCTTACCAATGAGATTTGGAGGTTTGATATGATCTTTTCCGATATGAATTTTTATTTGGTCCTTGTTCTTGGCTTTGTAGTTTATATCATTTGGGGGATTCTCCTGCACTATGTTCTAAATAAAAACCATGAATTACAACCAGATAAAGCATTAGAAATAAGATTAGACAATCTCAACCGAAAAATATCCGAGCAGCGACAGGCCATCTCTGAAATTTTAGGAGCAATAAATATATCGAAAAGCCAAATCCTAGCCATAAACAATGAAATTGAAGATAAGGAGAAAGACATTATTGGATACGAAAATGATGTCATTCCGGTTAATGTACCACTCTTACAAGCATCGGTAGGTGATTTTATGACTGGATGGTATTCTTATACCAATCTAATGTTTCCATATGAAGCAAACAAACGAACTCTAGAAGCAAGAGATAAGCAGACAGAATGGCTGGATAGAAAGATTCAAACATTAAAAACCGATAGATAATGGATAATAAAGCAAAATCTAAAAAGAAAAATTTTAAGCCGTTGATCTTCGCTGCATCTGCCCTTGGTGTTTTTGTACTGTTTGTTTCTCTATTAACCATGTCTTCTACTCAATCAGAGGCCATTTCTGAAGTTAAAAAGAGCTTAAATATAGCCGATGTTAAATCAGTATGGGATAAGTATAAAGCTGATTTATCCACTGATGAGGATTTCTTGTTTGAAGTTAGAACTAAACTGTCTTCTTTTAACTTATCTGAAGGCCAGGTTAACGATTGTAGGAGTTGGCTTCCAAAACCAGCTACGAGTTTGAACCTGATTGTTGTGCCCGATTTATCAAGTAGGATTATTGATACCTTAAATAATCCCGATCAAATTAAAAATGATACAATATTGCTCAACCACATTTGGAAAACATTTACACAGTCTGTAAGGACTAAAATGAATTCCAAGGACAGATTGATCGTCGATGTTACCGATCCTGAGCAAGCACAAGGAAAATTCAGAATGGTGGCAAATAACTTGATTTTTGATTTATCAGAACACAAAGATAAAAGCAATAAGCTTTTCTTTGACAAAGTAGGAGATCAGTTTTCTAGAAATATAGCGGAGTTATATTCCATGGCAAAAGCACAGCCACAGGGCGCTGATTATTGGTCTTTCTTTAATCAGAATCTTCAACGTAGTATTAAGCAATCCACCTTGTTTGATGAATATCGAAACATTTTGATTTTGATTACGGATGGATATTTGGAAGCTCAAAATAATTCTAAAACAGGTGTGGCATTTTATACTGGTGGCTATACCCAGAGATCTGAAGCTTTCAACAAATTGAAGCGTGGGGAAACTATAGACCAGGCGATCAGTAGCAGTATTTCTCCTATTCTAGATTGCTCTCAGCATTTCAATGATCTGGAAGTTTTGGTTTTAGAGGTCAATCCAAGAACCCAATCAAGTAAGCAGGAGCCGAGTGATAGAGGAACACCAAGAGACTTTGATATCATGAAAAAACTTTGGAAAGATTGGTTTGCTAGACTGGAGATCAAGAATGCAAGTGCAGATAATTTTGTTGAGAGATTAAATGCGACTGACTTGGTTAAGAAGCGAATAGAATCATTCATCAATAAATAATAGACTGAAATTTTAATAACCAATTCTAGCATATGAAAAAACTAATACTACTTGCAGCAATTACTCTTCCTTTAGCGACTATGGCTCAATCAAATTCCAGTGACGGAGCTATTATAGGTCAGATCGTTATATGGTCTTTGGGGTTTTTAGTAATGGTGGCGATTACAAGAGCTGTATTTATGATCTCCACAATCGTAAGAAATCTAAAGCTGCAGACAGAGTTACTTATTTTGATTGCCAGCAAGGATGCTGATGAAGAGACTAAGCAACTACTAAAAGAGATCTATCGAACAAGGGAGAAATACTATTACAATAAGGAATTGACTGCAAAGCTTAAATAGTGTCGATCTTCTAATTGCGCCTGTTCTTACAATTTTCAATAATCTAATACTTCTGTAGAAATCAATTATAAATTAAACGCATAAAAATGAAGAAATTAAATTTTAACGAGCATTTTAAAATTACTACATCAACAGATTACGTAAACATCTTATTAGTAAATGACTTAGAGTTATTTATAGATCCTTATTGTATCGCGAATAATCAGCATGAAAAAATAGCTGCTAAGATCTATTCAAGAATGAAAAGTTTTTTTGAAAATTTAAATAGAACGTATGTTCAAACAAATGATAGAAAAAATGGATTGGTGTTTTTATCGCATTTACATGAACCAAATGAATATGGATTCGGTTATTCGGATAATAATAAAGGTAAAGCAATAAGTAGGACTAAGGCAGAGATTATTTACGACGCATTATCCAATAACAAATTCGCAAAGGCAGGGGTAAGTATAACTAATGAAGCTCATAATGTATTGTTGCTTGTTAAAGGAATAGGACAAGATAATATGTCAGATGTAATAGCAAATGTTTGTAGAGACATTTTTGCAGAGTATACTCATGATCAATGTAGTTTACATGGTATAAAAACATCAAGTTCCAAAATAGAATTTTATGATGATAAAATCAAAAATTGGGCGCTTATGGATGTTTCATTGCCGCAGTACCTAACTAAAAGCAGATTATTAGTGCCCAAAATTTTAGTGCAAAATAAGCATGCTTATACCGCTGCATACAATTGGTTTATTTCGAGTAACCGCATTTCTGCAGGAATTTTGAATGGTACCATAACACCTCCAAGTAGTAGCAGTTCTAAACCATTTGTAACCACATTAAAAAGTGGAGAGAAAAAAGCCATAATAAAAAGGATAAACGAACATTATAAAAAGCCGAAAGAGAAATTAGTCGACTTTGTGACGCAATTCAATGGGTCTTTGGAAGATTTTCAGATTCATATTAAAAAAATCTTCCCGGATTTAACAGATGAATTTCTATCGAAGATACTCAGTGAATAAGTTTTATAAACTGCGATTCTGTGGCCTATTTTAGCTTAGTTGACTGTTTAAGGCTATGTTTTTAAGATTTTTATTCTGCATGGTTCACCTCAAGAAATTGAAATAATTCTCCATATTTTCATAGCTTTAATCAAAAATTAAGTTTTCACTTTAATTTATTGGTTTTACATGCAAGATATAGAAGAGATAACCGCAAAGCTGATAGAATTCCGCAACGAAAGAGACTGGGAGCAATTCCATAATCCCAAAGACCTGGCTCTTGCTTTAAATATTGAAGCAGGAGAGCTTTTGGAAGCTTTTCTATGGAAAAATGCAACCGATGCAAAACCAGAAAAAGTTAAAGAAGAACTAGCGGATGTTCTTGCCTATGCGTTTCTTTTGGCCGAAAAGTACGGATTCGATGTAAAACAAATTGTTCTTGAGAAAATTCAGCAAAACGCTATTAAATACCCGGTTGAAAAGGCAAAGGGGACCGCTATGAAATATAACGAACTCAAATGATCATATACCAGAATTCAAAAGCTGGTTTTCTTCAAGATATACTTAGTAATGATATCGAGAACATTGTCAAACTGGCTATGCTTGCAGAAGCGAATAAAAAAGTATCCCAATCGGAAATAAACTCTTGGCGTGGATCACTTATGTACATGAGTACAGTTA
>Ga0182008_10001550_pt1 | contig 15281 bp, 10 predicted proteins | sample Sormic07211129_1_FD_120482 | JGI IMG/M metagenome (GOLD analysis project Ga0182008, IMG submission 120482) | Rhizosphere microbial communities from Sorghum bicolor, Mead, Nebraska, USA - 072115-129_1 metaG | ecosystem: Host-associated > Plants > Roots > Rhizosphere | place: USA: Nebraska...
GCGGCCGATGGCCTCCGACTGCCCGCGCTCTTCCGCGTCAATGCCCGGATAAGCACCGGGCGTGTCGACGAAGGTGAAGACCGGCAGCTTGAACTTCTCGGCCGTCTTCATCAGGCGCAGCGCCTTGCGGTAGCCCTCGGGCTTGCTCATGCCGAAGTTGCGCGCGGTGCGCTCCTTGGTGTCGCGGCCCTTCTGGTGGCCGATCACCATGCAGGGCGTGCCGTTGAAGCGCGCCAGGCCGCCCACGATCGACAGGTCGTCCGAGAAATGGCGGTCGCCGTGCAGTTCGACGAAGTCGGTGAAGATCTCGTTGACGTAGTCCAGCGTGTAGGGGCGCTCGGGGTGCCGGGCGATCTTGGTGATCTTCCAGGGCGAGAGCTCGCTGTAGATGTCCTTGGTCAGCTGCTGGCTCTTCTTGCTCAGCTGGTCGATCTCTTCGGAGATATCGACCGCGGATTCGGTCTGCACATAGCGCAGTTCTTCGATCTTGCCTTCGAGTTCAGCGATGGGCTGCTCGAAGTCGAGGAAGGTTCGTTTTGCCAACGTCTTCTCCTGTGGGGGTCAATGGGGTCGGGGCCGGGCCGCGGTGCTGGCGGAAGACCGCGCAGCCCGCATGGCCGGGCCTCCGAGGGGCCGGGCGTGTCGACGCGTCGTGCGCGAGGCCAGGGAGTGTGTCATGTTCAGTACGCGACCGGTACGGGGTCGAGCGATCGCCAAATATACCAAGTCGCCACGCTGCAGTAAGGGGCCCAGGCCACGCCCACCTCGCGCAGGTCGCTGCGGCTCACCGGCTCGCCCGAGAAGTAGTTCTGGCTCACGCCGCTGATCAGGCCTGCGTCGTCCAGCGGCATCACGTTGGGGCGCATCAGGTGGAAGATCAGGAACATCTCGGCGGTCCAGCGACCGATGCCGCGGATCGCGACCAGTTCCGAGATGATCATCTCGTCGGTCATGTCCTTCCAGGCGTCGATGTGGACCGCGCCCGAATCGAAATGGATCGCGAGGTCGACCAGGTACTCGATCTTGCGCGCCGACAGGCCCGCGGCGCGCATGTCGTCGACCTTGAGCTTGAGCACGTTGGCCGGCGTCATCTTGCGCGGCAGGGTCTCGAAGCGGTCCCAGACCTGCTGCGCGGCCTTCACCGAGATCTGCTGGCCGACGATGCTGCGCGCCAGCGTGACGAAGGCATCGCCGCGCGACTCGAGGCAGGCGTCGCCGAACTGCGGGATCAGCCGCTTCATCACGCGGTCCTTCTTGGCCAGGTGCCTGCAGGCTTCCTCCCAGTAGTCGGGGGTGATGATCTTGACCGGCGCGGAAATGACGGGAGACATCGCAGTCGAGTCCTTCACTGGGCCGCGGCCCAGGTGGTGCCGGTGGGCGAATCCTTGAGCACGATGCCCTGGCCGAGCAGTTCGTCGCGGATGCGATCGGCCTCGGCGAAATCCCTGGCGGCCTTGGCCGCGGCGCGCTGCGCGATCAGCGCCTGGATCGCCGCGTCGTCGAGCGTGCTGCCGGCCTGCAGGAAGGCTTGCGGATCGCCCTGCAGCAGCCCCAGCGTGCCGGCCAGCGCCTTGAGCAGCCCGGCCGTTTCCGCCGAGCGCGTGCTGTTGACGGCCGTGGCCAGCTCGAACAGCACCGCGATGGCGCCGGGCGTGCCGAAGTCCTCGTCCATCGCGGCCTGGAAGGCGGCGGCCTGCGGATGCGTCCAGTCGATCGCCACCGGCGGCGCGGGCGCGACCAGGTCGAGCGCGGTGTACAGGCGCTTGAGCGCGTTGCGCGCATCGTCCAGATGGGCGTCGCTGTAGTTGAGCGGGCTGCGGTAGTGGGTGCGCACGAGGAAGAAGCGCAGCGTCTCGCGGTCGTACTTCTGCAGCACCTCGCGAATGGTGAAAAAGTTGCCCAGGCTCTTGGACATCTTCTCGTTGTCCACGCGCACGAAGCCGTTGTGCATCCAGAGCTTCGCCAGCGGCTGCCCGCTCGCGCCTTCGCTCTGCGCGATCTCGTTCTCGTGGTGCGGGAACTGCAGGTCGGCGCCGCCGCCGTGGATGTCGAAGGTCTCGCCCAGCGTCGCGCAGCTCATGGCCGAGCACTCGATGTGCCAGCCGGGCCGGCCCTTGCCGAAGGCGCTGTCCCATTGCACCTCGGTCGGCTCGGTGGGCTTCGAGGCCTTCCACAGCACGAAGTCGAGTGGGTCCTGCTTGCCGTCGAGCACCGCCACGCGCTCGCCCGCATGCAGCTCGTCGAGCGACTTGCCCGACAGCTTGCCGTAGCCCGGGAACTTGCGCACCGCGTAGTTCACGTCGCCAGTCGGCGAGCGATAGGCCAGGCCCTTGCGCTCCAGTGTCTCGATCAGGCCCAGCATCTGCGGCACGTAGTCGGTGGCGCGCGGCTCGACGGCTGGCGGCTCGATGCCCAGCGCCGCGATGTCCTCGTGCATCAGCGCGATCATCTCGTCGGTCAGCGCGCGGATCGTGATGCCGCGCTTGACCGCCCGGTCGATGATCTTGTCGTCGATGTCGGTGATGTTGCGCACATAGGTGACCTGCAGGTCGCTCGCGCGCAGCCAGCGTTGCACCACGTCGAAGGCCATCATCATCCGCGCATGGCCGATGTGGCACAGGTCGTAGACCGTCATGCCGCACACGTACATGCGCACGTGGCCGGGTTGCAACGGGGAAAACTCCTCCAGTTCACGCGAGAGCGTGTTGTAGATGCGCAGACTCATGGAATTCGGAAAGCGTCGATGTGCGACCCACCCGCGCAGGCTGACGACGGGTGCGGGCGAACAACGTTTTTAATCAGGGATGGGGGGACTGTGGCACGAGGGGTTGGACGCGGCCCCTCGGCTACAATCGTGCCCAGTATAAACGGCCCCTGCCGGGCATCTTCCGGGTCGATTCTCGAAGCCCGCGCCAGACCTTCTTCCCGAGCCTCATGAAGCACGCCGTACCCCTCCTCTCTCCCGCCCTGTCCTTCCGCCCCGCGTTGCGCCTGCTGGGCGCGCTGCTGATCGCCGCCGCGTCGACCGCCGCGCTGGCCGACGACTACTCGGACGTGAACCAGCTGCTGCGCCAGGGCAAGGCCCCCGAAGCCCTGGCCAAGGCCGACACCTACATCGCCGGCAAGCCGCGCGATCCGCAGATGCGCTTCCTGCGCGGCGTGATCCTCACCGAGCAGGGCAAGACCGCCGAGGCCGTCACTGCGTTCACGCAGCTCACGCAGGACTTCCCGGAACTGCCCGAGCCCTACAACAACCTCGCGGCGCTCTATGCGCAGCAGAGCCAGTTCGACAAGGCGCGCGACGCGCTCGAAACCGCGCTGCGGCTCAACCCGAACTACGCCACCGCGCACGAGAACCTGGGCGACGTCTATGCGCGTCTCGCGGCCCAGTCGTACGGACGCGCGCAGCAGCTGGCATCGACCAACGCCAGCGCGGCGCCCAAGCTCGCGCTGATCCGCCAGATCTTCCTCAACGCACCGGCCGCCGCGGCCCTGCCGCCCGCACCGGCCCCGCTGCCCGCGCACAAGCCGGCGCGCAGCAAGTAAGCCGCCGGCGGGCGGCATGGCCACCCCGCCCCCTTCCTTTTCAGAAAGCGAGATCTTTTCTTGAAATTCCCATCCTCCTCGCGCCGCATGGCGCTGACCCTCGCGGCCACGCTGCTCGTGACCGGTGCCGCCTGGGCGCAGACGGCCGCCGCGCCGCGCGTCAAGCTGGCCACCTCGGCCGGTGACATCGTGGTCGAACTCGCGCCCGAGAAGGCCCCCAAGACGGTGGCCAACTTCCTGCAGTACGTGAAGGACAAGCACTACGACGGCACGGTGTTCCACCGCGTCATCGACGGCTTCATGATCCAGGGCGGCGGCTTCACCGCCGACATGCGGCAGAAGCCCACGCGCGCGCCCGTGCCGCTCGAGGCCTCCAACGGCCTGAAGAACGCCAAGTACACCATCGCCATGGCCCGCACCGGCGACCCGAACTCCGCCACCGCGCAGTTCTTCATCAACGTGAAGGACAACGCCATGCTCGACGCCCCCAACCCCGACGGCCACGGCTACACCGTGTTCGGCAAGGTCGTCTCGGGCACCGAAACGGTCGACAAGATCCGCGTGGCGCAGACGGGCAACAAGGGCGGCATGCAGAACGTGCCGGTCGAACCCATCACCATCCAGTCCGCCACCGTCGTGGCGAAGTAAAGCGAAAAAGGAGCTTTCCAATGAGCAATCCCCAGGTCGAACTCAGCATCAAGGGCCAAGGCACCATCACTCTCGAACTCGATCGCGCCAAGGCGCCGAAGTCGGTCGAGAACTTCCTCGCCTACGTGAAGAAGGGCCACTACGACAACACGGTGTTCCACCGCGTGATCCCGGGCTTCATGGTCCAGGGCGGCGGCTTCGAGCCCGGCATGACGCAGAAGCCCACCGCGGCCGAGATCGAGAACGAGGCCAACAACGGCCTGAAGAACGACAAGTACACGGTCGCCATGGCCCGCACCAGCGCGCCCCACTCGGCCACCGCGCAGTTCTTCATCAACATCGCCGACAACGCCTTCCTGAACCACACCGCACCCTCGGCCCAGGGCTGGGGCTATGCCGTGTTCGGCAAGGTGATCGCGGGCACCGACGTGGTCGACAAGATCAAGGCCGTGAAGACCGGCCGCAAGGGCTTCCACGACGACGTGCCGCTCGAAGACGTGGTCATCGAGAAGGCCACCGTCACGGTCGAATGACGGCCCGGCGCCGCGCGGCATGAGTGACCAGGCGGCCTTCGCCGAACTCGTCGCGCCCGCCGCGTGGCGCACCGTCGACCTCCTGTCCGACCTGCACCTGCAGGCGGACGAGCCCGCCACCTTCGATGCGTGGCGCGGCTACCTCCAGACCACGCCGGCCGACGCGCTGTTCATCCTCGGCGACCTGTTCGAGGTCTGGATCGGCGACGACGCCACCGCCCTGCCCGGCTTCGAGGCGCGATGCGCCGAGCTGCTGCGCGAGGCGGCCGCGCGCCGCCCGGTCTTCTTCATGCATGGCAACCGCGACTTCCTGGTCGGCCCGGCCTTTGCCGCGCAGTGCGGCCTGACGCTGCTCGACGACCCGACGGTGCTGGTGCTGCACGGCGAACGCTGGCTGCTGAGCCACGGCGACCTGCTGTGCCTGGAAGACACCGAGTACCTGAAGTTCCGCGCCCAGGTGCGCGATGCGGCCTGGCAGCGGTCCTTCCTGGCCCGCCCGCTCGAGGAGCGGCGCGCGCTGGCGCGTTCGATGCGCACGCAGAGCGAGGCGCGCAAGGCCACGCCCGGCATGGTCTGGGCCGATGTCGACACCGACGCGGCCCGCGAATGGCTGCAGCGTGCCGATGCGCACACGCTGGTCCACGGCCACACGCACAAGCCGGCCGAGCACGCGCTGGGCGACGTCTTGCGGCGCATCGTGCTGAGCGACTGGGATGCCGCCGCCCACCCGCCGCGCGCGCAGGTGCTGTGCCTGTCGGCCGCCGGCGCCCGGCGCGTCGACGTGCGCTGACGGCCGCGCGATGTTCAAGTGGCTCCGCGGCCTGCGTGCCGCCCCCGCCATCCCCGATGCCGCCTGGCAGGCCACGCTGGCGCGCTACCCCTTCCTGGTCCAGCCCGCCGCCGCGGACGCCGCGCGGCTGCGCGCGATGGCCGCCGAGTTCCTGCGCGACAAGGAATTTCACGGCGCGCACGGCTTCGTGATCACCGACGAGGTGGCGCTGGCCGTCGCCGCGCAGGCCGTGCTGCCGGTGCTGCACCTGCGCGGCGGCCTCGACTGGTACGAGGACTTCGTCGGCATCGTGATCCACCCCTCGGAAGTGGTCGCGCAGCGCAAGACCATGGACGAGGCCGGCGTGGTGCACGAGTACGAGGAAGTCGTGGCCGGCGAGGCCATGGAGCGCGGACCGGTGATGCTCAGCTGGCAGGACGTGCTGGCCGGCAGCCTCACGGCCGACCAGGGCTACAACGTGGTGATCCACGAATTCGCCCACAAGATCGACATGCGCGACGGCGGGGCCGACGGCTGCCCCACCCTGCCCGCGGGTTTTGCGGGGACCTCGAGCGCCCGCGAGGCCCATGCGGTTTGGATGAACGCGGTCCAGCCTGCCTACGACAATTTCCGGGAGCAGGTCATCGTGGCCGAACGCTTCGGTGGCGAGCCGACCTGGCTCGACCCCTACGGCGCCACATCGCTCAGCGAATTCTTCGCCGTGGCTTGCGAGGCCTATTTCGTCAACCGCGCCCATTTCGGCCGCGATTTCCCCGAAGTGCTGCAGCTCTTCGATGCGTTCTTTCTGCCTGCACGGCCCTGACCGCATCCCCCAAACAAAAGGCGCCCCGCGGGGCGCCTTTTTCACAGCGGCAGGCCTTACTTGCGCAGCAGCGCCTTGAGCGCGTTCTGCAGCCGGCGTGCCGTCGCGGCATCGTGGGCCGAAGCCAGCACCTTGCCGGCGTCCTCGCCCCAGGTCTGCGCGGGCGTGGGGTCGCCACGCTTGGTCAGCAGCTTCAACTGCAGCGCACGGCGCGCGTCGAGCTGATCGGCGGGCGTCGGCACTTCGGCCGCCATTTCGAGGCGCAGCAGCGCTTCGCCGGCGTCGCCCGCGGCGGGCTTGGCGACGGCTTGCGTCCAGGCCGTGCGCACCGTCGGCGTCACCGCGCGACCGAGTTCCTGCACGCTGGGCAGCTGGGCCGCGTCGCGCTTTTCCCAGGCACCCAGCAGGTGCGTCAGCGCCTCGCCATGGGCCTGCGCCGCCAGCTTGCGCAGCGCGAGGTCGGCGCGCTCCAGCGCTTCGCGCTGGGCACGGAAGGCGGCATCGCCCAGGCGCGGGCCGCGGTCCTCGAAACGCGGGGGACGGTCGCCGAAACGGCCGCCCGGGGCACCGCGGTCACCGCGATCGCCACCCGGCGCACCGGGACGCGGTCCGCGGTCGTTGGGACGGCCACCCGGGCCGCTGCGGCTGTCGCGGCGGTCGCCGAAGCGGCCGGCCGGTGCCGCCGGCTCGGCCTTGCGGCTGCCCGGACGGTCATCGCCGCGGCGCGCGGCCACGACCGGTTTGGGGGCGGGCTTCGGCGCTGCCGCGGGCACGGCGGCGGCGGCGTTGTCGCCCTCGTCGGCCAGCGCGCTGGCATCGGCGCTGCCCACGGGGGCGATCAGGTCGCCGGCCGCGGCGGGGCTGGCCGCCACCTCGGCGGACTCGTCGGCCTCGGTCGATGCGGCAGGCGCGTCGTTCTCGCCCGGCACCGGCTGGATCTGCGCACCTTCGCTGAACTCGGCCGCAGCCTGGCCAGGGGCCACGACTTCGGTCGCACCCACGGCCGGGCCGTCGGCGCTGTTCCGGGCCGGAGCCGGCGCGGGCGGCCGTGCTTCGCCGCGGATCGCGGCTTCGAGCTGCGCCACGGCGGCGCGGATCTTCTGCACGTCGCCGGTGGCGTTGGCGGCGTCCAGCGCCTTCGAGGCGTCGAGCACGTAGCGGTCGTGTTCGCTCATGGCCGCCGACGCCTTTTCGCGCTCGGTGGTCTTGCGGTTGAACGCTTCATCGATGGGCGCGCGGAAGGCGTCCCACAGCTTCTGTTCATGGCGGCGGTCGAGCGGCACGCCTTGCGCCTCGGCCTGCCAGCGCTGCTGCAGCGCCTTGACGGCATCGATGCGCAGCATGGGCTGGGCGCCCAACTCGGTGGCTTCGGCGATCATGGCCTGGCGGCGTTCGACGCTCGCGGCCTGGGCGCTTTCCAGCGGCACGCGGGCGGCGCCGAAGGCTTCGTTCCACAGCGGCTGCAGTTCGGCGAACACCTTCTCGCCCACATGGCCGGCATCGCGCCAGCGGTCGGCGAACTGGTGCAGCGCGCGGTTGTGCGCCTTGAGGTCGCTGCCCGCGGCATGTTCGACCGCCCAGGCCTTGACCTCCTCGATCAGCGCCACGCGGTGCGCGCGGTGCTCGGCCGCGTCGGCACGCACCTTCTCGAGCCAGGCCTCGACCACCTTGTGGGCTTCGTTGCAGGCTTCGTCGAAACGCTTCCAGAGCGCGTGGTTCGGCACGCCGCCCTGATCGGCCTGCTTCCACTGCTCGCGCAGCGTGCGCAGCGATTCCTGCATCTTGCGGCCGCCCAGCGCCTGGCCTTCGGGCCGCTTGAGCAGGCCTTCGGCCTTGGCCACCAGCTCTTCGCGCACCTTGTCGGCGCTCCAGCGCTGCCAGCCTTCGAGTTCGCCGGCGGCCACCAGCGCGGCATGCACGCGGGCTTCGAGCGGCGCCTCGACCAGCTTGCCGTGCTCCTTGAGCACCGCGCGCAACGCGGCGGCGGCACCGGCGCTGGCCTTGCCGTGGCCTTCGGCGGTTTCCTGCTCGAGCTTGGCCAGGGCGGCTTCGACCGTGGCCTGGGCCGCGGCGCGCTTCTCGGGGTCGACCTTGGGGCCGGCGGGCTTGGCCGGCGCGGCGGCCGCGGCCACCACCGAGGCTTCGGTCGGCAGACCGCGCGCGGCGCGCAGTTCGTCGGCCCAGACCGGCACCGGCGGCAGCGGCGCGGCCGCATCCGCAGCGGCCGCGGCGGCCTGTGCCAGCGCGCCATGGAAGGAGTCGGAGACGACCATCAGCTGGGCCTTGGAGGCCTCGAGCTGGGGCGCGAACTTGGCGTCCAGGCTGCTCCAGTTGGCGTCGGCGGTCAGTTCGCTGGCCTGCTGCTGCCAATGCGTGACGTCGGCCTTGAGCGCTTCCTCGGCGGCCTGCGCATCGCGCCAGCCCTTAGTCGAGAGCACTTCGAAGCGTTGCGCGAGCAGCACGGCGGCCTCGCGCTGGACCTGCGCACGGTGCTGCAGGTCCTCGATGCCCTTGACCCGTTCGGCCAGTTGCACCTTGAAGCCGGCCAGCGGCTCGCGCGACAGCGGCGCGCCCGCCTTGGCGGCATCGCGCTGCCAGGCCAGCGCGTCGGCGATGTTGAGCTTGGACTGGGCCAGCAGCGCCTCGGCCTTCTGGGCCCATTCGGCGGCGATCGCTTCCTGGCCCTTGGCGCGCTTGATCTCGTCGAGCTTTTCACGCAGCAGGCGCGCGGCGCCCTTGTCGCGGCCGCTCAATTCCTTGAACACCTCCTGCATCTGCTCGGGCGAGGGGCTCGTCGCCAGCCACTCGCGGATGCGCTGCGCGCGCTCTCCGGAGGTGGGCGCGGTGAAGGCGCCGCCGGTGAGCGTATCGAGGGACTGGAGGTCTTGGTGCTTGGAGGAGGTAGAGGTCACTGCGCGCTGATCGTTTTATCGGATAGGAGGAAAGCCAAGGCGCCGGCAAAAGCCGGCGCACCCCGCCATTTTCACAGACCGGCGCTCGATCCGGTCAACGGCTCGCCAGATTCAGTTCGGCGCCGGGTTTCCAGCCGGCATCGGAGGGGTTCGTGCGCACCGCGCCGAGGAACAGGCGTTCACTCGGCAACTGCTTGGCCAGCAGGTAATCGCGGACCACGGCGCCGCGTTCGACGGCGAGCTGACGAATGGTCTCTTCGTTCACGGTGATGCCGGCGAGCAACAGGTCTTCCATTTGCGGCACCGGCAGGTCTTTGGCAAGCCCGATCATATTCCGAGGCTTGGTGATGTCGGCGCGTTTGTAGACCGCGGTGAGCAAGGCCGGGTACTCGGCGTCGGTCAGCGGCGCCACTTCGGCCGCATCCTCGCCCGAGCGCGCGGCGGCCCGCCGCTTCTCGGCCTGCAGCATCTGGCGCAGGCGCTGGCGCTTGGCCGCGTCGCGCTCCTGCTCGAGGCCGGCGGTGCCGACCACGGTCAGTTGCAGCGCCGGCCGGTCGGTCAGCGCCTTGGCGACCTTGTCGAGGTTCTCCTTGGCTGCGGGCGACAGCGCGGCGCTGCCGGCGTCGAAGGCGATGGCGCTGGCTTCTCCCGCCCCGCCGCCGCCGAAGCCGCCGGTCAGCAGGCTGAAGGGCGCGGTCACGGCCTTGACGATCAGGTTGCCGATGGCCTTGAAGATCAGCGAGCCGATGCTGAACTGCGGATCGTTGAGCGAGCCGCTGATCGGCAGGTCGACGTCGATCACGCCGTTGCGGTCGGACAGCAGCGCCACGGCCAGCCGCACCGGCAGGCTGTTGGGCGCACCCTTCACTTCCTCGCCGAACTGCAGCTGGTTGAGCACCAGCTTGTTCGCGGCCGTGAGGCGCCCCTCGGGCGTGATCTTGTAGTTGACGTCCATGCTCAGCTTGCCGCGCTCGATGCCGTGGCCCGCGTAGCGCACCGAGTACGGGGTCAGCGGCGCCAGGTCGAGGTCGCGCATCTTGGCCGTGATGTCGAGCTCCAGCGGCTTGACCAGCGGGTTGATCTTGCCGGCGATCTCGAGCGCCGCGGTCTGCTGCGCCTTGCCGCGCAATTCGAGATCGGCGAGCCCGGCCTTGTCGGAGGCGAAGGCGCTGAGCTTGCCGGTCAGCTCGCTGAGGTCGGCCGAGTAGTTGGGCTTGACGAACAGGTCGGTGAAGTCGATCTTGCCGTTGACCAGGCTCATCGGGCCGAAACGGATCAGCGGCGCCGGCCCGCCTGCGTCGGACGCGGGCGCGGCGCCATCGGCCGTCGGAACGGTCGCCGTCGTGACCGTGACGCCACCGCTCCGGCGCTGCGTGGCGGCTTCGGGCGCGGCCGCCACCTTGGCCGCTGCAGCATCGGCGTCCTGCTGCGACTTCTTCGTGAGGTTCTGCAGGTTGAGCCGGCCCGTGGGATCGACGATCACGCGGGCGAAGAAATCGGTCAGCGTGGTTTCGCGCACGTCGACCGACAGCGGCGCCTTGGGCACCATCGCCACCTGCAAACCGCGCAGGCTCAGCGCCTTCCAGCTCAGCAACTGGTTGTTGCTGCGTTCGAGGCCGGGCGAATCGGACTGGGTCAGCGAGGCGCTGTTGGCGCGGAAGTCCTCGACCGAGGTGTCGCCCGCCAGTTGCAGGTTCATGCCCGCCGGCTGGGTGGCGTAGCGCACCGTGCCGCGGTAGCTGGCGAAGGCGCGGCGGATGTCGATGTTGAGCGCTTCGGCGTAGTAGGCCTTGAAGGCGTGGGCCGGGAAGGCGCTGACCTCGAGCCGGCCCTCGGCCGACAGCGGCTGCAGCACCACGTTGCCCTTGTAGTCGAAGCGGCCCGGGTCGGCCCGGCCGGCGCCGATGCGGCCCGACAGCTGCACCGGCGAGACGGTCGCGGTGTTGGGCTGGACCTTCTGCACATTGAGCTTCAAGGCCGTGATCTCGACCGCGACCGGCGCCGAGCCGGCCTTGTCGGCGTACGAGACCGCACCGCCGTCGACGGCCAGCGTGCCGATGCTCAGGCGCCAGGGCTGGGTGTTGGCGCCCGGCTGCGGCGTCGATGCCGCTTCCGGCTTGGGCGCGGCCACGCGGGCGCTGCTCTCCTTCGAACCTGCAGCCGGCGGCGTCTTGAGCCAGCGCTCGAACATCCAGCGCTTTTCGTTGTCGCGTTCGATGCGCAGCTTCGGGTTGGTGGCGGTGAAGGAGGCGATGGCCAGCGTGTGCTGGGTCATGTCGGCCTCGGCATCGACGAGTTCGAAACGGCCCACGCTCACCAGCGCCGTCTTGGCCTGGGTCAGGGCCAGGCCGTCGGCCGCGAGGCGCCGGGCCTTGAACTTGAGCGCCGCGGGCGCGGCCCAGGCCACGTCGATCTGGCCGCTGAGCTTGCCGTCGAGGGTCGGTTCCAGGCTCTGTGCCAGGTAGGGCGCGGCCAGCGACAGCGGCAGCGCCGTGACCTCGGTCTGCACGGTCGCGGCCTTGTCGGTGGCCTCGCCCGAGAACTTGAGCGCGGCGCCCGCCACCAGCGTCGAGCCGCTGAAACGCGTGGGCTTGTCCATCGGCCAGGCGATGCCGGTGGCCTCGATCGCGAGCTGGCTCACATCGACCGCGGCGGCCGGTTTCGTCGTCTCGTCGCGCCAGCCGATCTGGCCGCCGGTCAGCACCACCTTGTCGACCTGCACCCGCAGGGGGTTCTTCTCGGCCGCCGGCGCGGCCGCGGCGCCGCTGGCCGCGGCCTTGGGCGGCGCCACCTTCTGGGTCGCGCCGGTCGCCGGATCGGTGGCCAGCAGGTTCAGCTGGCCGGCCGCATCGCGTGCCACCACCAGCTGCGGGCCGCTCAGCGCCACCTCGCCCAGATGGATCACGCCTTCGAGCGGCCGCACGTCGGTCAGCCCCAGCTTGAGCGCGTCGAAGCCCAGCAGCTCGCGCCCGCGGGCATCGGCCACGCGGGCCTTGTGCGCCTCCACCGTGCCGGTGATCTGCAGGCCGGCGGTGGCCGCGCGCTCGAAGTCGATCTTCAGGTCGGCATCGAGGGTGCCGGCCTTGAGCTGCACCGGCAGGCCGGCCGGGATGTAGCCCAGGTAGGGCGCGAGGTCCAGGTCCTTGAAGCGCAGCTGCGCATCGGTCTTGCGGCTCTCAGCGAAGGGCGTCGTGAAGGCGGCCGAGTCGAAGGCGCTGCCGTTGAGCGTGAAGGCCAGCTTGGGCTCGGTCTTGATGTCACGCTTCGAATCCAGGTTGCTCAGGAAGGGCACCTTGAGCACCAGGTCGCGCAGTTGGTGCTTGCGGCCGACGGTGCGGTCGTCGAAGTCCACGCTGCCGCCGGACACGCTGATGTTGTAGACCGCGAAGCGCGCCGGATCGCTCGCGGGCTTGGCCGGTTCGCTCGCCAGCTTGGCGAGGATGTCGTCGATGTCGTACTTGCCGTCGGCCAGGTGCGTGAGATGCACTTCCGGCGCTTCGACGCTGACCGCATCGATCACCGGCGCCAGACGCAGCAGCGACTGCAGTTCGGCATCCACATAGATGCGGCGGATCGCCAGCTGCGGCTGGCTGCCGTCGGCCGAGGCGACGCGCAGATCGTTCAGCGCCAGCTCGAGCGTCCACGGCTTGAAATCGATCTTGCCGACCGTTACCTGGCGTCCCAGTTTCTCGCTCGCGATCTTCTGCAACTGGCTCTTGGCGAGGGGCGGCACCGCCAGCCAGGCCACGGCCCAGAGCACCAACACCGCCAACACCGCGACGCCGAACCGTCGCACCCATTTGTTCTGTTTCAACGAAGCGGCATTGATCATCGCGCGAGTGTGCCGCAATTGATTGGCGGCCGTGACGCACGCACATCCTGAAACAGCGTGTACGAAGCGCCTGCGCGCAGCATGTCGCACTTCGCGCGCCGAATGCGGCGCCCCAAAGAGAAAGCCCGGTGCATGACCGAGTCACGCACCGGGCTCGATGGCGGGCACAAGACCCATGCCATCTGGGCGCTCGGGCGGAAGTTGAATGGTTCCGCCGTCGCTGGCAGCAAGAGATTGCCGCCGTTGTTGCCTTCGTCGCCGGACCGTTGGGCTTGCACCGGATGTCCGGGATGTCGGCGATGCCCGATCACCGATCGGACCGCGTCAGATTAGGCCTTCCCGGCGCGTCAGGCAACACCGTTTGTCCATCGCCTACCACGCGAAATAAGCCAAAAGTCAGCGTTCCTTTCAATCATGAAAGAATAATGATCGATATCCTTATGCTTGACCCGGTATTTGGCCACTCCTAGAATCCGCCGTCGCCCCGCGCCCCCTACCGCCGCGCCGGGCCTTCTCTCTTTCCGCCGCCGAACCTGCTTCGGCTCATCAGGCTGTAGCGCACTTCCCTCCTCGCGCTCACCTGGTACGTACCAATCCAAGCGCTGTCGTTTGAATTCTCCGCCGCCCCCCCAGGGCCCAGAGCTTTCAGGCGCCGCACAGAAAGGAAAACGATGAACAAGGCGTTGGAGGCCACAGCCCGCGGGCTACGGACATTCGGGTCCGACGTGGTCGACGGCTTTTTCGAGATCACGCACAACGGCTTCGCCCTGCTGGGCCTGGCCACGGTGTTCGTGGTGCTCGCATTGATGGCCCGGCCGGACTTGCGCGAAAGCGGCGAAGTCCACCTCATGAGCTGGCTGGAGTCGCGCAAGCCCGCACCGGAAGCCACGGCACTCGAGCCGAACGCGATCGACCGCACGACCGCGGCCAGCCCCAAGGACCTGCCCAAGCAGCAGGCCGCGGTGGCCTTCTGGCTGAGCAAGAAGTACCGCGTCGCGGCCGAGCCGCTGAGCGTGCTGGTGGCCGAGGCCTACCAGCTGGGCCAGCGCACCAAGCTCGATCCCACGCTGATCCTCGCGATCATGGCGGTCGAGTCCAGCTTCAACCCCTTCGCGCAGAGCCAGGTCGGCGCGCAGGGCCTGATGCAGGTCATGACCCGGGTGCACGTCGACAAGTACGAAAGCGCGGGCGGCACGCTCACCGCCTTCGACCCCATCACCAACATGCGCGTCGGCGTGAAGGTGCTGCAGGAATGCATCGCCCGCGCCGGCTCGCTGGAAGCCGGCCTGCGCTACTACGTGGGCGCGGCCAACCTCGACGACGACGGCGGCTACACCGGCAAGGTGATGGCCGAACACGAACGGCTGCGCCTGGTGGCCGACGGCCGCTCGCTGCCGGTGACGCCGCCCGCGGCCACCCGCACCCAGCCGATCCCGATCGTGGCGCCGGCCCCGGCCGCCAAGCCCGAGGTCGCGCCGCCGCAGAAGGTGGCGCTGCTCGCGGCCTCCTGATCGGCCCCGCGCCGGCCCGGCCGGCGACGCTGGGCTACACTCGCGAGGTACGCGACTGGCGATAGGTGCCATCCCTCTTCTTGCTGCGGATGGCGCTGACGTGGAATACCACTGGGAAGCGTGCCGCCCGGCCTCCGGGCGATCAGCCGTTCGCCTGGGCAGCCCTTGTTGTTTCATCTCAGAAGAACAGACAAGGACCACCGTCTTCAAAGGACTGCCATGTACCACCGCGACATCCTGGTCGAACAGACCGATCCCGAAATCTGGGCTGCGATCCAAGCCGAGAACGCACGCCAGGAACACCACATCGAACTGATCGCCAGCGAGAACTACGCCTCGCCGGCCGTGATGCAGGCCCAGGGCTCGCAGCTCACCAACAAGTACGCCGAAGGCTACCCGGGCAAGCGCTACTACGGCGGTTGCGAGCATGTGGACGTGGCCGAGCAGCTGGCCATCGACCGCGTCAAGCAGATCTTCGGCGCCGACGCCGCCAACGTGCAGCCCCATTGCGGCGCCTCGGCCAACGAAGCCGTGATGCTGGCCTTCCTAAAGCCCGGCGACACCATCATGGGCATGAGCCTGGCCGAAGGCGGCCACCTGACCCACGGCATGCCGCTGAACATGAGCGGCAAGTGGTTCAACGTGGTGAGCTACGGCCTGGACGCCAACGAAGCCATCGACTACGACGCGATGGAGCGCAAGGCGCA
>Ga0182008_10001551_pt1 | contig 15276 bp, 12 predicted proteins | sample Sormic07211129_1_FD_120482 | JGI IMG/M metagenome (GOLD analysis project Ga0182008, IMG submission 120482) | Rhizosphere microbial communities from Sorghum bicolor, Mead, Nebraska, USA - 072115-129_1 metaG | ecosystem: Host-associated > Plants > Roots > Rhizosphere | place: USA: Nebraska...
CAACCGGGCCAGATCAGCGTCCGTGAAATGTATCCGGAGCATTGGATTCCCCCCGCTGTGCCGCGGATTTCGAGCCGTGCGGCCAGCATGGCCGGTTGCATCCGCGCGGGCAACAGGCGACCGCCCACCAGTTCGAGTGGCGGGCGGTCGGGGAATTTCGCGCCGGACTACCAGACCCTCAGGCAGGGCCAGGTGTTCGGACCCACCTCGCCGTCCCACTCACTGGAGTCCGAGAAGCAGACCTTCTGCGCGTTGATCACCGCGGCTTCCGTGTTGTTGCCGAACTGGCCGTCGATACCCTTCGGGTCGAACTTGCTGTCCCCGACCCGGTTGGCCCAGTAGGTCAGCAGGCACTGCACCTCGATCACGCGGTTGCCGGTCTGGCCCTTCTTCGTGTTGGTCGTGTTGGTGTTGCTGTATCCGGCGTACAGGTACGACACGGAGCCGCTGGACTGCCAGGAGTAGTGGCAGGTGTACGTCGTCGTGGCCGCGGCGGGTACCGCCGCCGAGGCGGCGGGCGCCATGGCGACGAGCGAGGCGCCGAGGACGCCGGCCGTCACGAGCGCCGTCAGCTTGGCGCTTCCCGTCCTGGTACCGGTGGTGTTCCTGATCATGAACTGTTCCCCCTGTTCGAATCGATCCCGTGGGGGCAACGGTGTCAATCTGGTGCACGAGTGGCGAGGCTTTTTGACCGAGCTCTAAAGGCGCAGGTCAGCCTGGACGGAACCGCATGACAGGTGCGCACGGAGGGACGGGAGATGGGGGAGTGACTGAGGTGGCGTCAGCAAGATGCGGAGAAGGGCGCGTTCGCCTTCCTGGCGAAGAGTGGTCGAAGAGTGGTCGAAGAGTGACGGCGCTGTCCGGACCGACACCGATGCGCTCCACCAGCCGCGGCGCGGGAGCGAAGCCGCCGGAATGTGCGGAGCACGCGGACGGGGGCCGCATTTCCGTTCCGCTGGCGTGAGGTCCTGGTAACTCCGCTTTATTCCGGATGACTTCGTTCGGAAATCCCCGAGGGTTGGAGTTGGTCTCCACGGACAGCGGCGAGGTGTCAAGACCTCGGCGCCCGGCATGGAGGATGTCATGCCCGAGATGTATTTTCATGTGCGCTGGCCCGATGGGGTGACGCAGCGCTGCTATTCCCCCTCCACGGTAGTCGAGGACTATTTCGTTCCCGGCGGTCAGTACGCGCTTGCGGATTTCGTCGAACGCAGCCGTACGGCACTCGGTATCGCCGGGGAGCGCGTGAAGGAGAAGTTCGGCTTCTTCTGCACCGGCGCCTCCGACCAGCTCGCGCAGATCGAGCGGACCGCCGCCGCGTACACCGCCGTCAGCGATGCCAAGGTCACGGTCGAATCCCTGACCGGCGCCGACGGGAGCACGCGGTGAGCTCGGCCCCGGCGATACGGCCGGCCGGCGCCCTCCCCGACAGCCTGACGGGCAGGGGAGGTTCCCCGATCCCGGTGGTCGTGGTCGGTGGCGGTCAGGCAGGCCTCTCGATGAGTTACTGCCTCGGCCGGCGTGGTGTCGAGCACGTCGTCATCGAGGCGAACCGGGTCGGGTACGAGTGGCGTGAGCGGCGCTGGGACTCCTTCTGCCTGGTGACCCCCAACTGGCAATGCAATCTGCCTGGTTATCCCTACCAGGGCGACGATCCGGACGGATTCATGGTCCGTGACGAGATCGTCCGGTACCTGGAGGACTATGTCTCCTTCTTCCGGCCGCCACTGGTGGAGGGCGTGACGGTCACCCGGCTGCGGCGCTCGCCGAACGGGGTGTTCGAACTCTCCACCACCGCAGGGGACTTCACCGCCGAGCAGGTGGTGGTCGCCACCGGCCCCTACCACACGCCGTCCATCCCGCCGATGTCCCAGCGCCTGCCCGACGGCATCACCCAGGTCCACTCCTCCCGCTACCGCAGCCCCGACCAACTCCCCGAGGGCGCCGTCCTCGTGGTCGGCACCGGCCAGTCCGGCTGCCAGATCGCCGAGGACCTCCACCTCGCCGGGCGCCAGGTGCACCTGGCCGTCGGCAGCGCCCCTCGCGTGGCCCGCTTCTACCGCGGACGCGACTGCGTGGCCTGGCTCGACGACATGGGCCACTACGACAAGTCCATCGACGATTTCGACGACGCCGGCGCCGTGCGCATGCGGGTCAACCACTACGTCACCGGCCGCGACGGCGGCCGCGACATCGACCTGCGCGCCTTCGCCCGCGACGGCATGCGGCTGTACGGGCGGCTCACCGCGATCACCGGTACCGGCCTGGAGTTCGCCGACGACCTGAAGGTGAACCTGGACCACGCCGACGCCGTCGCCGAGGGCATCAAGGACGCCATCGACGCCCACATCACCGCGCACGGCATCGACGCCCCGACCGAGCCCCGGTACGTCCCGGTCTGGGAGCCGAACGAGCAGCCGCGCGAACTGGACCTGGAGGCCGCCGGCATCACCTCGGTGATCTGGTCGACCGGCTTCCGGCGCGACCACCGGTGGATCGAGGCACCCGTCTTCGACGGCCGCGGCTACCCGATGCACTGGCGCGGCGCCACCAGCACGCCGGGCCTGCACTTCCTCGGTCTGCCCTGGCAGTACTCGTGGGGCTCGGGCCGCTTCGAGGCTGTGGGCCGGGACGCCGAGTTCCTCGCGGACCACATCGACGCCTCGCGCCGCCTGGCCGACGTGTGCGGCACGCTCACCGGCGCCCCCAGCGAACTCGCCTCGGCCCTCCCGATCGGCTGAGGAACCACACCACGCGGTTGAGGAACCACACCCTGCGGCTGAGGAATCCCACCATGGTCCACGACGCACACCGCCACATCGGCGTCCTGCCCGCCTATCCCTTCTACGGCGGCCCGCCCGTCAACCCGGACACCACCGCCCGCGCCACCGTCAAGCAGCTCATCGCCGACCTGGACGCGGAGGGCACCGAACGAGCCCTGGTCATCCCCAACTACGGCGTCCCGGACCCCGCGATCGCCTTTTCCTTCAACGAACTGGCGCTGGAAGCCGCGCAGAGCGACGACCGCATCCGTGCCGGGCTGTGGGTGTCCCCGCGCCCCGAGGACACCCAACGCACCGAAGCAGCACTCCAGTTGGCGGGCGAGCCAGGGGTCAAGGCCCTCAAGCTGAGCTTCCTGCTGGGCGGCCGCCCCACGGACCCCGCCTGCCGCCCCCAGCTGGACCGCATCTTCGCCGAGGCCGCCCGGCACGGCCTCGTCGTCCACGTGCACACCTCTCCCGGCGCCGCCTCCGACATCGACGAGGTCGGCCATCTCGTCGACTGGTACGCCGACCAAGTCCCCGTCCATCTCGTGCACTTCGGCGGCGGGATGAGCGGCCACATCAAGCTCGTCGGCTCCCGGTTCTTCGACTGGATCAGCGCCGGCAAGCGCGTCTACACCGATCTCTCCTGGGCCATCGGCTTCACTCCCCGCTGGCTGGCCCAGGAGATCGAGCGCCGCGGCATCGGCCACGACCGGGTGCTCTTCGCCAGCGACCAGCCATGGGGCGACTTCACCGGCGAGTACGCCCGCCTCGCCGAAGCCACCGGCGGCGGCGAACTCGGCGACCTGGTCTTCCGGGACACGTTCGCCACGCTCTACGACTGACCGACCCCCACTGCCTGACCGACCCCACTGCCCGACCGACCCTCACCGTCCGACCGACGCTCACTCCCTTCCCGTACGCACAAGGAGACAGCCATGTCCGAATCCGTCGTCACCGCCGAACTCTCCGACGTCGAGCAGAAGTCCCTCGACGAGATCCCGCACCCCTCGCTCCCCGAGGGCACCAGCATCTACGGCTCCACCAAGGTCTTCCCCGACTACCAGGCCGAGAACGGCGAGACCTACTTCACCCTCGTCCACGGCATCGCCCACGAGTCCTCGGTCTCCTTCGTCGCCGTCCTCCAGGCCACCCGCGCCCTGCGCAAGGGCTTCGAGACCGCGATCTACTTCTACGGCCCCGGCTCGCTCAACTGCCTCGCCACCCGCGGCTTCCCGACCACCGGCAACTCCGCCTTCCCCGGCGAGCACAACATCAACAACCAGCTCAAGACGTTCATCGCCGAGGGCGGCAAGGTCTACTGCTGCCGCTTCGGCCTCTCCCTGCACGGCGCCCGTGAGGAGGACCTCATCGAGGGCGTCATCCCCACCCACCCCCTCGACGTCCAGGACGCGCTGATCCACTACGCGCGCAAGGGCGCCATCATCAACTCCACCTACCAGCTGTAGGGAGAACGACGTGAGCGTTGGCACCGGGAACAGCGGTACGGCGGTGGACGTGCGGATCATGACCCGCGCCGAACTCGCCCTGCGCGGCGTCGCGTCGGACGCGCCCGTGCGGCGGCCGGACGGCGCGGGGCCCAGCGACGACGGACACGTCCTCGTCGACGGTGCCAACGCCGCGCTCCCACGCAACCCCGACAGCCCCTACTCCGTGCGTGACGGCAAGGTGTGGCTCGGCGACGAGGACACCGGTCTCACCTACACCGCCGTACACCGCCCGAAGTTCTACGACCTGACCACGGCCGACGGCGTCCGCTACGAGCAGATCGCCCGTCTGCACGGCTCGGACGTCCTGGCCACGACTGTCGTGCAGACGTGCATCCGCTACGCCGAGTCCGACCGCTGCCGCTTCTGCACCATCGAGGAGTCCCTGCGCTCCGGCGCCACCGTGGCCGCCAAGACCCCGGCACAGCTAGCCGAGGTCGCCGAGGCCGCCGTACGGCTCGACGGCGTGCGGCAGATGGTGATGACCACCGGCACCACCACCGGACCCGACCGCGGCGCCCGCACCCTCGTACGGTCAATCCGGGCGGTGCTGTCGGCGGTCCCCGGTCTGCCGATCCAGGTGCAGTGCGAACCGCCCGGCGACCTCGCCTGGATCCACGCCCTGCACGATGCCGGGGCCACCGCCATCGGCATCCACGTCGAGTCCCTCGACGACGAGGTGCGCCGACGCTGGATGCCCGGCAAGTCGACGGTCCCGCTGGCCGAGTACGAGGCCGCCTGGGACGAGGCGGTGCGCGTCTTCGGACCCAACCGGGTCTCCACCTACCTCCTCGTCGGTCTCGGTGAGGACCCGGACGAACTCATCGCGGGCGCGGGCAGGTTGATCGACCGGGGGGTGTACCCGTTCGTCGTCCCGTTCCGCCCGATGAGCGGCACCCTCGCCGCCCGCGACGGCGTCAGGGCACCTCGCGCGGAACTCCTGACGTACGTCACCCAGCGCGTCGCCGCGAAGCTGCGCGCCGCCGGGATGAGCGGCGCCGACCAGAAGGCCGGCTGTGCGGCCTGCGGGGCGTGCAGTGTGCTCCAGGCAGCGGGCGGGTGAGCGCCGTGAACCTCGACGGTTCCGTTGCCCTGCCGGCCGTGGACGATCCGCAGGACATCCTGGCCCTGCTGGGCGACCGCAGCACGCTCGCCCGCCGTCCCGCCTTCCGCGTCGAGGAGGCGGACGGGACGGCGGACACGGCCGCCTACCGGGAGCTGCGCCGCGCCGCCTTCGTCCAGGAGCAGGGGCTCTTCGCCCATCACGACCTGGACGACCGCGACACCGACCCCCGGACCGTCGTCCTGGTCGCGAAGGACCCGGAAGGCACCGTGGTCGGCGGGGTGCGCCTCTGGCCCGTCGACGACGGCCCCGACCTCGGCTGGTGGCAGGGCGGACGCCTGGTCGCCGCCCGCCCGGCCCGCGGCCCGCACGGCATCGGCGCCGCGCTCGTCCGGGCCGCCTGTGCCCGCGCCGAGGCGGAGGGCGTGCTGCGGTTCGACGCGACCGTCCAGGCGCGCAACGAGGTGCTGTTCCGGCGCCTCGGCTGGCAGCGGGTGCGGGACACGACGGTCGCGGGTGTGCCGCACGTCCTGATGCGCTGGCCGATCGGCCGCATCGCCGCCCTCGCGGCGGCCACGAAGTCCCCCCTCGGACCGCTCCTCACCGCGCTGGCCGCGCCCCCGGGCTTCGTCGGTGACGACGGCGCGCCGGTCCCCGGCACCGACGTGATCGCGGCGTGCGACGCGATCGTGCCGTCCATGGTCGAACGGGACCCCGAGTGGGCGGGCTGGTGCGCGGTCCTCGTCAACGTCAACGACCTCGCGGCGATGGGCGCTTCACCGCTCGGGCTGCTGGACGCCCTGGGCGCCCGCGACGCCGCGCACGCCGCGCGGATCCTGGCCGGACTGACCGGCGCAGCACAGGCGTACGACATCCCGGTGCTCGGCGGGCACACCCAACTCGGCGTCCCGGCCGCCCTGTCGGTGACCGCACTCGGCCGCACGGACCGGCCGGTGCCCGGTGGCGGCGGCCGCCCCGGACACGCCGTACGGCTCACCGCCGACCTCGGCGGAAGCTGGCGCCCGGGCTACCGGGGCCGCCAGTGGGACTCGACCAGCCACCGCCGTAGCGACGAACTGCGCACCATGACCGGCGCGGTGGCTGCCGCGCGGCCCGCCGCCGCCAAGGACGTGTCGATGGCGGGCATCGCCGGCACCCTCGGCATGCTCGCCGAGGCGAGCGGCTGCCGCGCGGTGCTCGACGTGGCCGCCGTGCCCCGGCCGGAGGCCGCGACCGTGGGGGACTGGTTCACCTGTTTCCCGGGCTACGCGATGCTCACGGCCGACGAGCCGGGCGCACCGCCCCTGCCCGCCGGACCCGCCACGGGTGCGGTGTGCGGCGAGCTCACCGAAGGACAAGGCGTCGGGCTGCGCTGGCCCGACGGAGAGATCACCGAGGCGGTCATGTCCACCGTGACCGGGATGGGGACAGCATGACCACCCTGCGCATGGCCGCCGTCGCCGCGGAGTTCGGCCGCGACCTGGAGGAGGACTTCCAGATCGCCGAACGGCTGATCAAGGAAGCCCGGGAGGAGGGCGTACGCCTTCTGGCGCTGCCCGAGGCCTGCCTCGGCGGGTATCTGCTCAGCCTCGACGATTCCACCGAACTCGACGAGGGCCCGCCCGCGCTCGCCCTCGACGGCCCAGAGATCCGCCGACTGGCTTCCCTGGCAGGGGAGATGACGGTCGTCGCCGGATACTGCGAAGCGGCCGGCGAAGCCCGCTACAACAGCGTCGTCTGCGTCACAGGCGACGGCGTCCTCGGCAACCACCGCAAGGTCCACCAGCCACTCAGCGAGGACGCCAGCTACTCCTCCGGGGACCGCTTCCACGCCTTTGACACGCCTGTCGGCCGGATCGGCATGATGATCTGCTACGACAAGGCGTTCCCGGAGTCCGCCCGCGCGCTCGCGCTCGACGGCGCCGCGATCGGCGTCTGTGTCTCCGCGTGGCCGGGATCCCGTACGAACGCGGCCGCCAGCCTCGAAGAGGACCGCTGGAAGCGCCGCTTCGACCTGTTCGACCGGGCCCGCGCGCTGGAGAACCAGATCGTGTGGCTGTCGGCCAACCAGGCGGGCACGTTCGGGTCGCTACGCTTCGTCGGCAGCGCCAAGGTCGTCGACCCCGGTGGCGAGATCCTCGCCGACACGGGCGTCGCGGCCGGCGTCGCCGTCGCCGAACTGGACGTCGCACAGGCACTGGAGACCGCCCGGCGGTCGATGGGGCACCTGCGAGACCGGCGGCCCGAGACCTACGACGTACCCACGGGAGCAGCCAGCGCATGAGCACGATCCGGATCGCGGCCGCGGCCGCCCACTTCGGTCGCGACCTGGAGTTCGACCTGGCCCGTATCGGGAAACTCATCGATGACGCACGGCGCGAGGGGGCCGGTCTGCTGGTGCTGCCGGACGCAGCGCTCGGCGGCTACCTCGCCGACCTGCGCCACCCCGACCCCGAGGCCCTGCCGCCGGCTCTGAAGCCGGACGACCCGCTGATCCTCCAGGTCGCCCGGCTGGCCGCCGAGATGGTGGTCTGCCTCGGCTACTGCGAGGACGGCGGCGACGAGCGCTACAACGCCGCGGTCTGCGTCAGCGGTGACGGTGTCCTCGGCCGCCACCGCAAGGTCCACCTGCCGGCCGGCGAGGTCGCCGCCTACGCGCCCGGCGACCGCTTCGACGCCTTCGACACCCCCGTCGGCCGCATCGGCATGCTCATCGACTACGACAAGACGTTCCCCGAGTCGGCCCGTTCGCTGGCGCTGGACGGCGCCGAGATCCTCGCCTGCCTCTCCGCCTGGCCCACGTCCATCACCAACCGCGCCCCGCGCATGGCCCAGGACCGCCAGGCCAAGCTCTTCGACCTGTACGACCAGGCCCGCGCCGCCGAGAACCAGGTCGTCCTCGCCTCCTCCAACCAGACCGGCACCATGGGCGGCATGCGCTTCCTCGGCCAGTCCAAGGTGGTCGGCCCCGGCGGTGACATTCTCGCCCGCACCTGGTCCAAGGCCGGCCTGGCGGTCGGGGAGATCGACGTCGCCGCGGAGATCGAGCGCGCCCGACGCATCCTGCGCCACCTCGACGAACGCCGGCCCGACGCCTACCGGGAGACCCCGTCGTGAAGATCGCTCTGCTGAGCTACTCCACCAAGCCGCGCGGCGGCGTCGTCCACACCCTCGCCCTGGCCGAGGCGCTCGCCGCGACCGGGCAGGACGTCACGGTGTGGACGCTGGGCCGCGGCGGCGACGCGGGCTTCTTCCGGCCGGTCGACCCCGCCGTACGACTGCGGATCGTGCCGTTCCCGGACGGCCCGTCCGAGGAGTCCGTCGGCGAGCGGATCCTGCGCTCGATCGCCGTCCTGGGCGAGGCATTCGAGCCCTTCGCGGCGGCGTACGACGTCGTCCACGCCCAGGACTGCATCAGCGCCAACGCGGTCGGCGGCCGCTGTGTCCGCACGGTCCACCACATCGACCACTTCACCACCCCCGAACTGGCCGCCTGCCATGAGCGGGCCATCGTCGAGCCGTACGCGCACATCTGCGTGTCGGCGGCCGTCGCCACGGAACTGGCCGACGGCTGGGGCATCAAGGCGGGCGTCATCCCCAACGGGGTGGCCTACGACCGCTTCGCCGCCACCGACCCGACCGCCCGCGCCAACTGGCGGTCCCGACTGGGCCGTTACGTCCTCACCGTCGGCGGTATCGAACCCCGCAAGGGCTCGCTGGACCTGCTGGAGGCGTACGCGCTGCTGCGCTCCGCGCACCCGGACGTACGGTTGGTGATCGCGGGCGGCGAGACCCTCTTCGACTACCGCGACTACCGAGCCCGCTGGGAGTCCCGCGCAGCCGAACTCGGCGTCGAGCCGGTCGTGTTGGGCCAGGTCGCCGAGGACGAGCTGCCGCCCCTGGTGGCCGCCGCCTCCGCTTTCGCCTTCCCCTCCGTCAAGGAGGGCTTCGGACTCGCCGCGATGGAGGCGCTCGCCGCGGGAGTTCCGCTGGTCGTACGCGATCTGCCCGTACTGCGCGAGGTGTTCGACAGCGCCGCCCGTTTCGCGGCCACCCACCAGGACCTGGCCGCCGAGCTCGGCGCCGCACTCACGGACGACACCCCCGCGCGCCGGGCGAGGGGCCGCCGACTCGCCGCCCACCACACCTGGGCCACCGCCGCGGAACGCCATCTGGCGTTTTACCGCTCTCGACGTCACCTCGGCAGCTGATTTCCGCGGACCTGCGAGGACGGGGGGAAGCGTGGTCCCCCTTGGGCCGAACGTCGTCTCGGCGAGCAGGAGAGACCGGTTGGTCGCCGGTTCCCGGCTGCCGCACCGAGCGCGCGGATCATCGCGCTTGCCTCGTCGGCGCGTCCGTGCCACAACAGGTCGTGCGGGCCCGTACGGCCCCGTGCGGGCCCGTACGGCCCCGTGCGGGCCTGGCCCGGCTGGCCCACGCCCGCCCAACTTCCCCAGCGGGTGGCGGACTTCACTGCTCGTGCCGTCGAGACCGCCGAGCTCGGACGTCTGCTGAGCGGCAAGGAGCCAGCGCGGGCCCGGCCACCGTGGTGATCACGGGCGCCTGCGGCATCGGCAAGACGGCACTCTCGTCGGCCTGGGCGTACCCGGCTCTCGCCGTGGCCCAGGTCCGCCCACTCGTCCCCGGCTGCGGCGAGAGCCGGGTCATCGTGACCAGCCGTCACCGGCTCGCGCCCGGCGGCAGGGACAAGGCCATGACCACCGTGCGGAGAATCGGCGTCGGGTCGCGACACCCTGGGGGCGGGCATCGCCGCGACGGCAGACGCCCGTTCCGCGGTGGGGCGGCACGAGGCGTCTGCCCGTGGTGGCTGTCTCAGCGCACCGGGCGCGCGTACGGCGCCACTACGATCCGGTCGATCAGCGGCGCGTACCGGGAGCGGAGCAGTACTCCCGGGAAGGTGTCGGAGGCGTAGGTCGTGCCGTCGAAGTTCGGCAGTTCCTCGGAGCGGAAGGTGATCGTGTTCTGTCCCTTCCTCAGCCGGACCGGGACGGTCAGTTCCCAGAAGTTGTCCTGGTGGAAGCTGTGCGGGAAGCCGACGCGCTGGGTCTCGCCGCCGTTGACGCTGATGTCGGCGTGGCGGGCGAGCGGGTCCGGGTTGTAGTGCGTGGCCTCGGACTGCTCCGGGTTGGAGTAGCGGATGCGCAGCGTGTACAGACCGGCACTGTCCGCGCCGACCGTGAAGGTCGCCGTGTTGCCGTTGCCCGGGTCACCGCCGATCCCGGTGATCGCCGTACCGTCCGTCGCCAGGGGCAGGGAGGTCAGCGTCGCCGAGCCCGCGAGCTCGGCGTCCTGTGCCTCGTATGTGCGCGGTGTGAGCGTGCCGTCGGTGGGCGTGACCGTGAGGCGGTCGACCAGGGTGGCGTTCCGACCGCCGGTCACCGTCACCTTGTTGATGCCGCCCGAGAGGGAGACGGCCACCCTGTGCCGGGACCTGGTGACGTGCAGGACGTCGTGCCCGTTGACGGACAGTCCGGCGTCCGCGTCTCCGAGGGTTCGGACGTCGAGCGTGGCCTCGCGGTCGGCGGGGGAGTACACCCAGAACGTGGCCTGCTGCCTCTCCGCGACCCGGACCGCCCCGGAGCCGGTGGCGGGGACAGGAGTGTGCCTGGGGAGGTCGTAGACGGGCCGTGCCCCGCCGCTCGTCCAGGCCAGCTCTCCCTCGTGGACCTCGGTGGCGGCCGACGGGTCGGGCAGGGACAGGGTGAGGCGGTCGACGATGGTGTCGCCCTTGGTGACCCGTCGGCCGTCGAGGCTCCGCGCGGCGAGGGTCACGGTGTGGGTGCCCTTGACGAGGTGCACCGTGGTGTCGGTGTGGTCCCACACCACCCACTTGTAGCCGAGCGGCATGTACAGCTCCTGCTCGCTGTCCGCCCGGCCGTCCACCCGCAGGAAGACATTGGTGGGGCCCTGGTCCTTCACCTTGTCGAAGGTGTTGAGGGAGTTGGCGAAGACGCTCAGGTCGTAGTCGCCGTCCTCGGGGACGTTCACGGTGAAGTCGAGCGTGACGTCGGAGCCGGTGCGCAGCCCGCCGACGTCGTAGCCGCCGGAGGTGTAGAACTTCGACACGTCGCTCGTCGAGCCCTCGGGGCCGTTCCTGGAGTAGCCGGAACCGGTGTGGGCGGCGTCCTCCGCCTCGTACGAGCCCTGCCAGCGCACGGGTGCGGACTGTGTGCCCTTGGCCTTGCCGGCCGGGCTGAGGATGATCTCGTAGGCCGAGGACTCCTTGAGTCTCGGCAGTGTGCCGTCACCGAAGTCGACGACGACCTTGCCGTCGTCACCGACCTTCAGGTTGGCCTCGGTCAGTAGTCTCGGGCCGGAGTTGTCGCCGATCTGCCCGCTCCAGTCGATTTCGCTGACCCAGGCGTGGACCCTGTCCCCGAAGACCTTCCTGGGGACGTTGTCGAACGTGATGTGGCCCTTGCCGGTGGATCCGCCGAAGATCAGCCGGGACTGCTTCTTCTTCTCGTCGAGCGTGGCCACGCCCTGCATGGTGTAGTTCTGGCCCGGGAACGGCGGTGTCACCGACACCGTGTGCCCGCTCATCGAGGCGTACGAGTGCAGCAGCCACCACTGCCCGTTGCCCCGGTTGGACTGGACGGCCGAGTCGGAGAGGTTGCCGTCGATGTTCCAGTACGCGATGTCGGCGTCGACCTTGGACTCCTCGATCGCGGAGACCCACTGGATCATCTGGCCGGGTACGGAGGTGTGGTAGTTGAAGGCGTACTCGTTGATGTTGATGGGGAGTTGGGTGCCCTCGCGGTCGGTGCCCCGGAACAGGTCCGTCTCCCACGCCCGGTACTTGGCGACGCTCTGGCGCACCGCCTCCGGGTGGCTCAGCTCGTGCCAGGTGATCACGTCGGGGAGGGTGCCGGCGGCCAGGGTGTGCGTGAGGAAGCCCTTCACCTGGTCGTACAGGATGCTGGTGTTGGGGCCGGCGATGCGGGCGTCCGGCATCCTGTCCTTGATGAGATTGTGGACGGAGTCCCAGGCGGCGAAGAAGTCCTTGGGGTCGGTGAGCCAGCTGACCTTGTCGTAGCTCCAGTCGCCGGTGCCGAACATGTTGCCCTCGGGCTCGTTGAACGGCACGAAGACGATGTTGTCCTGGTACTCCTTCGGCAGCCGCAGGACCTGGTCGACCTGCTTCGCGATCTTCTCCTCGTAGAGCTTCAGCTTCTGCGCGGGGGTGTCGCCGGGCCACTCGTAGGGGAAGCCGCGGTGGATGTCGGTCATGTAGATGTACACGTCACCATCGGTGGCGTCGGCCAGGGGCTTCACGACCTCCAGCGCGTCGGCGCCGGGGTGCTGCGGGCCGTCCTGGGCCTTGGTGGAGACCGTGCGCAGGCCCATGCCCTCGATGAGGTTGCCCGTGGGGACGTCCGGTCCGTACACGCCGTAGAGGGTGCCGGAGGCGCCGCCGTGGAAGGCGCCGGTGTCCGAGGCGAGGTCGACGCCGAGGGCTCCCTCGCGGACCACGGTGACGGTTGCCGTGACGGGTTGTCCGGCCGCGGTTCCGGCCACCGTGAAGGTGCCCGTCCGTGAGTACTTCTCGGGCGGTACGGCGTCCCAGGTGATCGGGGTGTCGCGGTCGTAGCCGTCGGAGAACGCGGAACGGACCGCCGCGGGCAGGGACGGCGCGGTCCCCGTGGTCGTACGGACGTCGAAGGAGGTCTGGGAGAGCTGCTTCACGGTGGGCAGGGTGCCGACCGTGGCGGCGACCTGCTCGGCGGAGAGGGCCGAGTGCCAGACCGCGAAGTCGTCGATCGCGCCCGTGAGCAGCGGGTCCTGGTAGAAGGACTTGCCGATGTAGCCGGCCGCCGTGGCCGAATCGTCCAGCAGGTCCTTGGCCTTGATGGTCGTCGCGGCGGAGGAGACCGCTACGCCGTCCAGATAGGTGGTGACCCGGTGGGCGGAGGTGTCGAGGGTGACGGTGACGGTCCGCCAGCCGTCGGCGGGCAGCGGCGCGTAGCCGGAGACCTGGGCCTCCGCACCGCCTCCGCCGGTCGTCACCGCGGTGCGCAGCACGCTGCCGTTGGACGGGGTCGTGAACAGGTACCTGTTGGTGTCGGTGCCCAGATCGAAGATCCGTTGCCAGGCCGACTTGTCGTCGCTCCACTTCACGCGGGCCGAGACGGTCAGATCGCTCGCGTCGCCGAGGACTTCGCGGGGGAGACGGACATAGGCGCCGTCGGAGGTGGGCCCACCGCCGGGCAGAGCGAGCGCCCGGCCGCCGTCCGTGCCTGCCACCGACTCGGCGGTGGAGGCGTTGACCAGGGTCGCCGTCAGGCCGTTGCCCGAGGAGTCCGAGATCTTGCCGGTGGTCAAGTCGTCCTGGTCGAAGGTGTAGTGGGCGGTGGGCAGGGGTGTGTCGGCCGCCTGCGCGGGGGCTGCCGGTGCGGCCAGCAGGCCGGCGCCAAGAGCCAGTGCCAAGGCGGCCGGGGCCCGGCGTCCGGTGGATCTGTCAGCGGATGGCATGGATTGCGTCCTCAATCCTCGGGTGGCTGGATCGAACCGGTTCGTTCTTGTGCTGTGCGCGGCGTAGGGAGACGCGCCTTGGCGTCGGCGGTGAGGTCTGTGGGCTCGGGGGAGGCCTCGGCACCGGCTGTAGTCGTCGAAAGGATCACTTCATCGAACCGGTTCGGGAAGCTAGCACCGGCGATCCTGGCGATCAATCCCTCCGACCGGAAGGATTTCGTGCCTTCCGTCGCACGTGGAAGTTTCGGCCTGGGTGTTGACAGTCGCCGTGTCTGTTCCTACGTTCACTTCACGCGAACCGGTTCGACGATCGGATCGCATCGCCCTCCACCCGCACCCTCGATGAGCCGATGAGTATTCTCCCCTTGAGGAGACGAACCGGTTCGAGCAAGGAGTCGCCCGTGAACATCGGAGAGATCGCCCGCCGGGCCGGTGTCTCGCGGAGCACTGTCTCCTACGCGCTGAGCGGCAAGCGTCCGGTCTCGGACGACACCCGACGCAAGATCCAACAGGTCATCGACGAGTTGGGCTACCGCCCGAACGCCAGCGCCCGGGCCCTCGCCAACGGCCGGACCAACACGATCGGCCTCGTCTTCCCGCCGGCCGGCAACCACTACACCGGTATGCAGCTGGACTTCATCGGCAGTGTGGTGGAGGCCGCCGCGGCCCACGACTACGACGTACTGCTGTCCCCGAGCGGTGTGGACAGTGACCGCTCGTTCCAGCGGCTGCTGGGCGAACGTCGGGTCGACGGCGCGATCCTGATGGAGATCAGGCTCGAGGACGACCGGGTGGACCACCTGGCCGAGTTGGACTTCCCCGCCGTCGCCATCGGCCGTACCGCCCACCCTGAGGGCGGCTGGTGGGTGGGACTCGACCACACAGCGCTGGCGGCGGCCTGTGTCCATCACCTCGCGGACCTCGGTCACCGCCGGATCGCCCTGGTCAACCGGCCTGAGCAGCTGCTGCGGGCCGGGTATGAGTCCGCGCACAGGGGGCTGGACGGCTTCACCAAGGCCGCGGCCGAGCGCGGGCTGACCGTGCGGACCTACTGCTGCGGGGACGACGCGGCATCCGGCCAGGCCTGTCTGGAGCAGATCCTGCGCGACGATCCGGCCACCACCGGCCTGGTCACCCTGAACGAGGCCGCTCTCGGGGGGCTCTACCGGGGGCTCTTCCACGCCGGCCGCCATGTTCCGCGCGACTTCTCCGTCACCGGGGTCGTCGCCAGCCGCTGGGCGGAGACGGTGACCCCGCAGCTCACCGCCGCCGACGTGCCGGCGGAGGAGATGGGCCGGCGCGCCGTCGACCTGCTGGTGGAGCGGCTCGACCACCCCGAAGCGCCGCCCCGGCACCACCTCCTCGCACCGCCGATCTCCCTGCGCGCGAGCACCGGACCCGTCACGGCCTTCTGAGCACACCCCCGTAGCCCTCGTCACCCCACCCC
>Ga0182008_10001552_pt1 | contig 15270 bp, 13 predicted proteins | sample Sormic07211129_1_FD_120482 | JGI IMG/M metagenome (GOLD analysis project Ga0182008, IMG submission 120482) | Rhizosphere microbial communities from Sorghum bicolor, Mead, Nebraska, USA - 072115-129_1 metaG | ecosystem: Host-associated > Plants > Roots > Rhizosphere | place: USA: Nebraska...
CCCGGTCAACCGTTTCGTGGACTTGTTCGTGATCTAGCAGGATGCGCCGAGCTAAACCTGTGGCAGGGGCGGTGCGACGATTTGACAAGCCTGCTCACCACAGCAAGCCCGTTCACTACAAGAACCTCATTTTCTCAGGCTATGTTTTCACCGAAGACATGCAGCCACCAACCCTAACCACGATGCGAAGCGAGCCGCTCTTGCTCTCGCTTTTGACCTCAGGCGCCCCGTTAACCACGCTGGCCGGAATTCGGCATTGATTTGGGGGGTAAACCGGCAGGGATGCCGGTTTAGCCGCCCCGCGCCATGGATGGCGCGTGGCGGCGGCCCCCCAAATCAATGTCGGATTCCGGGCACACCAAGCCTGAGCGAGGTGCCGAGTGGTGGGGCGAAGCGTTTTTGGTTACTTTTGGCGCTCTTCCAAAAGTGACCCGCCGTAAGGGCGGAACCCATAGCCGCCATGACCGCAGCAACGGATATGTACTCGGTCTGACCCAACATCCTGGTCGGCTGTCAGGCCGCCATCGGGGGCAAGCCCCCTCCCACAGTTAGATTCCTCTGGGTCAGAGAGGGATCACCACTCGCTACATCCAAACACCTAACTCAGCAACACCGCGCCATCCGGCGACTCGGTGCATTTGGCCCCGATAGCCATAGATATCTACACACGTTTCAAAGGTTGAAATAACTCTGTGGTGAGGGGGCTTGTCCCGCGTTGGGCTGCGAAGCAGCCCCATTTGAGGCGAAGTGGTTTAGCTGACCCAGCGCAGGGCAAGCCCGCTCACCACAAAAGAATCGCTTATTTTCACCGCAGAAATGTAGATACCCGTGCTGTGCGCCGTTTAGCCGTTCACCTCCACAAGCCTTTGGCTGTCGCCTTCGACCAGATAAAAACGATACGTGCGCCCGGCCTGTTTTTCGAAGCTGAAAGTACGCCCCGGAAAGATATGGTTCTTGGTGGTCGGCGCGCACGACGTGCGCTTGGCCACCGAGCAATCCTTGAACTCATCCACCATCACCACGGTGTTCCCGGCGTTGCGCAACGTATAGCGCTGCCCGCCGTTTTCGATGCGCGTATCGAAGCGGCTGTTATCGGGCCGCACAAAGAATACCGTGCCATACCCAGCCATTACCTGGACACCGCCCACTACGGTTTCTACATAAGCTTTGCGTTCCTCCTCACTCACACCAAACTCGTCGCCTTTCTCCGGCGCAACCGGCAGGTAGCGCACGCGGAAGTAGCGTTCGCGCTGACGGTCGCCGATGAACACAAACCGCGTACTTTGCATGCCATCAGCCGGCACGATCAGGCGCGCGGGGCTGGCGATCAGGCCATTGCGCGTACGGCCGTCCGGGCCGACCTCCAGTGGCACTTCATCGTAGGTGCCGTTGGGCTTGTAGAGCATTTCGCTGATGTTGACCTTGACGAAGGCAGTGGAAGTGCCGCCGTTGTATATCCGCTTCAGATAAGTGCCTTTGTCGCCCGGCAAATAGTCGTAGAAATCGCCGACGCTGATGTTCGGCCCCGCCTGAGCGCCCAGGGAACACAGCAATAAAGCCAGGCCCGCACATACACGTTTCATAATGACTCCTTGGAAAACCATCACGGCCGCACCGCATCGAACAGCAGCTCGACGCTGCCGTAGTACTCACCCGGGGTAAAACCGTCCGCCGGGTGCACCGCCGAGATGTCCAGCAGGACACGCTTGCCCAGCCGCGCCTCGTCATGGGACACCACCAACCTGTCGTCCAGGCCCAGCACCTGGCCGTTGAAGGTCACGCTGAGGTCGATGTAGGTACGCCCTCCATTGAACAGCGTGGGCAACGCGCCCAGGCGTGCATTGATGCCGCCCGCCGAGCTTTTCACGTCGAAGTGTTCGCGCAGCGGCCGCAGGCGCCCCGGCACCAGCTCCCAGACCATCTGCTGCTCACGCTCCAGGAACCCTGGGTCCACCGGCAACACGTAGAAGTCCTGGGTAGGAATGGTCACCGAAACGTCGAACACCTCGACTTCGCGAATCGCCTGCGCCGGGGTGCTGAGCAATACGCCCACCAGCAACACCAGGCCCATCAGGATTTTGTACAGCGCGTCATACGCTGGCCGGGGCCACTCGGGTTGGATTTTTTCACTGACCATCAGCCTTTGACCTCATAGGTTTTTTTCTCGCTGCCTTCGATCAGGCTGAAGCGGTACACCCGCCCCCCCTGCTTATCAAAGCCGAACGCACGGCCCGGCAAGATGTGGTTCTTGGTAGTGGGCTGGCAGTCCGTTGGGTCGGCGGCGGAACAGTCCTTGAACTCATCGACCACCACCACGCTGTTGCCGGCGTTGTTCAACTGATAACGGCCGGCGCTGTCGTCGACGCCGGTTTCGAACCAAGCGGTCTTGGGCCGCACGAAAAACACCGTGCCGTACCCCGCCAGCACCGTAACCCCGGCCGACAAGGCGCCTTTGTAGGCTTCGCGTTCTTCCTCCGGGAGGGCGAACTCGTCGTCCTTCTCGGGCATTACCGGTACGAAGCGCACGCGGAAATAACGCTCTTTTTCCCGCTCGCCGAGGTACAGCAAGCGGGTGCTCTGGACGCCATCGGCCGGCACAATCAGGCGTGACGGGCTGGCCATCAGCCCCTCCCGTACGCTGGGGTCTGCGCCGGGCTTGAGCTCCACCTCTTCGGATGAGCCGTCGGCGTTGTAGAGAATTTCCAACACCTGGATACGCACGAAGGCGGTACTGTCGCCGGCGTTATAGACCCGTTTGAGGTAGGTACTTTTATCGCCGTCCAGGTAGTCGTAAAACACCCCGACGTTGAGGCTGGGGCCAGCGTTCGCGCACAGCGGAAAACCGCACAATGCGCCCAGCACCAATAGATATCTGATCCACATGACTCTCTCCAATAAGACGCGGTACGCCATTACAAATCCGAATCCCAAATCACCGTGGCCTGCCCGGAATAGGTGCTGCCGCCCTGGGTGAGCATGGCCTCGACGTGTTCCCTGGCGACTTCGAAATGCAGGGTTCCAGGACGACGGTTCACGTAGTACCGAGGGTCGAACTGCTCGGTGCCGGCGCCGCTGAGCAGCAAGGGCTGGCGACTGACGGCGGAGCCATCGGGGCGGTTTAGGCCGTTGGGCAGGCTGACGCTGAGGTTGAGCGGCACCTGGTGGCCGGCGGCGTTGCGCAGCGCGCAGGTGTCGCCCATCACGCGCTCGCATTCCAACTGCATCTTGAAACGCGATGAGGCCGAGATAGTGAAGGTCTGGTCACGGAACAACCGCGCAGGAATGCGGCCCTGGTTCAGCCAGGCTTGCCAGCCGGCCTGGGGCACCAGTTCAATGCGATTACCGCCGGGGGGGACTTCGACTTTGAGGTCATGTTCAACCCTCAGCGTGAAGTTCAGCGTGAGCAGCGAGTCGTTGGGCAGCATTACATCGCCCATATCGAAATCCTGATGCGGCCCTAGGGTGTACTGATAAGTCCCCTCGTATTCCCCAGACGACATGCCCAACGGATTAGGCGTGATCAACTCGTAGGTAAAGTCCAGGTAGTTGTAACGCAGCCAGGGAATATCGAAACGGGCCGGCTTGGCACAGACCCCTTCTACAGGCGTTCTCCAGAAAAAGACGTAGAAGTTAACCGCGTAAGCCGCGAGCCCCGACCCCGTGCAGGGAGGCGCGCTTCTGAGCCAGCCCCCGCCAGTCCATAAGAGCCCGTGTGCTTCGGGAGCGGGGACACCGCCACCTACCAGATCAATCACGTTTTCCGTCACATATGACGAGCCGAAGCCTGCCACGCGTATCTTTACCGTTTCCTGCTCCTGCGTCTGGCGATGCACGACAGTGAGCTCCCTCCATTCAGTCGGGGCGTCGAACATGGCACCTTGCCGGGGATCGGTATGGAGCGCCGCGATGGGTTGGCTGGAATCAAACCGAATGGGCGCCCGCAAGCTGAATATCCCAAGACTCTGGCATTGCGTCGGATACGATGCGCAGTAACCACTGTTGGGTGTCTTATTTTCAAACTTGTTCAAGTGAGGGTTGGCAGGGTCCGGCTTGAACTCTGCCTCAATGGGCATATCCACGCCCGATGCCGGCATTGCCAGCAATGCCAACAGCAGGCAGGCGCCGGCGCCCAGACGTTGCTCTATCAATTGCGATACGTTCACGTGATTGCTCCACATACGTGTCAAAGCTCTGAATCCCAGATCACCGTGGCCTGCCCCGAATAGGTGCTGCCGCCCTGAGCCAGCATGGTCTCGGTGTATTCCCTGGCGACTTCGAAATGCAGCGTTCCAGGACGGCGATTCACGTAATAACGAGGGTCGAACTGCTCGGTGCCGGCGCCGCTGAGCAGCAAGGGCTGGCGACTGACGGCGGAGCCATCGGGACGGTTGAGGCCATTGGGCAGGCTGACGCTGAGGGTGAGCGGCACCTGGTGGCCGGCGGCGTTGCGCAGCGCGCAGGTGTCGCCCATCACGCGCTCGCACTCCAACTGCATCTTGAAACGCGATGAGGCCGAGATAGTGAAGGTCTGGTCGCGGAACAACCGCGCCGGTTTGCGGCCCTGGTTCAGCCAGGCTTGCCAGCCGCCCTGGGGCACCAGCTCGATCCGGTTGCCGCCGGGGGGGACTTCGACTTTGAGGTCATGTTCTACCGAAAGAGTAAAGTTCAGTGACAACATCGAGTCGCTGGGAATCATCACGTCGCCCATATCAAAGTCCTGGCCGGGACCGACGGTGTAATGATAAGTACCGGTGTACTCGCCGGAAGACATTCCCAACGGGTTAGGCGTGATCAGCTCGTAGGAAAAATCCAGGTATTCGTAACGTAGCCAAGGAATATCGAAGCGCGCCTGCTTGGCGCACACACCGTCCCCGGTCGTGGGGGTTCTCCAGAAAAATTGATACCAGGTCACGGTCAACAAACCGTAACCGGTACCTCTGCAGGGCGTTGGTGCGTTGACCCAACTCGACCCGGTCCATAAAAGTTGATGCGCACGAGTCCCGGTTACACCTCCCCCCACCAGTTCGATCGGATTGTGTGTCACATATCGCGAACCTAACCCTGCCACTCGCACTTTTACCGTTTCCTGCTCCTGGGTCTGGCGATGCACGACAGTGAGCTCCCGCCATTCAGAGGGAACACCGAACATCGCACCTTGCCTTGGATCAGTGTGGAATGCCGTAATGGGTTGGCTGGAATAAAATTGTATAGGGGCCTGCAGACTGAATTGCCCATAGGGCTCGCATTGACTTGGATAACTCCCACAGTAACCACTGTTGGGCGTCTTGTTTTCAAACTTGTTCAAATGAGGCTGTGCGGGGTCCGGCCGGAACTCTGCGCGTATATCCAACTCGGCCGCCATGGCGGGCAGTGCACCGGCCCCGCCTAACAGCACGGCTTTCAGCGCAAACCTCAACAACGTCGATGCGTTCAACAGCTTCACCCTCATCACCCCGCCGTTCCAGTGTTAAAGCTTGAGTCAGCCAAGGTATCCGGCGTGCAGCGCAGGTCGCCGATCATCAGGACGTTGCTCTCAATGCGCGCCTTGGACGGATCGAGTCGGAACTGGCACAGCAATTGGTTATCGCGGCGCACTTCGAGGGTGGGCGAGCTGGCGTTCATTTCCAGCGAGAAGAAGCCGTCGACCTCACTCACCCCGCGCGTGGCGTGATTGATGATGTGCAGGCCCTTGAGCGGCTTGCCTTGGGAGTCGACCATGCGCCCCAGCACCGTCACGGTCTGCATTACGCTGATCTTGCGATACTCCACGCCGCCCTTGTTCAGGTGATAGCGGGTGCGGGGTGGTTGGATAGCGGCCGACGGCGCGTGATTGCCTTCGAAGTCGAACGCTACCGAGCTGCCCTTGTAGGCGGTGATCGGAATGAAGTTGCGCCCAGGGCGCAGGGCCACGCTGCCGCCGCTCATGTCGTCGGCCCGCAGGGCGATGTCGTCGAGGTCGGTCTCTACGTCGACGATCAGCCCGGAACCACCGCCGTGGTACTGGCTGGTAAGCACCATCTGGCGTTGCCCCACGGCAAAGGTGCTGTCCAGGTTCAGGCCGCCGCTGAGCTCATCGTTGAATGAAGAGCGCTGGACGAAGCCGTCGCCCCGAACGAAGTCATTCTCGAAGCTGGCCATGCCGGACAGACCGACGCCGTAGGTATCGGTCGTCGCAGTGGCGGAGACGCTCTGCAGTACGTGGTCCTGCAAGTCTTTGCGGTAGGTCAGCGAGGCATTATTGTCGCGCGAGCCATCGCGGGCGGTGCGCGTGCCGATGCTGGCGGACCACTGCTCGCCCGGCGCGCCGAGGGCCAGGCTGACGCTCAGGTCGACCCCGCGATTGCGCTGGTCGCCGGTACTGGCGGTGGCTGGTCGGTCGAACACCGACAAGCGCCAATGGGCATCGTTGTCGAACAGACGCGTACGCTCGGTCCAGCCCAAGTCCAGGCCGACGCCCTCGACATTGCCTTCGCTGTACGAGAGACGGCCATTGATCGAGCGCAGGTTACTCAGGCGGTGGTTGACGGACAGCGACGAGTTGCTGGTCTGGCCGACGAAGACATCACGCTGGCGGATGCGCGTGCCATCGGGCAGGGTCTCGTAGGTGTTGCGGGTGTCGAGCCAACTACGGGTGTGGTTGAACACCACGCTGCCGGCACCGTAGTTGTACAGGCCGTTAAGGTCCAGGCCGGTGCCATACTTTTCGGTCCGGTAAATGTTGGCATACAGGTTGGCCTGGTCGGCGACCGTCCAGTCCACCGAAGTACCTAACTGCATGTTGTCCTTGACCTGGCGTCCGGACACGCCCAGCACCACGCGCGGGTGGGCCAGGTAGTTGACGGACACACCGGCGGTGGCGCTGCCGCTGGTCTGCTCGTCGAAGTTACTCAGCAGCTTGCTTTCCTGGCCGGCGAACAAATTGTAGCGCCAGCGCTCTTCGTGGTTGCTCCAGTTGTTGGGCTTGTACACCAATTCCTGGGTGGTGCTGGTGATCTGGCCGTCCTCTACCAGTCGCACCTCCACTTCATAGATGCCGCCAGGCAATGACCGGGTATCCAGGCTTTGCAGGCCGCTGCCAATGGCCTGGGTATTGAGCAACAGGCCATTGCGGTAAATCTCTACCGAAGCCTGGCGGCTGGCGGTGACGTAGATCGGGAACACGGCGGGCTTGGCATTATTGATCATCAAGCTGTCGGAGCTGCCGTACATCACGCCGATGGCTGTATCCGGGCTGGCGCCGAAGGTACGCAACTGGCGCGTCAGCCCTTCGGCATTGGGGGTGAAGTAGCCCAAGCGAAAGAAACGGCCTTCCAGCTCGCGCTGGGTATAAAGCGAATAAACGGCATGGTTGAGGTCTTTGTCATCCGGCCCGCTCAGTCGTGAAAACTGCATGTTCAGGGTCTGGCTCCACAAGCCCAGGCTGCTGCTGGCGTCGATGCCGAAGCGGCCGCCGACGTCCTGGTCCTGGCCACCGGTGAGATTCAACTGGTTGCGTACGATCAGACCGGTGCTGCCACCGGCAGGCAGGAAGTAATAACGCTGCGCCTTGTCGTCGCGCTCGACGTTTTCGGTGAGCAGGGAAACCGTGGAGTTTTCCAGGTTGTAATGCACGGCCATGAGCCTTTCAGGGCAGGCGCTTTCACATGTGCCCAGGGCCACGCCCTGTTTTAGGTATTCGGCCCAACGGTCGCGCTCTTCATCCTGGATCACGCTGCCGTCGTGGTCGGTAAAGTCGAGCAATGTCAGGCGGTCATCACGGGACAAGACAATCATTGCCTCGGAGACAAACTCTCTATCCAGTTCAACCCTGACCGCCAGTGGCACATCGAAAAAGTGCTCTTCAAAGTCCGCCGGCAAACCCTTTGCCTGGGATAACAAACTACGAGGTGTCGTGCCGTCGGTGGTGCCGGCCGCGAGCGCGCCGGCACAAAACAACAAGGCAAGCGCTGCCGCGATGGGAGTCATCGGGAACATGAACTGAATTCTCTGAATTTCGGACTTCATGGGAAAACCGGTCGACCGACAGAAGCTGCCTGTCGACCGGTATCGCTACCCGGCAATAAAACGGTGCTTATTGCTCAGTTGGCTATGCCTCAAGGGGTTACACGTGGCTCGTGGTCAAACACCACGGTGTAGCTGGTGGTGAACAGACCGGCAATGCCAGCCGCTGGCTTGGCGGCAGTCACCACCATGTCGGCTTGGGTACCTGGGGTGGAGCTGGGGTCATCGACCACTTCCAGCGGCGAACCGGTGAGGGTTACGTTGTTGAAGGTGGTGGTCAGCGCGATGGAGTCGGTGCCGTTGGTCAACGACGCTGGGCCGCCTTCGATGTACGCCTTGATGGAGCCGTCGGTGTTTTTCACGTTGTAGGTGGCGCGCAGCGAACTCAGGTCACCGGTGACGGTGTTGTAGTTCATGGTTTCATCGCGACCCCAGTTCGGATCAACCGGCTGTGCATGGAACTGCTGGGTCGGAATCGTCGCCTTGATGTTGATGATGCTGGAGGCTTCACCGGCAGCGAATACGCTGGAGGAGCCGAAAGCCAGCGCCATCAATGGCAGTACGAAAGCGGTCTTCTTAAGCATTTTAAGTACCTGTTTTATCACGTCAGAAAGTTAGTTGAACAACGCATTTCCGTGCGTCGCACAGCCCAATTCGAACCGGGTCTTGCGAAGCACGTAAATAGTCCCTCGAAAACCAACTTAATGAAGCCAGCCGTTTCGTATTAAAGCGTAGTAATGCACAACATGAGCAGAAGGAAAAAAATCATTAAATTCAATATGATGAATAATTACTGTAGTCCGATTACCACAACTAATTAAGCCCAGATACTACTTAGCTAATGCACTTAACTGTAAGAAATGTACTACACGCCACAGCCTGCCTGACCATTACTTTTTTTAGAGTAATAACTCCAACTAACAACTGTAAGCGTTATTCACGAAAATGCTATTTATTTAATCGACAACTCTCGATATAGGCGCGGCTTCTCCCTGCCGTTTTCCGTTCTTCGACGCGGGGTGCGGCAGTCGATACCGCTGGTCAGACAACGTTGCCCTTTTCGTAAGATATATCTTAAGTTGTATCTAAATCAGACAGAGGCTACGACCATGAGAGACCCTCATCATCACCGAGACCACGGTGACAGCCGCGACGGCTTCGAAAAACGCCCCGGCCGCGAACGCGGCGGACGTGGCCCACGTGTATTTGCGCCGGGTGATCTGAAATTGCTGCTACCGGCACTGATCGCCGAGCAGCCTTGCCACGGCTATGACCTGATCCGCAAGATCGAAGCCCTGTTCGACGGTGCCTACAGCCCCAGCCCGGGCGTGATCTACCCCACGCTGACCTTCCTGGAGGAAAGCGAATTGATCAGCGGCGACGCCGAAGGCGGAAAAAAACGCTACACCATCACCGACGCCGGCCGTCTCTTCTTGAGCGAACAAGCGGTTGCCCTCGATGGCATTCGCCTGCGCATGGACGTAAGCAAGCGCTCGCTGCGCGGGCATGATCGTCCGCCGGAAATCCACGAGGCGGTGCATAACCTGCGCCACGCCTTGCATTCGCACCACGGGCGCTGGAGCCCGGAAGAAATCGTGCGGGTCGCCGCGTTGCTCAACGGCACCGCCCAAGCCATCGCTGACGGGAAAGCTCAATGAATAGGCCAGTCATCCACCGCGTCACCCACGAAATCAAACGCCGCCGCCTCGACGTGCTGCGCGTTGTCGATATCACCCCACGCATGCGCCGCATCACCCTGGGCGGGCCGCAGCTGGCGGGCTTTATCAGCCTGGGCAGCGACGACCACGTCAAGCTGTTGTTCCCGCGCGACGCCGCCGAACAGGCCGCACTGGAGAGCCCGACGTTCAACATCAAGGGCGATGGCCCGCAACCGGCCATGCGCGACTACACGCCACGCCGCCATGACGCGCAACGCGGCGAACTGGACATCGACTTCGTGCTGCACGGCGACGGCCCCGCCTCCACCTGGGCCGAACAGGCCACACCCGGCCAGCACCTCTACATCGGCGGGCCAAGGGGCTCGTTGATCGTGCCCGACATATTCGACAGCTACCTGCTGATCGGCGACGAAACCGCGCTGCCGGCCATCGGTCGACGCCTGGAAGAACTGCCGGCCGGGCGCACGGTATTGGCGGTGATTGAAATCGCCGATGCGGCGGAGCAACAGCTACTGCACAGTGCAGCCAATGTGAAGGTCATTTGGGTGGTGCGTGGCCAGGATGACCTGGTTCAGACGGTGCAGAACCTGAGGATGCCGGAGGGTTCGCTGTACTGCTTCGTGGCGACCGAAACCAAGGTGTCGCGCCAACTGCGCCGGGTGCTGCTCGACACGCACCGTGTGAACGAGGAGTACCTCAAGGCTGTAGGTTACTGGCGCGCCGACGGTAGCGAAGAGGAATAACTCGTCCCTCCAGAACAGAGGATGATCCAATTCCGATAGCAGCATGTCAGCCAACGATGAACCGGCTGACATGCCCACGTCAGAGCGATGGCGACCGCAAAGACTTGTCCACCCCCACCACCACAGTCGCAATCAGCACAAACCCCGCCAGAATCCCCCCGGCATTCACGAACACCTGGGGATAACCCAGCGTACTCACGTCGATGAACGGGTACTGATATTGCCCGAGCAGATCGCCACGCAGCAGCGCGTAGCCGAAATACACCAGCGGGTAGATCACCCACAGGCCGATGTGCGTAAAGCGCAACTGCCCCTTGGGCACGTACCGCCACCAATACACCGCGAACAGCACGGGCATGACGTCGTGCAGCAGTTCGTCGGCAATGAATTGGAAACCTTCGGGCTGCCACAAATGCCGCAGCAACACGTTGTAGGCCAGGCCCACCACCACGATGCTCACCGCGATGCCACTGCTCACCGCTGGCGCGAGAAAAAATCGCCGCGCCGCCGAGGGGCGATTGACCAGGGCATAGCTGAGCACCACCACCGCCAGGGTATTGGTCAACACGGTGAAGAAACTGAAAAAGTTGATCAGCCCACCCATCAGGCTGGCGCCGGACGTCCAGCGCGAATAGAAAATCAGGTACTGCTGAATCGCCAGGCCCACCCAACCGGCCAGTGCCGCTGCCGCCGCATACCGCTTCATGGGTTCAATCCAACGGTCGTTTGGTGCGCATCAGCTTCACGTACAGCCCTTCGACTTTTTCCCGCGCCCATGGGGTTTTGCGCAGGAAGGTCAGGCTCGACTTGATGCTCGGATCGCTCTTGAAACAGCGAATATCAATGCGCTCGGCCAGGCCTTGCCATTCGTAATGCTCCACCAATGTGGTGAGGATGTGTTGCAGGGTGACGCCATGGAGAGGGTCGTTGCTTGTCGCGGTCATGCCAGGCCTATGAAGAGTCGGGTCAGAAGGGTGCACACCTTATCACCCCGTCAGACCAGGTAAAAAAGTTCCCGTTCCCCGGCAAAAAGAGATGTTATATTGTAACTATAACTTTCAAATCTTTTCGTCGCTTTTCCAAGGAATGTCCGATGTCCCTCCCCTCCTTCTGGCGCTTGACCCCACTCGCCGCCGCGCTGCTGATCTGCACCGAAACCCACGCCCTTGAGCTGCCAACCCAGGTGGTCACCGGCAACCCGCTGGGCAGCGAACAACTGGCCTCGCCCACCACCGTGCTGGAGGGCGATGAACTGACCCTGCAGCAAAAAGGCAGCCTGGGTGAAACCCTGAATAAACAGCCGGGGGTGTCCTCGTCGTACTTTGGTCCAGGTGCCAGCCGGCCGATCATTCGCGGCCAGGATGGCGACCGCATTCGCCTGCTGCGCAATGGCGTGGGCGCGCTGGATGCGTCGTCGCTGTCCTACGATCATGCGGTGCCGCTGGACCCGGTCAATGTGGAGCGCATTGAAATTGTGCGCGGCCCGGCGGCGCTGTTGTATGGCGGCAGCGCCATCGGTGGCGTGGTCAACACTTTCGACAACCGCATCCCCACCGAAGCCATTGAAGGTATCCAGGGCGCCGGTGAGCTGCGCTACGGCGGCGCGGACACCACCCGCAGCAGCGCCGGCAGATTGGAGGCCGGCAACGGTGCGTTCGCCCTGCACCTGGACGCCAGCGCGCGGGCGTTCAACGATCTGAAAATCCCCGGCGACGCACGCAGCCGGCACGCACCGGACAGCGACGACGGCCCCGGCAGGAACGGTCGCCTGGGCAACAGCGACGGGCGTCAGGACGGCGGCGCGGTGGGCGGTTCCTACACCTGGGACGACGGCTACGCCGGGCTGTCCTACAGCAACTACGACAGCAACTACGGCTCGCCCGCCGAACAGGACGTGCGTATCCGCATGCAGCAGGATCACTACGCCTTCGCGTCGCAGATCCGCAACCTGCAGGGGCCGTTCACCTCGGTAAAACTCGACGCGGGCTACACCGATTACGAACACCGCGAAATCGAAGGCGGCGAGACCGGCACCGTGTTCAAGAACAAAGGCTACGAAGCCCGAGTGGAAGCGCGGCACCAGCCTATCGGGCCGCTCAATGGTGTGGTCGGCGCGCAGGTGACGCGCAACGAGTTCTCGGCCCTGGGCGAAGAAGCCTTCGTGCCGCAAACCGACACCACCGCTGGCGCGCTGTTTATCCTCGAAGAACTGCAGGCCACCGAACGCCTCAAGCTCAGCCTTGGCGGGCGCCTGGAGCACACCCAGGTCGACCCCGACGCCAAAGGCAACGCACGTTTCGCCGGTGCCGACCAAAGCAATACCTTCACCGCCGGCAGCCTGTCGTCGGGCGCGGTGTATACGCTGACGCCAATCTGGTCCCTGGCCGCGACCCTGGGCTACACCGAACGGGCGCCGACATTCTATGAGCTGTACGCCAACGGTGCGCACGTCGCCACCGGCACCTTTGAATTGGGCGATGCCAACCTGAAAAAAGAAAAAGCCGTGTCCAGCGACCTGGCGCTGCGTTTCGACAATGGCACTCACAAGGGCAGCTTCGGCGTGTTCTACAGCCACTTTTCCAATTACATCGGTTTGTTGGGCACCGGTCGTACGCTGAACGACGAAGGTGAAGAAGATCCGACGGGCATCCCCGAGTACGAATACTCCGGTGTGCGTGCGCGATTCGCCGGCTTCGAAGCCCAGGATCACTGGAAACTCGGCGAAAGCGCCTACGGCAAGTTTGCGCTGGAATTGTCAGGCGATTACACCCGCGCTACCAATCTGGACACCGGCGAAGCCTTGCCGCGCATTGCGCCATTGCGCCTGAACAGCGGTCTGCTGTGGGAACTGGACCGCTGGCAGGCGCGCATCGACGTGGAACACGCCGCCGGCCAGGGCCGCGTACCGGATAACGAAAGCGGCACCGACGGCTACACCACCCTGGGCGCCAGCGCCGGTTACCGCTTCAATGTCGGCACCAGCCAGTGGCTGGCATTCGTGAACGGCGAAAACCTCACCAATCAGACCGTGCGCTATGCCAGCTCGATCCTGCGCGACATCGCCCCGGCACCGGGCCGTAGCGTGCAGGTGGGCGTTCGCACGACCTTTTAAAAAGCCGAGGCTCTTGTGGTGAAGGGGCCGGCCTCGCGCGAGGCAAGCTCGCTCACCACAAAAAAATCGCTTCTTTTCAGCAAAGAAAATGTAGACACCCGTGCTGTGCGCTGTGGGAGGGGGCTTGCCCCCGATGGCCATCGAGTCTCACAGGCTGACCCACAACGGTGTGGTGAGCGGGCTTGCCCCGCGCGGGGGCAGTTCGTTCGCCATTCAACTCAAGGCTGAAACCACCGTGTATGCAGCGACGTTCTGTCACTGTTACCAAATCGGAAATGATGCATCTTGCGATTTGCGCTTTCTCTCGGCGCGTCATCTCTTTATCCTTGCCGCAACAAACTGAAACGTTTCACGCCTGCGGTCGATCCCATCTTGCCGAATATCTCCCATACCCAAGACAGCGCTGTCTTATCTCGACCTGCGCCTGGGGTTCAATCGCCCGCCGGTGGATAACCCGCGCCATCCCCCACAAAAACCGAAATAACGCTGAACCAAGCCCGCGCCGAATCGTCATCTACAGTGAGTGAAGCACGGGGTTACACAACTATTCCAACGTCACGGAGAAACACACTATGAGCACTGATGGTGCTTCGCGCCCAAGCCGCCTGCTGCCCAGGCTGCTCGGCGTCTTGCTGCTGATCATGGGCCTGGCCCTGCTGGCCGGCGGTATCAAGCTGACTACGCTCGGCGGGTCGCTGTACTACCTGTTGGCCGGTATCGGTATTACCCTCACCGGCGTTCTGCTGCTGGCCACCCGCCGCGCGGCGCTGGGCCTGTACGCACTGGTGCTGTTTGCCAGCACCGTGTGGGCATTGTGGGAAGTCGGCCTGGATTGGTGGCAACTGGTACCGCGCCTGGCGCTGCTGTTCGCCCTGGGCATCGTCATGCTGCTGCCGTGGGTTCGCCGTCCGTTGCTGCGCGGCCAGCCTGCGCCGCTGGGCACCGGCGCGCTGAGCGTGGCCGTGGTGCTGGCCGGTGCGACCGCCCTGGCCAGCCAATTCACCAACCCCGGTGAAATGGTCAAGACCGGCGAACTGGACCGTGACGCCGTGCCGGGCATGGCCAGCGCTGCGCCGGCCCAGGCCGATGGTGACTGGAATTCCTACGGCCGTTCGGCCTTTGGTGATCGCTACTCGCCGCTGGCGCAGATCACTCCGGAGAACGCGCACAAACTGGTGCCGGCGTGGACCTACCGCACCGGCGACATCCCAGGCCCTAACGATCCAGGCGAGACCACCGCGGAAAACACCCCGCTGAAAGTCAACGGCATGCTCTACGTGTGCACACCGCACAGCCAAGTGATCGCGCTAGATCCGGACACCGGCAAGGAAATCTGGCGCTTCGATCCGAAGATCAGCAGCCAGGGTGCCGAGAACTTCAAAGGCTGGGCGCACATGACCTGCCGTGGCGTGTCGTATCACGATGACGCCGCCTATGCCTCCGAACAGAGCCCGACCGGCAGCGCCAGCCCGGCCGCCGCGCCGAATGCCTGCCCGAAACGCATCTTCGTACCGACCGCCGATACCCGCCTGATCGCCCTGAACGCCGACACCGGCAAAATGTGCGAAGACTTCGGCGACAAAGGCCAGGTCGACCTGCGTGCCAATATCGGTAGCTTCGCCCCAGGCGGTTACTACTCCACTTCGCCACCGGCCGTGACCAAAAACCTGGTGGTCATCGGTGGTCATGTGACCGACAACGTTTCCGTCGACGAGCCAAGCGGTGTGATCCGCGC
>Ga0182008_10001553_pt1 | contig 15269 bp, 16 predicted proteins | sample Sormic07211129_1_FD_120482 | JGI IMG/M metagenome (GOLD analysis project Ga0182008, IMG submission 120482) | Rhizosphere microbial communities from Sorghum bicolor, Mead, Nebraska, USA - 072115-129_1 metaG | ecosystem: Host-associated > Plants > Roots > Rhizosphere | place: USA: Nebraska...
CCGAAGACGCTGGCGGTCGGTCCCGACGGCCGCATCTGGGTCACGGTGCAGGGCGAGGACAAGCTGGTGGCGCTCAACGCGGCCGACGGCAGCGTCTCGGCCACCGTGCCGCTCGCCTACGGCAGCGGCCCCTACGGCGTGACCTTCACGCCCGACGGCGCCAAGGGCCTCCTGACGCTGGAGAGCAAGTCGGTGCTGATGAGCTTCGACCCGAGCAACGGCAGCACCACCGGTGCGGTCGCGCTGGAAGGCAACCTGCGCGGCATCGCAGTGAACTCCGACGCACAGGTGGCCTACGTCACGCGCTTCAAGTCCAAGATGACCGGCGGCCAGCTGCACAAGGTGAACCTGCAGAGCATGAGCGCGATGACCACCATCGCGCTGCCGGTGGACACCACCACGGTCGACACCGAGAGCCGTGCGCGCGGCGTCGCCAACTACCTGAGCCAGGTGATCATCTCGCCGGACGGCATGCGGGCGGTGCTGCCTTCGAAGAAGGACAACATCGTGCGCGGCAAGTTCAGGGACGGCAACAACCTGGTGCACGACCAGACGGTGCGTTCCATCCTCTCGCAGGTCAACCTGCAGACGGCCGCGGAAGTGTTCGCCGAGCAGATCGACTTCGACGACCGAGCACCGGCACGCGCCGCGCTGTTCTCGCCGTCGGGCGACTACCTCTTCGTCGCGCAGATGGAAGGCAACCGCGTGGCCATCGTCGATCCGTACAGCCGCTCGGTGCGCGGCGAGATCAACGCCAGCAGCGCGCCACACGGCCTGTACCTGGACGCGGCGAGGAAGCGCCTGTTCGTCAACAACTTCCTCGCGCGCTCGGTGTCGGTGCACGACGTGGCTTCGGTGCTGGCCTCGGAGACGGCGGCGCCGATCTTCCTGCAGAACGTCTCGACGGTCGCGCAGGAGCCGATGTCGCCCGCGGCACTGCGCGGCAAGCAGGTGTTCTACAACGCATCCGACCGGCGCATGAGCAAGGACAACTACATCTCCTGCGCAAGCTGCCATGCGGATGCCGGCGACGACGGCATGGTGTGGGACTTCACGCAGCGCGGAGAAGGCCTGCGCCGCACCATCAGCCTCATGGGCAAGCGGGGCCTGGGCCACGGCAAGCTGCACTGGACGGCCAACTTCGACGAGGTGCAGGACTTCGAGAACGACATCCGCAACGAATTCGGGGGCACGGGCTTCCTGAGCAACGCGGACTTCGCGGCCACCTCCGACCCGCTGGGTGCGCCCAAGGCCGGCAAGAACGCGCAGCTGGACGATCTCGCGGCCTACCTGACCTCGCTGAACAAGTACATGCGCAGCCCGGCGCGCAACGCCGACGGCAGCCTCAGCGTCGACGCGGCGCGGGGCCAGGCGCTGTTCGCCTCGGCGCAGTGCGTGACCTGCCACACCGGCGCCACCTTCCGCGACGGACAGCGGCACGACGTGGGCACCATCCAGCTCTCGTCGGGCAAGGGCATGAACCAGCCGCTGGCGGGTGTGGGCTTCGACACGCCGACGCTGCTGGGCAGCTGGAACACCGCGGCCTTCTTCCACAACGGCCAGGCCGCCACGTTGCAGGACGTGCTCGCCAGCGGCCACGGCAACGCCAGCAGCCTGCCGCCCGCCGACGTGGTGGCGATTCGCGAGTACGTGCGGTCGCAGGACAGCGACCCGACGCCGACGATCACCCGCATCCGTTCGAACCTCAGCAACCTGTGCGTGAACATCAAGGGCGTGTCGACCGCCAGCGGCGCGACGGCGGTGCAGTGGCCGTGCGGCAATGCGAACAACGAGAGGTTCACGGTAACGAGCCTCACCGGCGGCTACCTGCAGTTCAAGGCCGAGCACAGCGGCCTGTGCCTGGCGCAGAGCGGCACCGCGACGACGAACGCGGCGGTGGTGCAGCTGGCCTGCTCGGCCGGCGACACGACGCAGTGGAGCCTCGTGGGCGGCGCGATCAAGAACCGCGCCTCGGGTTCTTGCCTCGACGTGCCGAACAGCTCGACCACGCAGGACACCGCGCTGATCACCTGGACCTGCAACGGCGGCACCAACCAGAGCTGGACCCAGTTGCCCTGACTGTTTGACGCTCCCCTGAAAGCCGGCCGCTTCCCGCGGCCGGCTTTTTTTTCGCCCTGGGCATGACCTCCCACGTCATGGACCGTGCGCACCCGTTGCGGGAAAGTACGTCCATCGATCAACCAACCACCAGGAGAAAACACCATGACCGGCTTCAACATCCTTCCCCTCGCAGTCGCCCTGCTGATCGGCATCGCAGCGCTCGGCTCTTGCCTGGGCATCGGACTGGTCGGCCAGAAGTTCCTCGAGAGCACAGCACGCCAGCCCGAGATGGTCGACGTGCTGCAGACCAAGTTCTTCCTGATCGCGGGCGTGACGGACGGCGCCTTCATCATCGCCACCGGCATCGGCCTCTGGTTTGCGACGGCCAACCCCTTCGGCTGAACGCGGCTCAGGAGCCCCGGAAACGGCGCCTCCGCACCAGGAAGTGACACGATTCACTGGCACCATTCGTGCTAGCACCGTTGACACTAAATCGTTTACGGCTAAAGTATTTAGCCATCAACGGTTCGATGTTGCCGGTGCTGCATGACGCGGTGCCGGTGCGTCGTTTCATCCTTCCCCTCTCGGAGAATCCATGAGCCACCTGTCCCCGAAGTCGCCCGCGCTGCCGCGCACCCTGCTCTCGCTGCTGCTCTGCGGCGCAGCCCTTGGTACTGCAGCGTCGGCCATGGCCGCCCCCGTGAAGGTGGGCTTGGCCCTCGACATCTCGGGGCCTTTCGCGGCATTGGGTGCCGAGGCACGCGACGGTTTCGCGCTCGGCATCAAGCAACTGAACGGCAAGCTCGGCGGGCAGGACGTCGAATTCGTGCAGGCCGACATGGCCGGCAGCCCCGACCAGGCCAAGCAGCTGGTCGACCGCATGATCCAGCGCGACAAGATCGACATCTTCAGCGGCCCCATCGGCTCCAACGTGGCGCTGGCCGTGGGCCCCACGCTCTTCAACGCCAAGGTGCCCTACCTCTCGGCCAACGCCGGCCCGAGCCAGTTCGCGGGCGCGCAGTGCAATGCGTATTTCTTCGGCACCGCCTACCAGAACGACCAGTTCCATGAAGCCGCCGGCAAGTTCGCACAGGACCGCGGCTTCAAGAAGACGGTGCTGATCGCCCCCAACTACCCCGCCGGCAAGGATGCGCTGGGCGGCTTCAAGCGCCAATTCAAGGGCCAGGTGGCCGACGAGCTCTACACCAAGCTCGGCCAGATCGACTACGCCGCCGAGCTCGCGCAACTGCGCGCGGCCAAGCCCGACTCGATCTACTTCTTCCTGCCCGGCGCGATGGGCATCAACTTCATCAAGCAGTTCGTGGGCGCGGGTTTGTCGAAGGACATCACGCTCGTGACCAGCGGCTTCTCGGCCGACGAGGACGTGATCGGCGCCGTGGGCGAGCCGATGCTCGGCCTCTTCAACACCTCGCACTGGGCGCACGACCTGGACAACCCCGCCAACAAGGCGTTCGTGGCCGCGTTCCGCAAGGAATACAACGGCCGCTACCCGTCGGTGTATGCAGCGCAGGCTTATGACGCGATCCTCGCGATGGACGCGGCCGTGAAGCAATCGGGCGGCAACGCGCAGAACCGCGAAGCCGTTGTCGCCGCGCTGAAGAAGGCCAACTACGCCTCCACGCGCGGCGCCTTCAAGTACGCGAACAACCACTACCCCATCGAGAACTTCTACCTGCGCGTGATCGGAAAGGATGCGCAGGGCAAGGTCACGAACAAGCTGATCAACACTGTCTTGACCAACTACGGCGACAGCTACGCCGACAAGTGCCCGCTCAAGTAACTCGCCCCCAGGCGGAACAAAGCTCGCCCCCAGGCTGCGCGCACTTCGTGTCGCTTCTCCTTCCCCCTACCGGGGGCAACACCTGAGGCCCGGCAAAGCCGGTTCCTCGGTGTTTCTCGAATGAAACCACGGGCAACGCTCTTCATCCTATGAGTGGAATTCTTGTTCTCGAGCAGCTGCTCAACGGCCTGGGCTACGGCCTGATGCTGTTCCTGCTGGCCGCGGGCCTCACGCTGGTGTTCGGCATCATGGACGTGCTGAACCTCGCGCACGGTTCGCTGTTCATGTCGGGCGCCTACGTGGCGGCTGAAGCACACACGCGCACCGGCTCTTTCACCGCCGCCATCGTGATCGCGGTGGCAGTCACCGTGGTGGTGGCATTGCTGCTCGAAGTGCTGCTGATGCGCCGCCTCTACACACGCGACCACCTCGCGCAGGTGCTCGCCACCTTCGGCGTGATCCTGGTGGCCGACGACATCGTGACGATGGCCTGGGGCCCATCGCCCGTGATGGCGCCAACGCCCGCCGCACTCTCGGGCCCGGTGAACCTGATGGACGGCCTGCCCTACCCGGCCTACCGTCTCGTGATCCTCATCGGCGGACTGCTGGTGGCGCTCGCGCTGTACCTCCTGGTGAACCACACGCGCATCGGCATGCGAGTGCGCGCGGGCGCGTCCGACCGGCCGATGGCCGAACTGATGGGCGTGCGCGTGGGCCGCATCTTCAACGGCGTGTTCCTGCTCGGTGCGGCGCTCGCCGCGCTGGCCGGCGCGCTGATGGGGCCGATCGTCGCGGTGCAGGTCGGCATGGGCGAGGCCATCCTGATTCCGGCGCTCGTGGTGCTGGTGATCGGCGGCATCGGCTCGGTGCGCGGCGCCTTCGTGGCAGCCCTCCTCGTGGGCGTGGTCGACACCATTGGCCGCGCGTTCGTGCCGATGCTGCTGCGCGCCACGCTGCCGCCCGCCACCGCGGCCGACCTCGGCCCGCTCTTCGCCGAAGTCGCGATGTACGCGCTGATGGTGGTGGTCCTGATCTTCCGGCCCTCGGGGCTGTTCTCGGCACGCGCATGAAGACGTCCTCACGCTATCTCGGCCTCGGGCTGGTCTTTGTGCTGCTCGCGGCGTTTCCGCTGGTCGCGCCGCTCTTCGGGCTCGACTTCTACATCGGCTTCGTGCGCCGGGTGCTCATCGTGGCGCTGGCCGCGGCGAGCCTCAACTTCATCCTCGGCTTCGGCGGCATGGTGGCGCTCGGGCACGCGGGCTTCATCGGCATGGGCGCGTACACGGTGGTCGCGCTCAGCGACGCGGGCGTGATGTCGGCATGGGTGATGTGGCCGCTGGCCGCGCTCGTGGCCGGCGTCGTCGCCGCGCTGATCGGTACGGTGGCGTTGCGCACGCGCGGCGTGTACTTCATCATGACCACGCTGGCCTTCGCGCAGATGCTGTACTTCGTGGTGGTGTCGCTGCGCCGCTATGGCGGCGACGACGGCTACACGCTCATGAGCCGGCCCACGCTGCTGCCCGGGCTCGACCTGGGCAACGAATCGAACTTCTACTGGGTCGTGCTGGCCATCGTGGCGCTCGCGCTCGGGTGGCTGCACCGCGCGACGCAATCGCGCTTCGGCCATGCGCTCATGGGCATCCGCGACAACGAGACGCGCATGCGGGCACTGGGCTACCCGGTGTTCCGGCTGCAGTTGGTAGCGTTCGCGATTGCCGGCGCCATCGCCGGGCTCGCGGGTGCGCTTCTTGCAGGCGGCAACGGTTTCGTCAGCCCCGCGACGATGCACTGGACGCAATCGGCCACCCTGCTGGTGATGGTGGTGATCGGCGGCCTCGGCCGCAGCTGGGGCGGGCCCGTGGGCGCCATCGTCTGGCTGCTGCTCGAAGAGTTCCTGAAGCAGCACACCGAGCACTGGCACATGCCGCTGGGCCTGCTCCTGATCGCCGTCGCGTTGTGGGCACCCAAGGGACTGGCCGCACTCGCGCGCCGCCGCCGCGCAGCGCCACTCACCAAGGCAACACCATGAGCCTTTTCAGAATCGAAGGATTGGTCAAGCGCTTCGGCGGCCTGCTGGCGACCGACCATGTGAGCCTCACCGTCGAACGCGGCGAGGTGCATGCACTGATCGGCCCCAACGGCGCGGGCAAGACCACGCTGGTGAACCTGATCACGGGCCTCCTCAAGGCCGACGCGGGCCGCATCCTGCTCGACGAAATCGACATCACCAAGCTGCGCGACCACCAGCGCGTGGCGGCAGGCATGTCGCGCTGCTTCCAGGTGACGCGCGTGTTCGCCAAGGAAACCGTGCACGACAACCTGATGCTCGCGGCGCAGGCCCATGCAGGCAGCAGCCTGCGCTTCATGGCGCCGCGCGCGACGGAGCGCGACCTGGTGCAACGCGCCGTTGCGCTGGCCGACCGCGTGGGCCTGGGCAGCGAGCGCGACCGCATCGCGGGCACGCTCCCGCACGGTGCGCAGCGCGCGCTCGACGTGGCGCTGGCGCTTGCGGCCGACCCCAAGCTGCTTCTGCTCGACGAACCGATGGCCGGCATGGGCCCGGACGAATCGGCGCGCATGGTGGATCTGATCGAATCGCTGCGTGAATCGATGGCCATCCTCCTGATCGAACACGACATGGACGCGGTGTTCCGCCTGGCCAACCGGCTCACCGTGCTGGTGCAGGGCCGCGTGCTGATGAGCGGCACGGCCGACGAAGTGCGCGGGCATCCCGACGTGCAGGCGGTGTACCTGGGCACTGAAGCAGAAGGACACGCATGAGCGCCGCGACAACAACCCGGACCTTGCTCGAAGCGAAGTCCATCGAGGCCGGCTACGGCGCGAGCCAGGTGCTGTTCGGCATCGATCTCGCGATCGGCGCGGGCGAAGTGCTCGCGCTGCTGGGCCGCAACGGCATGGGCAAGAGCACGCTCTTGAAGGTGCTGACCGGCACGCTCTCGCCGATGCGCGGCGACGTGCAGTTCAGCGGCACCGCCATCGGCGGCCACAAGCCGGATGCGATTGCACGGCGCGGCGTAGCCATCGTGCCCGAGGGCCGGCATGTGTTCCCGAACCTCAGCGTGGATGAACATCTGCGCGCCTTCGCACGGCCGCGCCCGGGCAGCGCGCCGCGCTGGACGGTCGAGGCGCTCTACGGCCTGTTCCCGCGCCTGGCGGAACGCAAGGCCAACGCGGGCAACCAGCTCTCGGGCGGCGAGCAGCAGATGCTGGCGATCGCGCGTGCGCTTTCGACGCACCCGCGCCTGTTGATCCTCGACGAAGCCACCGAAGGCCTCGCACCGGTGATCCGCGAGGAGATCTGGCACTGCATCGCCACGCTCAAGTCGGAAGGCGAAGCGATCCTGGTGGTCGACAAGTACGTGCAGCGCCTGCTGCCGCTGGCCGACCGGCATGTGATCCTCGAACGCGGGCGCGTGGTGTGGCAGGGCGACTCGGCCGCGCTCGACGCCGACCGCTCGCTCTGGACGCGCTACCTGGGCGTGTAGCCCGCCGCCTTCAGTCCCGCGGACGGCACGCAAGGAAGCCGGCCCACCTCACCTCGCTGCGGCCGATCCACTGCGTGTCCCATTGCAGGCGCAGGCCCGCCGCTGCGAGCGCTTCGGCGAACCGGTCCTTCGCCCAGTACACGGTCTGGTAGTCGCCGTTCGTCTCGCCTTCGCCGATGCGCATGCCCGCGAGGAAAACCCCGCCGGGCTCGAGCGCGTCGAACACCTTGCACAGGACCGGAGCAACCTGCTCGCGATCGACATGGATCAGCACGGCCATCGCGAGGATCGCGCTGTAGGGTCCACCCAATGCATCCGTCACGACGTTGAGCAGTTCGCCTTTCTTGCCGCGCTCGGCCTGCAGGTCGAGAAAGGCCTGTGCCGCATCGGTGCGCCTGACGACCCCGCCCAATGACTCGATGAAGTCGGCGTCCTGCCCCGAACCCGAACCGATCTCGAGCACGGTGCCGCCGAGGGGCACGAACTCCATCATCCGGCGCAGCGCGTCCACGATCTCGGGCGGCCGGTGGCCCGCCACGATCGCGTTGTATTCGCGGGCGGAGTCTTCATAGGACTGGATGGTGCGATCCATGTTCTTCAACACCGAGGCGGGAATTTCCATGGGAGTCTTTCCGGTCCATCGGACATCCGACGAAACCGGAAAGGCTAGGACCAAGCGGCCAGCCGGCTCATGGGAAAACCACCTAAGACCCTTGCACTACACCGGGCACGCGATGCACCGGCCGCAACGTGCGCAAGGCCAGCACCAGCACGACCGCCGTGCAGCAGGCGATGCCCGCGACCATCGGCAACGGCCTGCCGTCGGCGAACGGCGCGACCAGTGCCACCATCACCGCGCCGCCCGCGAAGTTCATCGTGCCGATCAGCGCCGACGCGGTGCCCGCGAGCGACGCATGCCCTTCCATCGCGAGCACGAAGGTCGCAGGCACGACCAGGCCGTTGAGGCCGAAGCCGATCATCAAAAGCAGCACCAGCACCCCGAGCCGGTCCACGCCCGCGAGCGTCAGCACCAACAGCAAGCCGACGGCGACGGCTTGCGCCACGACCGCCAGGCGCAGCACGCGCCGGATGCCGAAGCGTGCCACCAGCCAGCCGTTGATCTGCGACAGCGCGAGCAGCGACACCGCGTTGAGCGCGAACAGCACGGCATAGAGGCGCGGAGACACGCCGAAGTGCGTGCTCATCACAAAGGGCGAATTGGCCACGTAGACGAAGAAGCCCGACACGGTGAGCGATGCCATGAAGGCCAGCGCCATGAAGTGGCGATCGCGCAACAGCACGCCGTAGCCAGCCATGGCGCTCTGGAAGTTGCTCGACAGGCGCGCCGCCGCGGGCCGCGTCTCGGGCAGTAAGCCCATGAGCATCGCGAGGCCCGCGAGCCCCAGCGCGGCCACCATGCCGAACACCGCGCGCCAGCCCACAGTCTCGGCCACGAGGCTGCCGGCCAACGGCGCGAGGATCGGCGACAGGCTGTAGACCATGAGCAGCAGCGACATCATCCGCGCCGCTTCGGGTCCGGTGTACAGGTCTCGCACCACGGCGCGCGGCGTGACCATGCAGGCACAGGCGCCGAGCCCCTGTACGAAGCGCAGCGCGATCAGCACGCCGACGTTCGGCGCGAACGCGCAACCGATGCTCGCGAGCATGAACAGCACGAGCCCCGCGACCATCGGCCGGCGGCGCCCGAACATGTCCGACAACGGGCCCGCCACCAGTTGGCCGGCGCCGACCGCGATGAAGAAGGCCATCAGGCTCGCCTGCATCGCATGCGGATCGGCGCCCAGCGCGTGCCCGATGGCGGGCAGCGCGGGCAGGTACATGTCGATGGCGAAGGGGCCGATCGTGGTGAGCAGGCCCAGCACGATGGCGTGGCGGGCAACTTGAGCGTTCGAAGAGGACATGCCCCCATCCTCGCGCTTCAGTCTGAATGATTGAATAATCATCAGGCCTTATTTCCTATTCATCCGTACAGAATCATGGACCCCTTGTCCGATGTGCTCTCGATGCTCACCGTGAGCAGCACGCTCTCGTCGCGCTTCGAGGCGCGCGGCCGCTGGGCCTTCCGTTATTCGCAGTACGCCTCGCACATCAAGCTGGGCTGCGTGCTGGAGGGCCGCTTCCGGCTGGACGTCGATGGCGCGGCCGCACCGGTCGTGGTGGAAGCGGGCGACTTCTTCCTGCTCACCAATGGCCTGCCCTTCTCGGCATCGAGCGATCCGCCAGGGCCGCTTCAGGACGGCACGCAACTCAACCGTGACCACCGCGGGCCGGACGGCGTGCTGCGCTACGACGGCCAGGGCGCCGAGGACGGCCCGCTGGCCGTGATGGCCAGCGGCCGCTTCGCACTCGCCGGCGAAGCCAGCGAACTGCTGCTGCGGCACCTGCCGCCGCTCATCCACCTGCGCGCCAGCGACCCCGGCGCACGGCCGCTCGTGGGCCTGCTCGACCTCATGGGCTGGGAGACGGCCGAACTGCGGCCGGGCTCGTCGATCGCGCGCACCAACCTCGCGGCGCTCGTGCTGGTGCAAGCGCTGCGCGTGCATCTTGCGAATGCGCCGCAGCCCGAAGGGTGGCTGGGCGCGATGGCCGATGCGCGCATCGGCGCGGCGCTGTCGCAGATGCATGCCGACATCGCGCGGCCATGGACGGTCGAGCGCCTGGCGCAGTCCGCGCGCATGTCGCGCACGGCCTTCGCGGTGCGCTTCAAGGCGCTGACGGGTTCGACGCCGCTCGAATACCTCGGCGGCTGGCGCATGACGGTGGCGCGCAATGCGCTGCGGCACAGCGACGACGGCATCGCGCGCATCGCCGAGCGCGTGGGCTACCAGTCCGAGACGGCGTTCAGCGCGGCCTTCAAGCGCGAGACCGGCGAGAGCCCGGGGCGCTTTCGCACGCAGGCGCGGGCCGCAGGCCTCGCGATGACGGCCTGACTGTTCATTCAGATGCTGCGTCGAGCCGCAGGATCAGGCCGCGGCTCGCCTGGTTGAGCCCGATCACTTCCACCACGCTGCCGTGCTTGCGCACCCGCTCGACCACCACCTTGGTCAGCACGGCCACAACGGCGACGTCCCAGAAATGTGCCCGCGCCACGTCGATGTGCACGGGCGCGCCATCGATCTCGCGCACGTCGAAAGCATCCTCCAGCATGTCGGCCGAGGCAAAGAACAACTGGCCCGTGATGCGGTAGATGCGCAGGTGGCGCACCGGCGTGCACAGCGACCCAGTCGAAGGTCGATGCCGACACCATCACCACGATCGCGGCCCCCCGATGCCTTCACACCGAGCGCGTGATGCCGCCGTCCACGCGCAGGTTCTGCCCGGTGATGTAACCCGCGCCTTCGGACGCGAGGAAGCCGATGGTGGCCGCGATCTCGCTGCTCTTCCCGTAGCGGCCCATCGGGATGCGCTCGCGGAACACTTCCTTCTCGGGCAGGCTGTCGATGAAGCCGGGCAGCACGTTGTTCATGCGCACGTTGTGTGCGGCGTATTGGTCGGCGAAGAGCTTGGTGAAGGCCGCGAGGCCGGCGCGGAACACGCCGGAAGTCGGGAACACGGGGTCGGGCTCGAACGCCGCGAAGGTGGAGATGTTGATGATCGTGCCGCCGCCCTGCTTCACCATCAGCGGCGCCACGAGGCGGCTGGGGCGCACGGCGCTCAGCAGGTAGACGTCCATGCCGCGGTGCCAGTCTTCGTCGGATATCTCGAGGATCGGTGCGCGAGGGCCGTGGCCTGCGCTGTTGACCAGCACGTCGACGCGGCCCCATGTGTCCATCACCTTGTCGACCAGGCGCTTGATGTCGTCATTCGACTGGTTGGAGCCAGTCACGCCAATGCCACCGAGCTCCTGGGCCAGCGCCTCGCCCTTGCCCGACGACGAGAGGATGGCGACGCGGAAGCCATCGTCCGCGAGCTTGCGGGCCGCGGCGGCGCCCATGCCGCTGCCGCCGGCGGTAACGATGGCTACTTTTTTCTGTGCTTCAGAAGACATGCGAGGGTCCTTGGTCGAGATTCATGCAAGGGGTGCATTTTCAGCCGAGGTTCCAGTGCGCGTGCACAGGCCGCCCTGAACGAACTCAGGCGACGGTCGGCAGCGTCGCCTGCATCGACGCGCGCTGGTTGAACACCTCGAACCACTTCGCGGTGTTCGGCGCCTCGGCACGCCAGTCGACCGACGGAAACCGGAAGTCCATGTAACCCAGTGCGCAGCCGAAAGCGATGGTCCCGATATCGACGCGGTCGCCGAAAGACGGTGCCGCCGTTTCGAGCCATTCGAGACCGGTACGCACCTTGGCGAGCTGGCCGTCGGTCCAGTCGCTCCAGCGCAAGGCTTCGGGGCGAAGCATGGTTTCGTAGCGGGCGAGCAGCGCGGCGGCGGTCATGCCGTCGGCCAGCGCGAGTTCGGTGAGGCGGGCCCAGCGCTGCGAGCCATCGGCGGGGAACAGTCCGCCCGAATGCGTGGCATCGAGGTATTCGCAGATCACGCGGCTGTCGAACAGCACCTGCCCGTCGTCGCAGATGAAGGTCGGCACCTGGCCGAGCGGGTTCTTTGGAATGATCGTGGCATCGCGCTTCACCGGGCCGGCCGCGCTGGGCAGCTTCTCGATGCGCTCGGCAATGCCGAGTTCGTGCGCGACAACCATGCACTTGCGCACGAATGGCGAAGCGGGCGAGTGGAAGATCTTCATTCGACGTGTCCTTGGATTGCGGGTCTCTCTCAGCGCACGATGCGCAGCATGCCCTCTTGCGCGGTGGAAGCCACGAGCCGCCCGTCGCGCGTGAACAGGCTGCCGCGGCAAAGGCCGCGTGCACCGCTCGCGCTGGGCGAGTCGAGCACGTAGAGCAGCCAGTCGTCCATGCGGAAATCGCGGTGGAACCACATCGCGTGGTCCAGGCTCGCGGGGCGCACCTGGCCGCTCATGAAGCTCAGGCCGTGCGGCAGCATCGCGGCGCGCAACAGGCCATGGTCGGAGGCGTAGGCGAGCAGCGCGCGGTGCACGACCGGATCGTCGGGCAGCGGCGCGATGGCGCGCATCCAGATCGCACTTTCCGAGGGCCGCACGATGGGCGTGAGCAGGTCGTCGGCTTCGACGCGGCGGTATTCGATGCCGTGCGGCTCCAGGCCCTTGATGCGCCAGCGCTCGGGCAGGCGGTCGCCCAGGGCGAGGCGCTGGTCGAGTTCGCTCGCCAAGCCTTCGGGGCCTTCCACGGCGGGCATCGCGAGCTGGTGCTCGACACCGTCGTCCACCGTCTGGAACGACGCCGACATCTCGAAGATGATCCGCTCCCCCTGGCGCGCCACCACGTGGCGGGTGGTGAAGCTGCGGCCATCGCGCACGCGGTCGACGCTGTACTCGATGGGCGCATGCTCGCCCGGCAGCAGGAAGTAGGCGTGCATCGAATGCACCGGCCGGTCGGTGCCGACCGTGAGGCTCGCGGCGGCGAGCGACTGGCCGAGCACCTGGCCGCCGAAGACGGCCGGGGTGCCGATGTCTTCGCTCTGGGCTCGAAAACGGTCGCCGCCGAGCGGTTCGAGCTGCATGAGGGCGACGAGTTCGTCGACGAGGCGGGCGGCGGTGGCGGGATCGGTGGTCATCGGCAAAGGGCGGTCGGTGCAGGAAAAAAGCAGCCTTCGACCATAGCAAAGGACGGGCCGGCGCGCTGTCGCGGCCCGGTCAGCGGGGCACTGCTATTTGTAGAAGCAGATGTCCATGAAGCGCGCGCGGCAGCGGTAGTCGGTGCCGCCCTGCACGATGAACATGGGCGCGCCGCCCACCAGCAGCTTGCCGTCGTCGTCATAGATCAGCGGCGACGGGGCGGGTTGGGCCGCGGGGCCGGTGGCGGTTTCCTGCTCGACGTACTTGATGAGGAACGAACGGGAGAAGTCGAGCGTGTCGGCCGGCTTGAGCGGCGCGGCCGCGTAGCGGGTGCCGTAGACGGTGCCGAAGTAACGCAGCGCCGGGCCGGTGCGGTCGCCGTATTTCATGTCGGTCTTGGCAAAACCGGTCTGGGCGAGGAAGGTGCGGTCTTCGGGCGTCAGGTCGGCATCGAAGGCGAGCAGCGTGTACGACCCTTCGAAGCTGTTGTTGCGCGCCACCTTGAGTTCGCCGTTGAGGCTGGGCGTGATCTTGGTGCGTCCGCTCCAGCGCAGCAGCGCGGCCACGGACGGGTCGCCGTCGAACACGTAGTGGTATTTCTCCGCGGCAATGACGACCTTGCGGCCGTCCTTGGCGGCGAAGAAGCTCACCGCCTCGTCCTTGCCGTGGACGGGTTCGCCTTCGGGGGTGCTTGCGCAGCCCCATTGCATGAGGCCGAGCGCGGCACAGGAAAGGGCGAGGAGGAGACGACGCGCAGGGGTCGAAAACGAAAGGAGGGGCACTTTTCGTCCGGGGTTGGAGTTCATCAAGCCCCGGACTCTAGCGCCATCCCCACGTTCAGGGGATTCAGCGGTCGATGTCCGCGCCGTCGGCGACGAGCTTCTTCTGCAGCGCCGGCACATCGACATCCGCGAAATTCGCGCTGCCCAGCGATGCCGCCGCCGTGCCCGCCGCCTGCCCCATCACGAAACAGCCGCCGCTCGCGCGTGCGGCCGACTGGCCTTCGTGCGTCATCGCGGCGCAGCGGCCGGCCACCAGCAGGTTGTCGACCTGGCGCGGCACCAGCATGCGCCAGGGCAACTGGTTGTAGGTGCGGTTGTCGTCGCGCGGAAAGGCCCATTCGATGCGGCCATCGGCGTGCATCTCCATCGGCCAGGCGTTGATGCCGATGCTGTCGTCGAACCGCGCCGACGAGAGGATGTCCTCGCCCGCGAGCGCATACAGGCCCTCGATGCGGCGCGTCTCGCGGATGCCGACCTGCGGCGCGATCTCCACGATGGCCGAGTGCGCGAAGCCCGGCACCTCGGCCTTCATGAACTTGAAGTACTCGGCGATCTGGCGGCGGCCTTCGAGCTCGCCTTCGGTGAGTTCCCGTGCATCGACGCCGTTCATCGCGCGGCCGGCCGCGTTGCGGATCTGCGTGACGTTGGCGCGCCATTCGCGCGGGTCGATGTTGGGCCGCAGGATCGCGCCCTCGCGCGGAAACCTGTAGGTCCCCGGCTTCTGCTGCTGCACCCTGGCCATCAGGTCGTTGATGGCCTTGAACTCGCCCACGGCCTCGAGCGCCGGTGGCGCATCGACCTGGCCGACGCGGAACATCGTGGTCGGAAAGAGGCCGCTGCCGTGCCCATCGCCCACTTCGAAGGGCACGCCCGCGAAGGCCGCCACGTCGGCGTCGCCGCTCGCGTCGATGAAGGCGTTGGCGCGGATCGCCTGGCGGCCCGACTTGGTCTCGACCACGAGTGCCGCGATGCGGTCGCCGTCGCGGATCACCGCCGCCGCCCAGGCGTGGAACAACAGGTTCACGCCCGCATCGAGCAGCAACTGGTCGGCCGCGATCTTGTAGGCCGAGGTGTCATAAGAGCGCACGCGGATGCGGCCCTGCATACCGTCCTGCGGCTTGTTCAGGCCGCCGAGCGCGCCGATGCGGTCGAGCAGGTCGTCGGCCACGCCGCGCACAAGCAACGTCATCTCGCCGTTGCGCTTGCCGTAGAGGCCGGCGAAGTTGGTCACGCCGCCCGCGGTGCCCATGCCGCCCAGGAAGCCGTAGCGCTCCACCAGCAGGGTGTTGGCGCCGTGGCGCGCGGCGCTCACGGCGGCGGCGATGCCGGCGGGACCGCCGCCGACCACCACCACGTCGTATTCACCGAAGACCGGCAGCTCGCGCGCCGGCTCCGTCAGGGTCTTCTGCTGGACTGTCATTACTGGAGCTTGATGCCGCGCGTGGAGATGATCTTGGTCATGATCGCCGCCTCGTCGGTGACGCGGCTGCGCATGCCGTCCGGC
>Ga0182008_10001555_pt1 | contig 15258 bp, 20 predicted proteins | sample Sormic07211129_1_FD_120482 | JGI IMG/M metagenome (GOLD analysis project Ga0182008, IMG submission 120482) | Rhizosphere microbial communities from Sorghum bicolor, Mead, Nebraska, USA - 072115-129_1 metaG | ecosystem: Host-associated > Plants > Roots > Rhizosphere | place: USA: Nebraska...
AGGTGCCCAACGTGTGACGCATCGTCAGCTTGAACTCGAGCAGGTCGTCGAAGGCGAGGCACAGCGCGGTGATGCGCCCATTGACGTTGCCAACCGATAACGTTGGTCGCACCGCCGTGCCATCGCCGTTAGACTCGATACCGTCGATCTGCATTGGCCAGGCGCCGTACTCGTTTCCCTGCCACCAGATCGCTTTCGCCGGCAACAGATCAGCATCTGCACCGGCGGCGATTATCTCGGCAGGGGTGTGCGGGATTGAGTGGCCATGAAAGCGCAAAACATCCGCACCATATTCCGTGCCGTCCAATTCAAAGAGCAGCACTTCGCTACCAGGCTCAAGGGCCTGGATGTCACTGATCAGCGGCATGAATACCCCTTATGGAAGGAAGGACTGGGTGAAGGTAGTCGACAGGTTGAACATGCCAGCGCCATTGGGAGTGATCGCTGGCGCCGTGGCGCGAAAGAAACTCTGTTGGCCTAGAGGCGGCGTCCAAAGGAAGGACTTGAAGCCGCCGTGTCGGTCAAGAAAGGCTTTGATCTCTAGAGCCTTCGACTCTTTCACTACAAAGGTGAGTGGCCACGAATCGACACGATTGTTGGGGCCGTCGCCAACCACCTGTTCATAGCCGTTACCGAACTTAGACGATCGGGTTCGATACTCTGGCGAGCTGGTCGGTGACACCACGGGGCACCAGGTGAAGGTTTCAACGGCCATTTATGACTCTCCAGATTTGCCCACCTACTTGCAGCTCCTGAGCGATAGCTTGCTGCGCGCCGCGCTTGGCGACCTCGGCATAGGCCTGTCCCATTGCCTGGGAGTCTTGCTGCGTGGCTCCGCCAGCAGAATCAGCAACAGTAATCGTCTGCTGAATAATCACCTGCCCGGCAGGTGCGGGTGTTGATCCTGAACCTGACAGACCGACGTAGCCGCCGTCGGCATACCCGCGCTTGTTCAAATTGACCAGGTAGTCTTTCATGCCAGGCTGATTGACGACCTCCTTGCGGATGACCACCTCTCCCCCGTGCACAACACCTTTCGGCTCATACTTTCCGCCGTCGCCGGTGTAACCACCATCCGAAAGCCCCGGCCAACTCGCCAAAGTTTCAGCGGAGTACCCTGCCGCCGTGCTGCCCGCCGAGGCTCCCGCACCACCAGCGCCACCAACGGCGCCAAATATCGCCTGGACGCCTGACGCTAAAGCCTTCCGTGATGCAATTCGCGCAAGGTCCGAAAGCACCGATTTCGCAAAATCAGCAAACGACAACTTCCCGGTCATCGCGAAATTGACGACCGCGTCTTCCATGGAACTAAACGCATTGGTGAAAAGGCTTTTGCTCTGCCCAGCAACGTCTTTAGCGCTGTCCAGATAGTTTTGGTAAGCAGAGCTCGCGCCTCGGGACCAGTCGGCCTGGGCGGAATCTACATTCTCGTAATACGTTTCTTGCATCGCGAGACGCTTATCCAGCGCATTTTTTAACGAGGCTGTTTCCTGATCGTAAAGGTCAGTGCTGAACTGGTCCTTGCTGCTTTTGTTGTAGTCGTAGGTCAATTTGTCCTGTTGTGACTGGTAGGACTGCTGAATAGCGCGCTGCTCATTCAGCCGCTGCTTTTGAAGGTCACCCAAGCCAGAACCGGCAAGGTTGTTGTCGAGCCCCAGTTGAGCGCTGGATAGCTGGCTGTTCAGGTTTGTATTGAACGCCTCCAACTTGCGGGCACTTTCCAGAGACTTTTCACGCAGTGTATTTTCAGTTTCCAGCGCGGCATTACGCTTGAGTTGCGCCGTATAAAGATCGGAGCTCGCGAGCAAGGATTTTTGATCAGCAGTCAGCGTTTGTTTGCCTTTAATGTCGGCAAGCTCCTGCTCCCACTCGACCAGCTTCTTCGCCTCGACACCAAGTTTTTTGGACGATGAGGCTTGATCACCGATCAGCTGGCTCTGTTGTTGAAGCGCCGCATACTGCTGCCGAGCCTGATCCAGCGCTTTGGTACCGGCATCTTCCCGGTATACCGCCGGCTTCTTCTCTGCCGTTTCCTTGTAGGCATCATTTTCGCGGATAGCCTTGAGAGCCGCCGCCTCTTGTGTGGCAGTGATCGTGTACCCAGCAGCGCGGGCCGCGTTGATACGTTTTTCTTCATCCTCTAGCGCCTTGTTCATTTTCTGGCGTTTGGTGAAGTTATCCTCGAGGTTCTTTTGGAAAGCGTCATAGGCGACCTGCCCATCTCGCTGAACCTGTGCCGAGTGCGCAGCAGCATCCGCGGCGTCCTGCTCGGCTTTCGACCTTTTTCCGAACGCGTCCAGTTCAGCCTGGAGCGATTTGATTCGCTCTCTCGCGTTGCCGTCCTCGTAACCGGTGTCCAGGGTCGACTTCAGGTAGTTGATCTTCTGTTGAATAGCCTTAACGTCAGGGCCGTCCCTGGACTCACGCCCAACATTCAGAATTGCGTCCCAACCACTTTTCGCGGCGCCTGCGAGATCGTTCCAGGCTTTTTCCAGAGTGCCGAGATTCGCTTTGATGTTGGCAGAGCGCTCGGTCAGAGCCCGGGCGTACGCTTCCTGCGCAATAGCGGCAGCGGCCTCCTTTTCACCCATTGCCGAAGCGGCACGGATCTGCTCGTAAACCGATGCCGTCAGGAAGTTGTATTTGTTATTGAGCTCCGCGACTGCTTTGACAGGATCATCGGAAAGCCGCACAAACTCAGCAATCGTTTCGGAGACAGCCTTTCCAGTGGCCTTTTCAAAAGAGATTGCCGACGTGGCGATCTCCTCAAAACTTGCGCTGGTGATCTTCCCTGTCGCCGCAAGCTGAGCCAAAGCAGCAGCTGCATCAGCAGTCGTACCTACGGTGCCGCTGATGTGCTTCGCCATTTCGGCAAGCGCAATCGTTGTTGTCCCTGCAGAGTTACCGGTGGTAATGATGGATAAGCGATATGCGTCCTGTTCCTTGGATCCTTGGTAGTACGCATAAGCGAGGACCCCGGCCGCCGCTGCCGCGACGGTGAACGGGTTGACCAGCCCGAGGACATAGCCGCCCAATGCCTTTGCCGCCGGGCCAATGCCGCCGAACATATCCTTGAGCTGACCGCCTTGTTGCAAGAACACCGTCAGAGGGCTTTGACCCGCCTGCAGCGACACAGCGATGTCAGTGAACTGCGCAGGAACGTTGCGTAGTGCGGCGGCATAGGCTTTTGACGACTGACTGCCTTTCTGCATGATCGCGTCGGTTTGCGTCAGTGCGTTGCGCTGCTCAGTCAGCTTTGCAAGGTAATCCTTGAAGTCAGCCTCGTCCAAGCGCCCGGACGCCCGGTGAGCACGCAACTGCTCTTCCATTTTGTCCAAGCGACCATAGGCCGAAACTACCGGGTCAATTTGGCCAACTAGCTTATCCAGCTGGCCCGCCTGGTAGCCCGCTTCCTTGGTGGTCGATTTAAGCGCGCGCTGCGCCCGGTCCATACCCTTTTCAAAACCGCCAGTGTTCGCGACCAGGTCGACCGTCAGTTGGCCAAGTGAATCAACAGCCATAAATCACCTCTTAACCGACTGGAGCAGCCGCATGATGTCGTCCGCCGTTCCTTCCGGCTGATCAGCCTTAGGCTCGCGATCAGGAAGAAAGTCCGATAACTCTGCCGATCCCCCGTTGACCCGATTGAGCACGGTGGCGAGCAAGGCGAAACCTTGCTCAAGGCGTTTGCCGAGGTTTAGGGAGCCGTTTTGTCTGACGTACGCCATCCACGAAATGGCTTCGGGATATGTGAGGCTGGCCTTTGCTTCAGCAATTGATCGCCCGCCGATGCCGTTGAGCACCAGCTCGTGCCAGAACTCATCAGCGGGCTCTATTTTTTTTCTGCTTGCTCCTGACTAACGCCATTGGCTTGCTGAATGGCGGCCAGCAGAACGATGGTAAGTTCGGCGGTGAGCGGGCCATGGCCAGACACCTCCGAGCCGATGATGTCTTCCACCGTGAACACAGGTTCGCCTGCTTTGTTGCAGACGCTGGCCGCAATCCGGACTGCCGTCGCTTCAGCGCCTTCGCGCTTCTCGTCCCAACGCTTGGTAAGCGTGAGAAAAGAGTCCTGACGGATATAGATCACTGCCTTATGCAACTTGCCGTCAGCGTGCCAAGCGATGTCCTTTTTCACCGGCGCCGCGACAAATGCGCCGGCTGCCGTTAGTGCTCTGATGCTGAGTTCCATGGGGATTCCTTACGGGGTGATGACTTTCGGTACCAGAACAGGATCGCCAGACACTTGAATGCCGACGGTCGACTTCACCACGTCGTTCAGAGCAAAGCTGAACGGGAAGCTGTTCATGTAGCCTTCGAAGGTGATCCAGGTACGAGTGGTCGGCAGATTGAAATCAATGTTGTCGTTGACCAGCGCAGTGGCCGTGGCGCCGGTACCAGCACCGCCAGTGAGTGCAACAGTCGGTGCGCTGGTATAGCCGGTACCTGCGTTGGTAATGTTGAAGCCGGTCACCGAGCCACCCGACACAGTGGCGGTCGCCGTCGCGCCAGTGCCGCCGCCACCAGTAATGGCCACAGTTGGCGCAGTGGTGTAGCCGCTACCAGCATTGGTAACGGCAAGCGCAGCCAGGGCCCCCGCAGCGCCGACGGTTGGAGGAATACCAACATCCTCCCCCGCACCGTTGATGACGCGACCATCCGATAGGCCCACGGCCCAGACCAAGCTGGTACCGGCAGTCTTCAGTTGGTGCAGGCGGATGTGCGCAGGATTCTGCGGGTCGATGTTAATGCCGAACGATGCCGAACCCGGTTCAGCCAGACCGGCCTCATAGGTGCGGGCCTTGGAGTTCAGGCAGGTGGTTTCGATCTGCGCGATTGTGGTGTCGATGCCGTCAAGCGAAGTGAAGCAGCCAACAACGAGAATAGTGTTGCTTGCCGGGTCAATCGCGTACAGATCGGTGCCTTGGGTCTTAATGGTCAATTGATACTCCCCGATTTTCTTGGAAAATCACTGTTGGGCGGGCATAAAAAAACCCGCCGAGACGGGTCGTTCTTTCTGATTTCCGGCTACAGACTCACCAGCCAGGCAACATCGAAACTTTTTCGATAGTTTTTTGTGGTGGGGTCTCGCCCCTCCAAGTTGAATCCTGTGACGTGAGCTTGCAGCTCAATCGCACGACGAATTGCTGTGGTGACCTGATCGGCGCCGGCGACAGTGTCGGCGTACACATCGACCTGAAGCCCATATCGATCAGTATCTGGCCGGCCGCTGACGTAGTTGAGCGGTGACCCGCTGATGACCTGCCAGACCGCGTAAGGCTTGGCCACATCTTGAGGCGCCTCACCAAACGGGTAGATTCGCGTGGGTGACACGCCGAGCAAAGCAGTCACAGCCGGCGCCGCCGCGCAGACTTTGAAAATTGGTGCAGCCATCAGTTCGCCCCCAACTTGATCAACTGGTATTTGGCCGAACTGAGGAATTCCTTGAAGACTTCCTCGCGCTTGCTCGCCAGTGCGCCGCGCATAAACGGAAACGAAGCGGAGTGCTCAGTGCCAAGCTCGACATACCACCAGTAGAAGGTGTTACCGCCACGTTGGCCTGACCTCGATTTCTTCACGCCGACCGAAACAATGGCCGCGCCCAGTTCCTCGCCGAGCTTCTTCTGCTCGATCATTGCGATGTTGCTGGAGATTTGGTTTCGAGTTTCGGGGTCATCGATGCGGTCAGCGCGATCCTTCGCCTCGATCATGACCAACTCCATCGCATCCTTCGCCGCCGGTACCGCCACTTTGCTGCGCATGCCCTGGGACAACTCGCGGAACTTTGCCGACAACTCATCGGCGCCAGTCAGCTTGTAGCTCACCCAGTCAGCCATCGTTCACCCCCGCAGACACCGGGATCACCAGGTAATCCAAGCCGGAATCGTTGTCTGTCATCGGTGTTGTGAAGTTCCAGATACGACCGCGATGGATGCCGCGCATGCTCGCAACGACTCCATCCCGATACCGGATCGTGATCTTGGCCGTAACCTCGGACTGAATAGCCTGCGCCGCCAGCAGCTCACGGCTATTCACAAACTCAAACTTGGCGGGAACCTTGACCCAGCGGTCCTGCCATGCCTGGATCATTTCCCCGCTTCCTGGGTCCTGAACTTGTACAGGTTCCTGGATGATAATCCGGTGTCGTAGAAGACCTGCTCGCATGATCAAGCCTCCGGTAGCGCGGCGCCGTAAAAGTTTCTGCAGGTGAAAAGCAGGCTTTCGACAGACAGTGGGACTTGCGCGGTAATGGTCCCGGTCACCACTGCTTCGCGGTTTGCGAACCAGTGCGCGACCAGCATCAGAACCGCCTGGATCATGCGGGCCGGAACCTTTTCCGCTGTATCGATCAGAGGCTCATCACAAGTGAACAAGCAGTAATCCAGAGCAGCCTGGCAGTACTGGCGAAGCAGCAGGTCGTGATCCTCATGATCGATCTCGCACTGAAGGCGTAACGTTTCAATTTGGACCACGTCTAGCGCTTCTATGGCCACCATTTCAGCCCTCCTTTTTCTTCGACTTAGAGGCCGTGGTATTCGGCGTGATGGGGGTCACCAGCTCACCTTCGACCACCTTTGCCAACTCCATACCTACCAGGGCCTCCGCCCATTCGTCCTTTACCTCTCGGACCTCGAACTGATCGAAGTTCCCGGCGTGGTAATGGGAAAATTGGCGCAATGCGCGGATCTTTGTCATAGCGTTGCCGGGGCAGTTGCCTGCCCCGCCCTCGGTTATGGAGCGGTTGCAAAAGGACCGGTGATGATCGCGGTTGGCCGGTAGTGAGCTAGGGCCAGGCGTTCTTCACAGAGGATCGTCAGCATGTTCTTCACGAAGTTGTCGCGGTCTTCACGACTGACTTCCACGGTTGCGTCCATGCGGTCCCATACCTGGGATGCCAGATCAAAGCCGCCCACGGTGAAGGTACCCAAAGCCTGGGCCTTGGTCGAAACCACCGGAAGCCCCCACATTACTTTTGCAGCGAATGCAGCCGGTCCACCGAAAATGTAGCGGCCGTTCTCATCCTTGAGCAGAGCGATGGCATGCCAGTCACGCGGATTGAGGATGATGCCGGAGGCTTCAAACTCTGATTCGCTGGTCTGAAAGATTGCGTGAGCAATTTTATCAGCACGAGTATCGCCGGTGACGTTCAGGGAGGCATCGTAAGCGGTGGCAACCTTGTTCAAGCCGGTCAGATTGTCGCCGGTGCCGTCGCCGTTCAGCAGCTGACCTTCTTCCACCAGCGCCAGACCAAACAACAGACGGTTGTTGACGTAGGATTCCAGCATCGGCGCATCGTCCATCACCTGGCGCGAAGCCTGAATCCAGTGGGCGATGGTTTTGACGTTCGCGGTTTCCTTCGTAAAGGTCAGGTTCGACTCAGGCTTCAGAGTGCCCTCCGCCACCGGCGCCGCACTGTTGGTGAACACGTTCTCGCGAACATATTCCAGCGAGTTAGAACTGATGCGGCCTTGAGCCAAAAGGTCGCGGATGGTCAGGCGACGCAGGCCAGGCATCAAGATGCCAGCGTTACGTTGCGGCTCGATCAACGCGCCAGCAGAACCCGCAGTACTGCCGAGTTGCTTGTTGAAGCTTTTGACATCGACTTTGCCCGAGGACTTGCCGTCCCATGACTTTTGCAGATCGAGTGCAGTCTGTTCGGCAAACGACTTTTTGGTATCGGGGTTATCCAGATTACCGGACGCAAGTTTCTGCTCAAGGTCAAACAGACGGGTGCCGGATTTGGTCAGTTCTTCCTGCACCGACTGCAGATCGGTTTGCAGCTTCTTACTGATTGCACCGGTCTCGGTGATTTCCTTTTTCTGCGCGTCGAACAATTGAGTCATGTTCGTCTGCGCGTCTTCGATTGCCTTTTGGATCTGGGCCAATTCGGACATTTTCAGTTTCCTACAGTTGGGAAGGTTTTGAGGCGATTGAGAATCGCGGTGATTTCGCCACCTTCGGAATCGCTCCGAACTGCGGACTTGATCCGGGCGATAAGGCCCAGAGCTTGCGACTTAGAAAGACCGGCCGAATCCCTCAGCCAGTGCTCAACGTCGCGAATCGTTTCGATGCTCTCCATGCTTTTGAGCGCCGTGACCGTGGCATGCTCGTTGGCAGGAAAGGTGCAAATGCTGATTTCACTCAGTCCGGCGAAGCTCTTGAAGGTGCGGCCGGTAGCGGTGATGTCGAATCCGTCACGGGAAGCGGTAGCGCCGATTGAAAGTCCCTCTACCGTTCCGTGCTGCATGGCTGCCTTGATCGCCTCGGCCTGCGTGTAACCAGGTGTTAATTCGCCTCGCGCGATAAGCCCCTTACTGTCCTCCTCAAGATTCAGCCACTTACCTACGGGTATCTCGTTGCGACGATGATTGAAGAACATTGCGACCTGCCGGGTCTGGCCAGTCAGTGCCTTTTTGAAGGAGCCCGGCAAAATGATGTCGCCATCAGAGTCGGTCACGTTAAACACCGAGGCATACCCCTCGAAAATGCCCTGGGTACCGTTTCCGGCGAACTTGATTTCAGCCTGATCAAAGGCGATCTTTTTTTCAATGATGGACATTCGGTAGCTCCAGAAAAACTAAACCCCGCTGGGTGCGGGGTTCGTTTGGCCAAGTTGAGTAAGCGGCACGTTCTGAGACTGCCGGGTTGCGACATCGCCGCCGGGGAGCGGTGGCCGGTTATCAATGCGGCGGCCTTCGTTAATAGTCAGGAGCCCCGTATCGACCTGGGTCTTCATGTAGTTGGCCCGAGCGGTCGAGTCACCACTCAGCAGGCCGGCACGGTTGTGCTCGGCGTGGAAGCGGCCCACGTCGGCTGGTTTTACGAGCCAGCGCTGAATACTGGTCTCCCAAATTTCAAGGTATGGGTCGAGGGTGTACTGCAGAAACCCGAGATTTTGCTGCTCAATGCCGGAGCCCCAACTGGTGGACTTTTCAACGTCGCCCACCAGGTGGGGTGGAACGCCGAAGAATCGGGCCAGCTCGCTGACCTGAAACTTTCGAGCAGCCATTGTCTCAGCGTCTTGCGGGCTCACACCGATTGCCTGGGTGGTGAACCCGCCTTCGAGGATCCATAGCCGCTTCCTGACGGGCCCGCCGGAAATTTCCTTGAAGTTCTCTTCGAGCTGCGCGCGTTGATCCTTGCTTAGGATCTTGCCGTCGGTCATCAGGAGCTGTGGTGACTTTGCGCCGTTGGCATAGAAGTCCCGCTGTTGGTCCTCCATGGCCACCGCTACACCGGCCGTTTTTGCACCGAAGGCAATGGGCGACAGACCGACCAGACCATTAAATCCAAACCCTTTCAGGTGGAAAATATCGGTGTGTTTGAAGTCGGCATACTCGGTGTCGCGCCGGTACCGATAAACGATGCGCTTGCCTTCCAGGCGGACGTCCATGTTGACCGACATCAGAGGCACAAGACTGATGATATCGCCTGCGGAGTTGCGCTCGATCAGTGCGTAGGCGTTGCCGTAGTAGCAGAGTTGCATGGTCATGGCCACGCGAAAATCGAACGCCGTCATGAATTGGTTTGGGCTGTAACGAAGCAGGCGAGCAAGCGGGTTATCCAGCCCTACTTTTGTTCTGTCGTCACCCTTGGTCTCAAAAACATCCAGCGGCAGGCATGCAGTCACGCTGGAAATCAGGCGTACGCAGGCAAAAACGGTTGAGATTTGCAGCGAGCGCTCATCGTTCACCACCGACTCGCCAACCACCCCGGATGCAGAAACAGGACCTGTTTGCGATCCTTTTTCTGGAGTGACAAGCCGGCCGCCAACGAAGAAGCTCGCCATACGCGCCCAGAATGGGCTACGAGTGCGCAGGTCAATGCTGTAGTCGGTATCTGCCATCACATGCTCAATGGTTGGTTGAGGAAGGCGTCAGCGCTGTCCACGTTGCACAGCAGCATTGCCCGGTTGACGCCCATGAGCGTGGCCACAGCGCCGTCAATTTTCTTCGCAGCCTTCTCTTTTCGAGGGAAGACGTTTTCGTTTGCGTCTGGTTTCGCGGTGACGTTGCCCAGCATCCAGGTGAGGATCGGGTTGCCGTCATGGTGGAAGCGACCGTTGAGGATCGCCCCGTTCATTTCCTTCATCGCAGGGGAGAAGGTCTTCGTGGTTTTCGGGATCTTCACTGGCGTGTGGCCGGCCCCCTCGAAGTCCTGGGCGATCTGAAACGCGCCCCATTCATCGTGGGGAATCTCGGTGAGAGAAACGTTCTTGGCGTCTGCCAGCAGATCGTCACGCACCTGGTTGAAGCTCACCTCGGCGCCGTCGTGCGACGTCAAAAGGCCCATGTTCACCCACTTCTGATAGCGCTCGATCACCGACTTCTCGCTGCCGTACTGAATCGTCTGATCGGGCAGGTAGAAGCGCGGCGCGATGCTGTAGTAATGCAATACGCCGTCGATCACGCGGTAGAACAAATTGATGCGCGCACAGATGTCGGTCTTCGACGCTAGGTCGAGACACATCAGGCATTCGGTGCCTTCGAAATCTTCCATTACCAGCCCGGGATCAGCGCAGTCCCGCCAGGCTTCCATGTTGAAATACACCTCGCGGGCCGATACCCAGACGTTCAGGTGCTTCGTTTTGAAGGTGTTCTGGAAGCTGGCGTTCTTGATTGCCTTCTGTTGCTGGCTGATCAAGTAGTCTTCGTAGACCGATACCCCCATGTTCGGGTTGGCCTTGGCCATGACCTTGGGGTCGGTCCAGTCGTCACCCTCGTCGATCGTCCAGACCCAGCCGAACAACTCTTCATCAGGGACGGTGCCCTCGAGCATTTCCACCACACGGCCGCGCATGTCGTAGCAAGGGCCTTCGATGTTGCTCCCGGCGGTGGTGATGATGAACATCAGCGGCTGCCGACGCGCGCCCATGCCGGTGAGCATGGTTTCGTACAGCGCCGCACTTTCATGTTCGTGATATTCGTCCACGATCGCGCAGCTCGGCGATGCGCCGTCACCCGGGTTACCGATGACGACCTCAAACCGCGCGCCATCTTCCGGCCGGCTCATGTTCGAGGCGTTGACCTCGATGCCGGCGGCCTCGATCAGCATCGGCGAGCGCTTCACCATCAAACGAGCTGGGCGGAACACCTCCCACGCCTGCTTCTCAGTGGTGGCGCCGCTGTAGATCTCGGCGCCGAACTCGTTGTCCGCGACGAACATGCCGATGCCGACGGCGGCGGCAATCACGCTTTTGCCGTTTTTGCGGGGCACTTCCCAGTAGCTTTCGCGGAACCGGCGTAGACCCGACTTCTTTTTGACCCAACCGAACGTCGCGGCCAGGCCAAATTTCTGCCACGGCTCCAAGGTGATGAGCTGACGCTTGAATGCCCACTCCCCTTTTACGTGCGGCATCATTTGGGCGAGAGCTAGTTTCTTCTCGGCTTTCTTCGGATCGAACTTATAGGGGAACCCGGCCGACTTGCTTTTAACCAGGTCGTCCAGATGCCGCTGACAGGCGAGCTGCACAAGTCGGCATGCGGGTTTCCGACCTCTCACAACATCCCGCGCCCAGCGGTTCGCCGCCTCGACGTTGGGGTGCTTGTAGGCCATGGTTATCCATTAAGAAGTGCTGAAAATTCGTTGGTACCGGCCGGCTTTTTACCGCCAGTGAGACGGGATCGGCTCGACGGGTCGAGGCCGAGCAGTGAACCGAACGTAACCATTTGCGCCATGGCCTCCTTTGCGGCGGTCAGGGCTGGGTTTTTTATGGGCGAGCCCATTGCCGACTGAACGACGATCCCGAACTTGGTTACCGATTCCTGAGCTGCACGCCAGTTCGCATAGGCCGTGCAGAACGCCTCGACGTTGTGCAGATCGGTGACGCATAAAATCTTCTCGGCCAGGAGCGATGGAACAACCCTGGACCACATTTCTTGCGAGTTAGGACATAGCCACTCTGGGGGTTCAATTTTGGTAACGAGCGCAAAGTCGGGCTCGTTCTTGTTGAGTTTTCGTTTGCCGGGATTACCGGCCAACTCCTTGCTGGCCGTGGGTTTGGGGCGACGGCCGGACCGCCCCTTTACCCCCGGCATCGGCGAGACTCCTGAATTTCATTTTTCGCGGTCGTGTGAACGAGACCTCAGCGCGGTCAGCGAGCAAAAGGCCCCAGACTTCTGACCCACCCCCCTATCGATGGGGTCAAATCGATAGATTTTGCCATTTTCCGTGCATTTTGCATGAAATTCAGCCCTTTTCGACCTGATATGAGAATCATTCGCGACGATTCGACTCCAGAGCGGTCTTTTCTTTGTGGCAGTCGTGGTTGATGGCCTGAAGATTGCCCGGGTCGTCTGTTCCGCCGTTGGCCTTGCCAATGACGTGGTCGACCTCGGTCGCCTCACGCACTCGACCGAGGCCAGAGCAGACAGAGCACTGGCAGATGTAGTGGTCACGCTTGAGGATCGAGGCACGCAGTCGTTGCCATGCCGCACCGTACCCACGCGAGGTCGTGCTGCCTGCCCTTCGCTCTCTGACCCAGGCACCACGCTGTGACGCGTGGTCATCACAGAACCCCTGCTCGCCTTTCGACTTGACCAGGTTGGGGCATCGGGTCGATCTACAGGGTCTTGCTGCCATCGGCCTTGCCCTCAGGTTGATTCGGTGGCGCTGGCCTGACTAGGCTCTTGGCCCTCTCGATAGCTTCTTGCGTCCATTTGATTGCCCGAGCACGTCGGGCAGCGCATCCAATGCAGGACATGGCCGGCCTCCTACTTGCTCTGACTGCGCTTGATCTGGGCGTCAACCTGATCGGCGCAGGTATCGAGCAGCTTGACGGCCTGATCCTTGAGGTCCCACACGTCGCCGTTGTCGCGCAGGTCAGCGTCTTCGGCATTAATGCGCTCACACGGGATCAGCTCAGGGGGCTCGACTCTTACTGCTGTTGTCTTTGTTACCAGCGGCGGCGGGCTTCCCGCGCAGGCCGTCAGGCAAAGGCTGAGCAGCCCAATCGCGAACAGGCTTGCTGTTTCGTTTGAGATCTTCAAAGTCTTTCCTCGCCTTCTTGGCTTTCTGCTCACTGGCATTGATTCGCTTCGCCAGGTCGGCGGTGTAGTCGGCGTTGCGCTGGGCCTCGGCGCGAAGGGTGGTAATCGTCGCCTGGCTTTCTTTGTTGGCGTCGACGGCGTCTTGCTTACCCTTGGCCTCGATGGTCACCTGACCTTCAAGGGCAATGACCTGGTTGTGCTGGATGATCAGCAACAGGCAGGCAACGAGCGCGATGATTGCTGCAGCGGCGAAAGCCTTCATAAAGAATCCACCTTGCGGCCAAGGAAGCGGGTCACCATCTCGCGAATGGCCGTGACGCCGAGGAAGCCAATGGTCCCGCCGGCGGCCACAGACAGGCTCGATGGCCAGGCCATCCACTCAATGACGCTACTGGCTGACAAGCTCAATCCACCGCAGATCAACGCCTCGAAGAATATCCGGCGCTTGCTGGTTTCTTTAGCGTCATACAGGACACGCAGAAAGGAGATGAGGATCGCCATAATTGCGCCCTGCCAAAGTGGATTGCTCAGGGCCACCCAGATAGCGGCCCACGTGTCCGGGTTCTTTTCGGGCATGAGCGTCATCCGGTGTCCTCCCTCTCGGGGAGCAAAGTAGGTACAGCTCCAGCAGCACTCCCAGCTCGGAGCAATGGGTGTGGTGGAGCCGTAAACGAAAGAGCCCCGGCAAATGCCGAGGCTCGGTGAACTGTAGAAAGCAAAAAGCCCAGCAAGGGGCTGGGCTTTGTGTGTCGTCTCTCATAACGCGCAAGATCGACATGATGGGGTTAATTTACGGCCAATTGGCCATCACGGTCAAGCGGCGTTTACGAAGATTTCTTCCAGATCGAATATCTCGGTCGCATGGATCACGGCCGCCTCCTCCAGCTGCTCCAGTCGCTTGTGAATACCACCGCGCCAGTTGCGCCGAGTGCGCTCCGGGGAGCCGGCCAGATCCCAAGTGTTCATGTCATAGAACTCGGCGGGCAACACGATCATGTCTGTGGAACGCTTGCCGACCTGCACGCCCTTCAGCTTAGGGATCGCCCAGGCGGTGAGCGCCTTATAGATGAACAACTGCGGCGCCGGTGAAACCATGCGGGCTGCCAGGCGGCCGATGGCGGCGACCTTATTGGCCTTGTGCGTCGAGTACTTGGCGACCAGAACATCCCACTGGGCCGGATCAAGCTGACGATGCAGAAGCGCATAGAGGCAGCAGTCATAATCGAACTTGTCGCGCACCGACAGCGAACTGCCGGTTCCGCCTTGGCGCAGGTCCGCATCAATCAGCTTTTGCCAGGACTGCTTCGTGCTGTTGTCGATGTTGTCGGCAGCCAGTACGCGCACCAGTGTGCCCATCACGTCTTTATAGATGCCCATGACTCAATCCCCCCGGAAAGTCGTGCGGCCGGCGCCGCGCGTATTGTCTTGCTGGTAGTGCTTGGCTTCAGCGCTGGGCACCGAGCAGTCGAGCGTCTTCATTTGTGCGGTCAGCCTGCGGACCTTCAGGCCGAGTTGAACCACCAGGTCATGCATCAGTAACGGCTCCAGCGTCTCGGCATGGACGAACCCGGACGAGTGGCAGCCGATGCATTCTAGTTGGTGGAAGACACCCTGGATCAGGCCGGCGCCATGGCAGGAGGGACACTCGGTCATCGGGATCAAACTGCGCACAAGGGCGGGGCCATGCTGCTTTTTCATCATTTTTAAACCTCGCCTATGGTTGATTCTTGAATAGCCTCGCAGGCCTTATGTTCCGTGGCTTCTGGGTCATTACCAGAATCTCCCGTTCTAAAGCCGGTCAATCCGTGAATCAGGTCAAAGCCACGCTGGTCTAGATGCGCATGCCACTTCTCCAACGCATCGCGCTTGCGGCTCATCACGTCGGACTGGACGTAAACCTTCACGTTGTGCCCCATGGAATGGTTGATCAGCAGCTCACTGATCAGATAGTCAATGCCGATGTCCGCCCAACCGGTGCGGGCCACCTTGCGCAGGTCGTGACTGGTCCATTCGCCTTTGCCCAGCCGGGTGAACACGGCACTGGCCTGGCCTTCGCTGAGTGGCTTGCCATTGCGCGCCGGGAACACGTACTGGCCGTGATAGCCATTGGCGTACTGCCATTCGCGGTAACGGATCAGGATCGCGCACATCTGCTCGGTCAGTGGCAAGTGATGCTCGACGCCAGTCTTGGTGTGATCGCCGGGGATGAACCACTCACGCTCGGCCAGGCTGATGTGCGCCCATTGAGTCAACCGGCTTTCACCGATGC
>Ga0182008_10001556_pt1 | contig 15250 bp, 16 predicted proteins | sample Sormic07211129_1_FD_120482 | JGI IMG/M metagenome (GOLD analysis project Ga0182008, IMG submission 120482) | Rhizosphere microbial communities from Sorghum bicolor, Mead, Nebraska, USA - 072115-129_1 metaG | ecosystem: Host-associated > Plants > Roots > Rhizosphere | place: USA: Nebraska...
GGATCCAGTGACCGGATCCAGTGACCGGCAGCCGAGACCGCACCGCTGAGGGGAGAGCACGATGAGCATGGCCGTGGTCGGCATGATCGCCGGGATGGCACTGGGGTTCGCCGGCTACTTCGGCGGCTTCCCGGCCTTCCTGCTGGTGGCCGCCCTGGGCGCCATCGGATTCGTCGTCGGCCGGTTCCTGGAGGGGGACCTGGACCTCGGCGACTTCTTCCGCTCGCGTGACGACCGGCGGCGGTGACCTCCGTGACCTCGGTGGACGAAGGCGTGGGTGAGCTCGGCAGACCCCGGACCCCCGTGGTCGCGGCCGAGCGCGGGGCGACCAGGATCGCCGACCGGGTCGTGGCGAAGATCGCCGGCCAGGCGGCCCGCGAACGCCTCACCGACCAGTCCCCGGACACGGCGGCCCCGCACGCCACCGTCGTGGTCCACCATGACGCGGCCCACATCCGCCTCCACCTCGAACTCGACTACCCCACCGACATCGGCGCCCGTTGCGCGGATGTGCGTCGACATGTCGCTTCGCGGGTAGGCGCGTTGGTGGGCATGGAGGTGCCGGAGGTCGCCGTCCACGTGGAGCGGCTGCATCTGACCCCGGCGCACGGCGCGGCACAGGGGAGGACGCGATGAGCGAGCTCCAGGGCTCCGAGGGCACCACACAACGACTGCCGGTCATCGAGAAGGCGGAGTACGAACCCCCGCCGGCCCCGGAGTTCGAGCCCGGCCGAGAGGCTGGCCGAGAGGGCCGCTTCTGGTCCGCGCGCCGTGTCCCGGCAGCCGTGGTGGCGGTCCTGCTCCTGGCCGTCACCGCCCTGTTCCTCTACGACATCGCGGCGGTACGGGCCCACCGCCCCGCGATGGCCTGGCGCCGCGACCTCGCCCACCAGCTCGCCACCCGCCCCCTCGACGACACCTGGGTCCTGGTCGGCGCGGGAGTCACGGCCGTCCTCGGCCTCTGGCTCCTGCTCCTGGCCGCCACACCCGGCCTCCGCGCCGTCCTGCCGATGCGCCGCCCGCACGCCGACGTCCGCGCAGGCCTGCACCGCGAGGCCGCCGCCCTGATCCTGCGCGACCGCGCCATGGAGGTGGCCGGCGTCCAGTCCGCACACGTCCGGGTGCGCCGCGCCCACGCCGACGTCCGGGCCGTCTGCCACTTCCGCGAACTGGGCGACGTACGCGCCGATCTGAATACCACCCTGGACGAGGCGATCAGGGGCCTGGGCCTGTCCCACCCGCCCGCGCTGTCCGTCCACGTACGCCGACCGGGCCGAAAGGGGTGACGGCATGCTCCGCATCGTCAACCGCGTACTGATCGGCCTGGTGGGCCTCGTCCTGCTGGCCCTCGGCGGCTCGGTCCTCGCCGTCGGTCTGGGGGCCCCGGCCCCGTCCTGGTGGATCCACCAGGGCCGTCACGACGTCCTGCTGACCGACGCCGAGCGCACGAAGTGGCAGGACCACGCCTGGTGGTGGCCGACGGTCATCGCGGCGCTGGCCGTCCTGGTCCTGCTGATCCTGTGGTGGCTGACCAACGTCCTGCGCCGTCGCCGCCTCACCGAGGTCCTGGTGGACACGGGGGACGGCGAGGGCGCACTGCTGCGGGGCAGGGCCCTGGAGTCGGTACTGGCCAACGAGGCGAACGAGCTGAACGGCGTGGCCCAGGCCCACGCCCGTCTGACGGGTACCCGCACGGCACCGGAAACGAAGGTGCAACTCCTCCTGGAACCCCACGTGGACCCCGCGATCGCCCTCAGCTACCTCACCGCGCACGCTCTGACCCACGCCCGCAATTCGGCGGGCCTGGAGAAACTGCCGACAGAGGTCCGCGTGAAGGCGGTCAGGCATCGCCAGGAAAGGGTCAGTTGACGAGCCGCGCTCAGAACCCGTGCCGCAGCCCCCCGTCCACAGGCACCATGATCCCGGTCAGATAAGAAGCGGCCGGCGACAGCAGAAACGCCCCCACCTTCCCGAACTCCTCCGGCCGCCCGTAGCGCCGCAACGGAATCCGAGACTCGTGCGCGGCCCGGGTGGCCTCCGGATCCGCGGACATCCGGTCCAGCTCGCGCACGCGATCCGTGTCGATCCGAGCCGGCAACAACCCCACCACACGGATTCCCCGCGGTCCGAGCTCGTCCGCGAGCGACTTGGCGAACCCGGCAAGCCCGGGCCGCAGCCCGTTGGAGATCGTCAACCCGGGAATCGGCTCGTGCACCGACCCCGACAGCACGAACCCGATGACACCGCCCGCCTCCAACTCCTCAGCGGCGGCCCGGGCCAACCGGACCGCCCCCAGGAACACCGAGTCGAACGCGGCCCGCCACTGCTCGTCCGTGTTGTCGGCGACGAACCCGGCCGGCGGCCCCCCGACGCTCACCAGAACGCCGTCGAACCCTCCGAACCGCTCCCGGGCGGCGGCGATGAGCCGGGCCGGCCCCTCCGGATCGGCGTTGTCCACCCCCAGCCCCAGCGCGTCCGGCCCCAGCTCGGCCGCCGCGGCGACCGCGCTCGTCTCGTCGCGCCCGGTCACGACCACCTTCGCGCCGTCGGCCACCAGCTCCCGCGCCACCGCGTTGCCGAGCCCGCGCGTGGCCCCCGTGACGACGTACACCTTGTCCTTCAGTCCAAGATCCATGGCCCCTATCCTGCCTCCCCGTCCCCGAACAGGGCGAGGGCGGTGTTCACCAGGCCGACATGGCTGAAGGCCTGCGGGAGGTTGCCGAGCTGGCGTTCCTCGACGGGGTCGTACTCCTCGGACAGCAGCCCCACGTCGTTGGCGAGCCCCACCAGCCGTTCGAACAGCTCCCGTGCCTCCTTGGTCCGGCCGCTCATGTGCAGTGCGTCCGCGAGCCAGAACGAGCAGACCAGGAAGGTGCCCTCGTCGCCGGGCAGTCCGTCGACCGTCGTCTCGTCGGTGCTGTACCGCCGTAGGAAACCGCCGTGCCCGAGGTCCTCGCGGATCGCGTCGATGGTGCCGATGACACGCGGGTCGTCCGGCGGCAGGAAGCCCACCCGCGGGATCAGCAGCAGCGCGGCATCCAGTTCGCGCGAACCGTACGCCTGGGTGAAGGTGTTGCGCTCGGCGTCGTACCCCTTCTCGCACACCTCCCGGTGCACCTCGTCCCGCAGCGCCCGCCAGCCCTCGAGGTCGCCCGCCTGCTTCGGATCGGCCTCCAGTTCGCGTACCGCGCGGTCGGCGGCCACCCACACCATGACCTTGGAGTGGACGAAGTGGCGTCGGCCGCCGCGCACCTCCCACAGGCCCTCGTCGGGTTGGCGCCACTCCGACCGCAGCCACTCCATCAGGGAGACCTGGATGTCCCACATATGGGGCTTGGTCGACATGCCCGAACGGCGGGCGAGGAACATCGAGTCGAGGACCTCGCCGTAGACGTCCAGCTGGAGCTGGTCGACGGCTCCGTTGCCGATCCGTACGGGCGTCGAGCCCGCGAAGCCGGACAGCCACGGCAGTTCGACCTCGGGCAGCCGCCGTTCGCCCGCCAGGCCGTACATGATCTGCAGGTCCGCCGGGTCGCCCGCGACCGCGCGCAGCAGCCAGTTCCGCCAGGCCTCGGCCTCCTTGTGGTAGCCGCAGGCCAGCAGGGCGCCGAGGGTGAGGGTGGAGTCGCGCAGCCAGCAGTAGCGGTAGTCCCAGTTGCGCACTCCGCCGAGCTCCTCCGGCAGGGAGGTGGTCGCGGCGGCGACGATGCCGCCGGTCGGCCGGTAGGTGAGGGCCTTCAGGGTGATCAGAGAGCGCACCACGGCGTCCCGGTGGGGGCCGTCGTAGCGGCACTTGGACGCCCACTTCTGCCAGCCCTTGACGCTGCTGCGCAGCGCCTTGTCGGGGTCGACGAGCGGCGGGCGCGACTCGTGCGAGGGGTGCCAGGTCAGCACGAACGCGACCTTCTCGCCCTCCTCGACGGTGAACTCCGAGTGCGTGCCCATGTCCTCGCCCCAGGTGTGCACGGAGGGCTCGCTGCGCAGCCACACCGAGTCAGGGCCCGCGATGGCGACACGATGACCCTCGGACTTGCGCAGCCACGGCACGATCGAGCCGTAGTCGAAGCGCAGGCGCAGGGTGCTGCGGACGGTCACCCTGCCGCTCAATCCCTCGACGACACGGACGAGGTCGGGGGCCCGGTCGCGCTGCGGCATCAGGTCGGTGACCCGGATCGCGCCCTCGTCGGTCTCCCACTCGGTGTCCAGGACGAGGGTGTCGGGGCGGTAGGCGCGCCGGGTGCAGGGTCCGTCGACGCCTGCGGGGGCGATGCGCCAGTGGCCGTTGTCCTCGTCGCCGAGCAGCCGGGCGAAGCACGCGCCGGAGTCGAAGCGGGGCAGGCACAGCCAGTCCACGGAGCCGTCCCGGCCGACCAGGGCCGCGGTCTGCTCATCGCCGATGAGCGCGTAGTCCTCGATACGGGGGTGCACGAGATTCCGGGTTCCCGGCGGGCCCTGGGGGCAATCAGCCGGTGAGCCGGGTGAGTGACGGGCCCGGACCGGCGAGGATCACCCCCTGATCCGCGGGGTGAGCACCAGCCGTCGTCCGCGTGCGCGCCGGGGCCACGGTGCCGCTCATGGCGAACCTCAGACCGAGGCCGGTGTCGATTCCTCCGCTGTGTCCTGTGCCGCGGCCTCCGCCCGGTCGCGCCGCTCGCGGCGGACGAGGACCCACCAGCCGTAGGGCACGGCGGCCGCGAACAGCCACCACTGGATCATGTACGCGTAGTTCAGCGGCGCGTCTTCCTTGCCCGGGTCGGAGATCTGCTCCGGGGTGTCGCCCTTGGGCTCCGGCGCCGTCTGCTGGAGGTAGCCGCCGAGCACCTCGGCGTGCAGCCGCCGGGCCTGCTCCTCGCTGTTGATCAGCATGATCTGCCGGTCCGGCAGGCCCTTGAGATCCTTGATGCCGCTGGCCGCGGTCGTCTCGTCCGGCATCAGCCGGCCCTGGATGGTGACCTGGCCGCCCGGCGGCGCGGGCACCTTCGGGAACGTGGTCTGGCTCGGACCGTCGGACGGGATCCAGCCCCGGTTGACCAGCACCACCTTGCCGTCCGTCAGGACGAAGGGGGTCAGCACGTGGTAGCCGACCTCGTCGTCCGAGTTGGTGCGGCGGCGGACGACGACCTCGTCCTTGGTGTCGAAGTGCCCTGTCGCCGTCGCCGTGCGGTACCGGTCGTGCGTGGTGACGGTGTGCCCGGGCGAGGTCAGCCCCTCCACGGGCACCGCCTTGGCGCCCAGCGCGTCCGAGACCAGCTGGTTGCGGGCGCTGCGCTCCTCGTAGCGGTGCATCTGCCAGATGCCCAGCCTGATCATCGTGGGGATGAGGAGCAGGGCGACCAGCGTGAGGATCACCCACTGCCGGGTCAACAGGAAGCGGTACACCCCACGACCGTACAACTCGGGTCGCGGGGTGTCGGCGTCAGGGGGTGGTCCGAGGGGTGCTCAGACCCGGTCGACGATGCCGACCTTTCCCTCCTCGCGGGCGCAGTGCGCACCGCAGAACCACTGGCCCTCGACCTCGACGCCCTGGCCGATGATCGGCACCCGGCAGTGCTCGCAGACCGGGGCCATGCGATGAATCGCACAGGAGAAGCAGTCGAAGACATGCACTCTCCTCTTTGATGAAGATGACATCTTGAATAGGTGTATTACCTGTGATCATGACGAAGAGTGAGTGGCTCGAGTACTGGTTGTCACGGGCTCCGATGTTGTCGGAGGACGACCTGGACGACATTGCCTACATCTTTACGGCCGCGGGAGACGACGAAGACTGGCCTGATGAGGCACCGGGGGCGGCCACGATGCCGCGGCATTGAGGAGAGCACAGCCATCTGCCCGCCGAAGCGGCGCAGCGGCTTGGGCTTGCTCCTCAGAAGTGGGTGGCGATCCCGAAGGCGCGGCGGAGTTGAGACATGTCGTGCCGATCGCGTTCCGTGGGCTCATATCCCTGATGGAAGTAGACCTGCTGTTCGGCGGATAGACACGAGACAGTCGTCCCCTTCATAGTGCCGATCACGAAGCATGAGGAGGGGTAGACGAAAGGACGCTGCGGTTCGCGACCGAATTCCTTCGACTGCGGCTCAGCCCCGGTCAGAACCTGCCTCCCGAGCCAACCAGGAAACTGCCACTTTCAGTGCGAATCCTGGAAGCAGGCGTCTCACCATCCTGACGAAGCCCAGCCCAGGTAGCACCGCCCTCGCCATGATCGATGACACGCGCACTCGACGCCGGCCGCAGCCCTTCTTGCACTGCCTTGTCCCTCCCGGAACGGTGCTCATTCACCCCGCCAAGAGTCGCGGCGGCCGGTTCGACGCGGCCCGAGCCGAACCGGTCTTCATCGCAGCCTGGCCCAAACGCCGAGGCCCTTCCACATGCGGGAGGGCCCCTTCCCTATACGGTAGAACCAACCTTGTCCACGATGCCCACCTTTCCCTCTGCACGTGAACAGTGGGCGCCGCAGTACCAGTGGCCTTCCACCTCGACGCCCTGGCCGATGATCTGCACACCGCAGTGCTCGCAGATGGGGGCCATAAGGTGGATCGCACAGGCGAACGAATCGAAGACGTGACGTGACCCGTCCTGGGCCTCCACAGTGAACGCCAGCTCGTAGTCATTTCCACACACTTCGCAACGTGTCATAAACCGCATCGTCAGGGGCGGGGCGGGCGTTCGCAAGCTGACAGCGCGCTGCCGGGCGGGCGTTCTACCTGGTCGGCGTAGCTGGTCACTTCAAGTCCATCGGCTCGAGGATTGCGAGTGAAGTGGTTGCACGGACTCCCAGGCAGTCGTTTCAGTGCAATGGCCTCCATGACTCACGGGTGACCTTCCGGACGGTCGGTATCAGGAATCGATAAACCGATGCCTGATACGGGAAGTGAACCGCTCCGGGGCTGATGGAGGCTCCACCGATCCCGGAGCGGTTCATTCCTGATGCCAGGCTTGTCGTGGCTGGATGCGCCGATCCGGGGCCGGGGTGAGATGCGCTACACCGGGAGCGCGTACAGCTGACTGCCGCCGGTGTAGACGAGCCCGTCGGATACCGTCGGCGACGAGAACCTGGTGCCGCCGCTGCGGAACTTCCACTGCAGTTTGCCGGTGGTGGCATCCACGGCATACAGGTAGTGGTCATCGCTGCCGACGTACACCACGCCACCGGATACCGCTGGTGACGACAACGAGTTGTCACCGGAGAACTTCCAGTGCTGCTGGCCGGTGGTGGCACCCACGGTATACAGGCCGAAGTTTTCGTTGCTGATGTAGACCATTTCGCGCGTCACCGCCGGTGGCCCAAAGAAAGGGTGGTTGCCCGTGGTGGTGAACCGCCAAATCTCCTCGCCGCCAGCGGCACTCAGCGCATATAGATTGCCGTCGAGGCTGCCTACGAACACTTCTCCCTGGGCAACCACGGGCGGCCACGAGTCCACCCTGTTGCCGGTGCGGTAGTTCCACCGCTTCTTACCGGTGACCGCGTCCAGCGCATACAGGTCGTCCGACATTCCGACGTATACCAGCCCGCCCGACACCGTCGGCGAAACCTTGTAGTTCGAGTCGGCTTCAGTGGCGAACTTCCACCGTTGCTTGCCTGTGACGGCGTCAACTGCATACAAGTACGCATCATCGCTGGTCACGCATACCAGCCCGCCGGAGACCGTCGGTGCCGAGTACACCTTGTCGCCGGTGGGGAACCTCCACCGTTCTTCACCGGTGGCCGCGTACAGCGCATACAGGTACTTGGTGCCGCTTGCGTACACGAGTCCGTCGGACACCGCCGGCGGCCTGTCGTCCACCACCGGGGTTTCCCCCACGCGGGCCTTCCACAGTTGCTTGCCGGTGGCGGCATCTATCGCATACAGGTAACCGTTCCAGTTGCCCGAGTAAACGAGCCCGCCGGACACCACGGGGCGCGGTCCGAACGATCCGAACGAGGAGCCAGCGGGGATTTTCCATCTCGCTTCTCGTGCGGGGTCGTCGTCGCCGTTCAAGAAGTACCAGCCGGTGACGCCGAGTCCGGTGGTTGTGATGGCCCCGGCGAGGCTGAGCAGCACCCGTCGGCGGGATACACCTGTGGGGGCTCCGGCTGAAGCCTCGGTGAGCTGGGGGGCCCGGCCCGGAAGGTGCCTGTGCAGGCGGGATCCCGGCGCAGCCGGGCTGCCGGAGGCAGGGGCGTCGGGTAGCGCTCGCCCCGAGGCGTCTGGTTCGGGTTGGTCTGGCGTCGGGGAGAGTTCGGTGGGTGGGTGAGATGCCGCCGCACTGTCGGGTGGTTGGGTGACCTCGTCGGTGAGGCGGGCCGGCGGCGGGTCGCTGTCTGCCGCGGTGGGAGTCGGGCTGGGGTCGGGGGCGGTCGCTGGCCGGAGCTGAGGGTCGGGTGGTGTCCTTGCCAACTGCTCGGCAGGGGTTTCGGGTGGTTGGGGAAGGACGGATTGCAGCCGTGCGGTGGCGGCAGCGGAGACGAGTCTGCTGTCGTCGCCGGTGAGGCGGCGGATCTCGTGGAGGACAGCGCTACGGACGGTCTCGTTGCCGATGCGGTGCAGGTGGGCGAGTCCGTCGAGGGCGCCGAGGCGGTCGTTGGCGATCGGGCTGCTGATGGCGTTGCGCAGGTGGGCCGGGAGCGTCCAGTTGATGTTTGTGGCGATGACGGTACGTCCCTCGACGTTGTCCTGTTTCTTGGGTCGTTGCTGCGGCATCTCCTCGACGACCCGGTCGTGGACGTAGCTGTAGAGCTCGTCGAGGGTGATGTCGCCGTCCCCGTCGAGGTCCGCGCTGCCGTCGCGCAGGCCCTCGACCAGGTAGCGGGTGAACACCGACTGCACCGCCTCGCCGCGGGGCTGGTTTCCCTCGAAGGAGTACTGGGTGGCGTCGGACGCGGTCAGCACGGTGCGGCCGCGGCCCTGGAACCGCTCCAGTGCGTGCACCGCGGTGTCGGCCTTGGCGAGACGGCCGGCCGGGAACGCCCCGCTGTAGCAGCAGTCCAGGATGAGGACCTTCTGCCGCGAGACACAGCCTTCCATGGCTTGGTCGATCTGCTCGGCGGACAGTGCGGTGAACAGCAGGCTGTCGCGGCGAGTGTCGGTCATCGCCAGGTACAGCCGGCCGGTATCGTCCTTGAGGCCGTGGCCGGTGAAGTACAGCAGGGTCAGGTCGTCGCGGCGCCGGTCGCGGTAAAAGTCGCCGACGGCCCGGCCGACGACATGATGCGGCTCGTTGACCAGCGTGGTGACCTCGAACCCGGCGATGGCCGGGTCCCGCAGCACCGCGGCGAAACTGTCGGCATCGTGCGCCGGCGCGGTCAGTTGCCGCAGCCCGGTGTCCTGGTAGTCGTAAGTGGCGATCAGCAGCGCCAGTCGGCGGCCCATGGCTAACTGCCCGTGTGGCGACGGATGTACGAGTCAATCAGGTCGCGTCGCTCGGCAGCGGACGCCCGCTCCAGTTCGATCGTGTCACCGTCGACGGTCAACGAGACGCGGTGCCGGGCGGAGGTTCTCTCCAGCCAGTCGCGCACGGTCTCGATGAGCGCGGTGAACACCCCACCGGACGCGCTCAGCGCCACGACGATCGCACCCACCGTGATCGCATCAGCGCCTTTCGCGCTATCGGGAGCCATACCGCCGGGCGCGGTATGGACCGATTCAATGTCCAGTTCGGCGATCTCGGCACGCAACTGGCGGGCCAGCCGCTCGCCCGCTTCCGGGTCCGTTTCGGGATCGGGCGCCAAGAGCAGCAGAACATCGAGCATGCCGTCTGCCCGACCCTCCGGGTGGCCGCGTCTGAGCGCAGCATCGTCCCGCATGCATCCCCCGCTGGCGAGTTGTGGCGAAGTCTCACCACACAGTGTGGCGGCATGCGGCTGCCTGCGGCAGCGGGTCGGGACAAATTGCCATCGGGTGCGGATCTTCTGAAGTGACGGTCGGAATCAAGCAGTAAGGCCGCGATGCCGGGTCGAGGTACGCAACGATCTTCTCGCATTCGGGCCACACCCCTTGAGGAGCTTCACAGGCGCAAATCGGTCGTGACTCGTAAACATCACTGTTCCCAGCGCGCTACGTGACGTCAGGTCGGCAGCGTATTCGACGTGGAGCCGTCTTCCTGGCGACGAGCGTTGGGGAGCACAGTTTGATCGTCGTGTGGATCGTCATGCTGCGGAGGGAGAGCCCGTCGCGCAGCGGCCAGTTCGGCCTGTAGTTTCGGATCGCCGAAGTAGGCGGCGAGCTCGAACCGGGCCCGCGCGTCCGCGTGGCTTCCCTGGCGTGCTTGCAGAAGGCCCGACTCGAGCAGCGCTGTCGCGGCCAGCGGCCGCTCATGGAAGAGCGCCCAGGTCCAGCGGGCCAGGGACTTGAGGCGGCCGGGTGGTCTGCGCGGTACACCAGGGCCGTCCTCGGTGGGTTCGATGGCGGACCAGTAGAGGTCACGGTGAAAGTGGCCAGTACTGTCGCGCTCCACGCCGAGGGCGTAGTCGTACCAGGCGATCGCGTCCTCGGTGTTGGAGGCGTTCGCGTCGATCCGGGCAAGCTCGATAGCCGCGAGCACGGTCGGCTCTGGGTTTGTGGTGTACGAGGAGCTGATGACGCGCAGACACCAGGTCTCCGCCTGCTCCGGTGACCTCTGCGATTCCAGCCGGACGAGGGCGGTGACCGCGTCCGCGGCAGTCGTGTCGGCGGTTATCTCGTCTGCGGCAGCAGGGTACTTGCCGCTTGGGGCGTCACCGGTCGCGGCGGCTCGCCGGTACCAACGCAGAGCGCTGTCGGTGTCCCCGTCCTTCTCACTGAGCGAGCCCAGACGGAGTAGGGCAGCTGGTTTCTGACGCCGGAGATTCTCGACGGCCTTCAAGCACCAGGCGCGGCTTCGGTCAGCGCTGCGGGTCAGCCAGAACAGCAGGACCGCCAGGGCGCCGAGCACTCCGTTGTAGGTGAACGCCCACACGCTGGATCGAGGGCCGTACCCCAGACCCATGTCGATCCAGTTGGTCGCGGCGAACACGCCACTGCCCCAGATGATCATGTTGACGTATCCGCAGAGCCGGAACCATCGAACGGACAGTGCTCCCCATACGAGGATGAGCACGACGAACGCCATGTGAGACACCGTCCGTACCGTGCCGTGCGTGTAGATCTCAAACATCCCGGATCCCACCATGATTGGGATCTGGGACCAGAGGAGACAGTGATCGATCGTGCGCGTCGAAATCGGGCGGCGCCAGCGGAGGAGCTTCCTCTGATCGCGCTTGGCGAGCGAGGTCGCTGCCAGTGCCGTTACGATCGTCCGCCGTGCCCTGCGCCGCATCTTCACCTGGGACAGCACATAGGCGATGTCCTCGATGCCGCCTGAGTCGCCGAGCAGGGTGAGGAGCTGCGGGAGATCCGGTCTCCCGCTGGCGGCCCGGAGGAAATCGGCAGCTTCGATCTCCCGGTCGTGCTCGCGGAAGGAGTCCACCAGCGCTACGAGGTCGGCCGGAGACAGCACGGTGGTTAGGGGCACTACATGGTGGTGAACGAGTTTCAGGGTCATCGTCGCCACGGCGGAAACGGGCAGCCGGTCGACGGCATGGGCGAGCCAGTCGAGCGCCGCGTCGTTTTTCTCGGGCGACTCGTCCAGTGCTCCGGCAAGGACCTTCCCTGCGTCCTCGAAGCGACTGGCTGCGCACAGAGCCGAGAGCACGTCCCCGACGTCCGCCCGGTCGCCGGCTCCCCACAGAGTCTCGGCTGCCTCGCGATCCAGAGAGTGCTGGCGCAGCGAGTCCACGAGAAGGATGAGCTCGGCAGGGGGCAGGGTGGCGAAGTGCACCGTCACGGCCGTCAAATTCTTGCTCAGTGCTTGCGTGACGATGTCCGAGGTGTGCAAACGGGCGGCGAGCTCAACGAGCCAACGAAGCCACCATGTTCCGAAGTCACGCTGCCGGCTCCGGGTCACCAGCCCTTCGACGTCCGTGACTTGGCGCGATTCGGCTGCGCTGGTGAAGAGACCGAAGGCCAACTCGTCCATGCCCAAGCCGGAGAGCCGGTCGGCCAGTGTGACCACGTCATCGACGGGCAACCGTGCCGACCGGGCGAGCGCCGAGGCGCGCTCGGACCGAGGATCGACCAGTGCGAACAGGGCGCGATGGACCTCATCCCGAAGCGGCGAGAGTGCCTCGTACGCAGCATCACCCGGCTCGACGGGGCCTCGGGGGCTGGTGGTCAGGTAGATGGCGCCCTGGGCGTCATCGACGCTGAGCGTGGGCGTCTGCGCGGGTCGCGCTTCGATGACTCTGCGCTCGACGTAGGAGAACAACTCCTGGACCGAGACGAGTCCGTCACCGTCGAGATCGGCCTCTCCGGTTGCCAGCCCCCGCACGACAGCCGAGGTGAACAAGCTCGGCTCGCTGACGTCGCGGGAATGTATCTCGTTCTCGTACGCGACCTGCAGCGAAGTAGACGCCGTGAGTACCACCCGTCCTCGCCCACCGAACAGGCGTTTGATGTCGACCTCCGCTACCCCCGACCGGGCTCCCAGCTCGAAGGCGCCGCTGTAGCAGCAGTCCAGCAGGAGGACGATCCGTCGCGCGGTGCTCTCCTCCATGAGCCGGGCCACGAACCCCGAGTCGATCCCTGTGGAGCTCGGTGTCGCCGGGTCGGTGTCCTTCACCTCAAAATAGAGTTCGCCGCGTCTGTTGCGCTGTCCGTGGCACGAAATATGCAGAAGCAAGAGATCATTACTGTTGGCCTCGCGGAAGAACCGCTCGATGGCGAGTCTGATGACATGGCTGGTTTCATCGACGACGGTCTCGACCTCAAACGCCCCGACGACCGGGTCCCTGAGGATCTTAGATAGCTCCCTGGCGTCAGCTGCGGCGCCGGGCAGCTCCTGCCTTCTCGGGTTGTCGTAGAACTGCGCAGCGATGATGAGAGCCCGCTTCCGCATCGACTACTCCGGGTGTCGCGCGAGGAACGCTGCCAGAGCCTCCTGGTGCAATTCCGTGGGATTTCCGGTCAGTTCTACCCGATCCCCACCGATCTCCAGGACGACAGTCCCGGACTGCTGGCGCGCGAGCCAGCCCTGTACCAGCGTCACCAGTGAGGCCAGCACGGGACTGCCCACCAGGGCAATGACGATCCCTACGACGACTCCGCTGCGCGCCCCTGCCTCCGACGTCCCCTGGACATCGGTGATCCCGTCGTGCTCCAGCTCGTCCAGCTCCCGCCGGAGGAAAAAGTAGTCGTCCCCCAGCCCGTCGGTGACCAGCTTGACCTGCATCGCGTCTCCAAGAAGCACCACGCCCTGCTCGACGCCTAAGGGTGGCACGAACTGCCCCCTTCCGTCGCTTGATTGATCGCACGACCGGGCTCAGTGGGTCCGTCAGACACGTTGGCAACCACCAATCCGCCAGCACCTTTGGCCTTGGATGCGCTGGGACCGTCCGCGGGGCAGTCCAACACCGCCCTCGCAACCCGCTGGCCGATCGTGACCATCGCCATCGAAAGCGCAGATCGACATCTGATCGCCGACCGCCTCGGCATCGCCCGAACCCGCTGGGCACTCGACGCCGCCGAAGCCCTTCTCCAACTCCGCACATTGCTCACGAATTCGGCTGGCCGTACTCGCTGCCGCCGCTGCGGAAGCGGCTCGCGCTGATCCGGCCCGAGTACGTCGGGATGGATCCGGTGGACCGGGTGACCTACCAGCCCGGCGAGGTCGCCCAGTGCGACCTGTGGTTCCCGGAGACGAAGGTGCCGGTCGGGTCCGGTCAGCGGCGGGTGCTGCCGGTGCTGGTGATGACCTGCGGTTTCTCGCGTTTTCTGTCCGCGGTGATGATCCCGTCCCGGCAGGCCGGGGACATCTTGTCGGGCATGTGGTCGCTGATCCACGGGATCGGCCGAGTGCCGAAAACGCTGGTCTGGGACCGGGAGGCTTCGATCGGCGGGACGGGAAAGGTGACCGCCCCGGCGGCGGCCTTCGCCGGCACCCTGGCGGCCAGGATCAGGCTCGCCCCGCCCCGCGACCCTGAGTTCAAGGGCCTGGTCGAGCGAAACAACCAGTACCTGGAGTCCTCGTTCCTGCCGGGCCGCCTGTTCGCCTCTCCGCCGGACTTCAACCGGCAGCTGGAGGACTGGCTTACCAGGGCGAATGCGCGGACCGTCCGCGCGATCCAGGGTCGGCCGGCCGACCTGCTGGAGACCGACTACCAGGCGATGGTCTCGCTGCCGCCGGTTGTTCCGCCGATCGGCCTGAGCTCCCGGATCCGGCTCGGCCGGGACTACTACGCGGCAGGAGCAGTCACCGCTATGTCCCGCACTCGGGCGTTCTGCCCGGCCCGGCGCGCGGGAGTGCAAGCTACGCGCCGGCGCACGACCACCTGGCTCTGAGTCCCTCCGGCGCCGCTGCCCGAGCATCCCGTCATCACCACACAATGAGCTGTTGCCTGAAATACGCGATCGCATCAACGGGGGTGCTGCGGTGAGCAGGTGGGTCTACGTTGGGGGCGGCTCAGGGCCGAATGGAACGGGGGGTGCCGCGCAGGTGCTCGCGGTGCACGCGGCCCTCCTGCCGGTGGGACAGCAGGGTCGCGTGCTCTATTTCTCGGGCAGCCAGTGGGTGGAAGCTCCCCTGTGGGAGGCCATCGAGAACGAGCCGAACCCGATCGCCGACGCCCGCTACCCCGCGGGAAAAGCTCAGATCGATCACACCAGGTTCTACGATTGCGCGACCCAGCAGGTGTCCAATCCGGGCTCACCGGACGCGGACCTCTTCTGCAGCGGCCACGCGTTCCGGCCGGACGGCCGGCTGGTCGTCGCGGGGGGTACACAGCACTGGCCCGACCCTGCCGAAGGAGACCCGCACCACGCCCACTGGAGCGGCACGCGCGCCAGCTGGCTGTTCGACCATACGGCCCAGTATCGGGCCAGGCCCGGCGCCGCCGTCACGGCCGTGTGGCACGGCGACCGCCACCTGGACCTCTTCACCACGGGCACAGACGGAGCTGTCTGGAGCGCCTGGTGGGAAGCAGGGTCCGGATGGGTGCCCTGGTTCCAGATCCAGCCGAAGGTGCGGATGCGGCCGGGGGCGACCGTCACCGCGCTCTGGCGGGGCGATCATCTGGACCTGTTCGTTACCGGCACCGACGGAGCCGTCTGGAGCGCCTGGTGGGAGGCAGGGCCGGGTTGGCAACCGTGGTTCCTGATCCATCCCGAGGTCAAGATGCAGCCCGGCGGGACGGTCACCGCGCTCTGGCGGGGCGATCATCTGGACCTGTTCGTTACCGGCACCGACGGAGCCGTCTGGA
>Ga0182008_10001557_pt1 | contig 15247 bp, 15 predicted proteins | sample Sormic07211129_1_FD_120482 | JGI IMG/M metagenome (GOLD analysis project Ga0182008, IMG submission 120482) | Rhizosphere microbial communities from Sorghum bicolor, Mead, Nebraska, USA - 072115-129_1 metaG | ecosystem: Host-associated > Plants > Roots > Rhizosphere | place: USA: Nebraska...
CACGATGACGTCCGCCGAGAGAAACTGCGTGACGAGCGCCTCCGACAGTGCGTTCTGTCTCCGCTGGTCCATGGACAAATTCTCGGCATCCGCCCCGAACCGAAAGCCCAGCGAATCGGCATCGAGGTGGGATGGCGCGTCCTTGGATAGATCGAGGTATTCGACCATGGTGTGCGGGTAGGCCGCTTTCCATCGCTCGACAACGCGCCGGGTCAGTTCGCGCGAGATGGAGCGTTGGGCAAGGGGGCTGCAGTCGATGTGAAGCAATTTCATTTCGTGTTTCCGTCCGCCGGTGCATCGATCCATGTCACCTTCGGCAGGGACATCGACCGCCAATCTCCGCCTTGCACCTATTCGACGCGAATGTTCTTGGCTTTGATCAAGGCACTCCAGCGTGCTTGCTCCTTCTTGACCGCGCTCGCCATCTCCGCAGGCGTCGAGGAGGCGGGCTCGGCGAACGCCGAACGGATCTTCTCCTGGACCTCCGCGTCGCGACTGGCCTTGGCAATCTCGCGATTGAGCTTCGACACGACATCCTTCGGAGTGCCCGCGGGCGCCCAGATGCCAAAGAAGCCCGTGATTTCCTTCATTGCGGGAACCGTGTCCGACAGCAGCGGAACATCGGGGGTTGCGGGATGACGCTTCGAACCGACATAGGCAAGCGCACGGATCCGTCCATCGCGGATCATCGGAATGGCCGAACCGGGTGGCTCGAGAACCAGCGGAATGGATCCGCCCACGACGTCCTGAAGCGCGCCGCCCTTGTACGGCACATGCACCATATTCAGCTTCTCGGCATCCTGCACCACTTCCATCACCAAGTGAGGAAACCCGCCAACGCCATACGAGCCGTAGGAATACCTGCCCGGATTCTCCCGCACAAGCTTGAGCGCTTCGGGCAGCGTCTTGGCCGGAAAGTCCTTGTTGACGATGAAATAGAGGCCGCTGGTTGCCGTAACGCCAACAGGGGCGAAATCCTTGTCCACGTCGAAAGGCAACTTGGGATAGACGTAGGGGTTGGAGACAAAAGAATTTGAAACCGTGTAGAACAACGTATTGCCGTCGGCGGGAGACTTCGCAACGTAGTCCTGTGCGATGTTGCCCGCCGCACCTGCGCGGTTCTCGACGATGACAGGTTGCCCCAATGTCTTCGACAGCTTTTCCGCGTAGATTCGCGCAGTGACGTCGACGGTGAGGCCAGCGGGGTAGCCGACCACAAGCTTGATCGGCTTGGTGGGCCAGGAAGAATTCTGGGCACTGGCAAGGCCACAAATGAATAGTGCGGATGCCGTGATGATCAAGCCGCGGCGAGAGAAAGACCGAGTCATGGATTTGTCTCCTTAAATTTCGTTTGGAAGTCGTGCGCGGGCGGACACGCGGGTGGATCGGGCCGCCGCAGCGCCTTGGCCAGTCTTGCGCCACCGCGCAATGTCAATGGAATGGATCGATCAACACCTTGCCTGTGACCCGACGCTCCTCGATCAGGCGATGCGCGTGTTGCGCCTGGTCCAGGCCGAGAACTTCGTGAACATGAGGCACCACGGTCCCGTGCCGCACGAGTGCGCCAAGCTCCTCGAGCAGGCCTGCGGCTACTTCGGGCCGATGCATGAAGTACCCCCCGAGGAAGCAGCCGGTGAGGCGCTGATTGCGCCCGAGCAGGCGAACGATGTCCACCGGCGAGGGCTCCGGGTCTGCCGTGCCGTAGAGCACGATGCGCCCGAATTCGGCCAAGCAATCCAGGCTGCGGCGCAGGAGCTCGCCACATGTTGCGTCGAGTACCAGGTCGACGCCACGACCCTCGGTTGCCTCGAGAACACGCTGCGGCCAATCCGGCCTCGAATAGTCCACAGCCGCATGTGCGCCCAGGTCGAGCGCGACCGCACGCTTGGCCTCCGATCCGACACCGGCCACGACCTTGGCGCCGATCGCGCGCGCGACCTGCACCGCCAGATTTCCGACGCCGCCGGTCGCGCCGTGAATGAGCACCGACTCGCCCGCCACCAGTTGGCCGCTGCTCTTGAGGGCAGCCATCGCGGTAAGCCCCTGGATGGGGAGGCAAACGGCTTGCCTGGACGACAGGCCCTGCGGACACGGAAGAATTTCGTGGCGAAGCGCGATCATGTACTCGGCATAAGCACCGCCTGTGATGGTCGCCACGAGCACGCGGCGATCCAGCCAGGAGCGATCGACACCTTCTCCCACGCTGCATACGACGCCCACCGCCTCGCCACCGGGGTTGAACGGCAAAGGCGTGGGGACTGGGTACGGCTTGCCTGCGCGCCGCAGCGCATCCGCGAAGTTGACCCCCGCCATTTCCACCCGCACGAGCAGCTGCCCGGGGCCTGGAGCCGGCACCTCGAGCGTGTCCATCTGCAGCACCTCGGGTGCGCCCGTGCGGTGAAACCGAACGCTGCGCATCGAGCGCGGCACAGTCTTGTCTGTCGTCATTCCGGGGTCTCCTGCACGTGCTGCTCCGCGACGGACTGATGGGCAACGATGCCTGCCAACGCGGACGAAGACCACGCGGCCTTGCCCTGGGACAACGGCAGGCAATCGACGGGGAAGTCCAATGTGAACTCGGCGCCCTCGGACCTCAAGCTCCGAATGAAGCGGTCGAGGTGAAGCATCGCGCCCGATGGCAGGTCGTGAAGCACGACGACCGAGTGGGACTGGGAGCGACATCTCTCCAGTGTTGGCTCGACCCACCCATTGATGTCTTCCCACTCGTACGCGAGGCAGTTCCAAAGGACGCAGCTGTACCCGTTGCGGCTCAGGTAGTCCCAGACGGAGGGGCTCAGAAGGTGGGGGCCCACCGCGCCCCGCCCTCCGAAGGGTCGAAAGGCGCGCGCATCGCCACAGTACTTCCCGATGATCTCGTCAGCAAGGGCGACCTCGGCCACCCCCTGCGGCCCCGGGATCAGCCCGAGCGGCGTGGAGTGAGTATTGGAGTGGTTGCCGATCCGGTGCCCCTCGTCGAGCGTCGCAACCAACTCGTCACCGTGCTTGCGCACCATCTCACCCACGACGAAAAAGTGCGCATGCAAGCCATGCGCTCGAAGCACCTGCCGAACGTGCGGCGTGACGTCCGGGTGCGGCCCGTTGTCGAAAGTCAACGTGACCTTCATGGTTCCACCATGGTGTGAGTGGCCAGAAGTTCACTGCTGCGTGCCGCAATCAGCCATCGGCCATCGTCGGACTGCTCGAACCTGTCGGCGTAGCTGAGGATGTGCACTTGCTTGGTCTTGGAGCCGTCGGACTTGACGACCAGTGCGGTCGACACACCCTCCGCCCTCCCCGCCCCCAGGAACTCGACATTCACGCCAAGCAATTGATGCCGGGAAGCCCCTCGTGGCGGTCGCGAGGCATACGCGTTCCGGATCGCCTCGCGGCCTTCGATCGCGGTTCCATCCGCACGCCCCCAGACAGCGCCTGGCGTGAAGAGGGCGACGAAGCCATCCACGTCGTTGCCGTCGGCCAGACGGGCATAGTTCCCGACCAGCGTTGCGCACTCGCGTTCGGCGAGCATCTGCGCCAAGGCTTCGGGATCAGCCATGGCTCACGACGGGAGGAGCGTTGTTCGCGCGGCGGTCCCCGGCCAGCCAACGCCTGAGATCGGCATGTGCGGTCTTCTCCATCGACTCCTCGATCTCGCCGACGTCGGCCGGATCGCAGGCGAACTCAAGCGTGAAGCCCTGGTCGCTCGGAACATAGAGCGATCGGCAGTAGCCGTGGTCCACTTCGAGGAATTGGGCCTCCGCCTCCTTGACGCGGCCCAGAAGATTTGCGTAGCCGTCGGCCGTGACCTTGAGCGCCGTGTGATCGAACATCCCGGTCAGCGTGCCCAACTTCGGTGCGTACTTCTCGTAGTCCGCCACATTTCCGAACTGGAAGAACGCCAGCGCCGATCCATCACCAAGCCGAAAGAACGTATGGCACAGCTCCATTTCCGTCCCCGGCACCTCGGGATGCGGAAAGCTCTCGCACCAGGTTGCGGCCAACGGAATGCCGAGGACGTCCTCGATCAACTTCCTGTTCGATTCCTGGTCGCGAACCACGCGGGCTGCGTGATGCAATCGCATGGGAGCCGTGGCTCCCGTCTTGTCTGCCATGCTTGTCTCCTGAGTCTGGGCGAGAGTATCCGCCGCGGCATTGCGCAATGGAAACGAAGAATCCCACCGAAGATCATTGATGCATTCGATAAGGAGCCAAGGCTCGGGAGGATCAGGACAAGTCAGGCGTTGGACGCAGCGACATGGAGGCGTCGAGCGCGACCTCACGGACAACCGAGACGAACGACCGAACGAACAGTTGCTGCTCGTCCCCTCGCCACAGAATCCCCGGGGTGCGGGTTGGCGTGGGACTTTCCAGATGGATCACCTTGAGTTCCGGCCGATTGAGCACGGCGTAGCGCGAAATGATCGTGCCGACTTGCGTCTTGGACACGATCTTGAGCAAAGGGCTGACGCTGTTGATCTCGGCCACGACCACTGGCGTAGCGCCACACGCGCGAAAGCAGTCTTCCAGCATCGTTCGCGTGGCAAACCTGTAGCTCATCAACGCCAGCGGCTGCTTATGCAGTTCAGCCATCCGCACCACTTTTCGAGCGCTCCAAGGGTGGTCCTTGCCCACCACCAGGACAAGCTCTTCGACGAGCAGCGGCTCGAATGTCAGTTCACCGAGCGTGGACGGCGCCCAGCAGACGCCGACATCGAGATCACCGGCCCGGGTCGCGGAGATGATTCGCTCCGAGTCAAGTTCGTCGATGCTGACTTTCACGGCGGGAAACTTGACCATGAAGCGCGAGACGCATTCCGGTATGAAGTGCTGGTTGAAGACGCTTCCTGCGCCAACCCTGACTTCTCCGGTCATTTGACTCGTGGATTGCTTGAGCAGCGCCTGGCCCGCGTCGACCTCCGCCATGGCGCGCACGGCATGTTTGAGAAACAGCTGGCCGGCATCGGTCAGCACAACCCGCTTCTTGCCAATCCGCCGGAACAGCTCCACCGCCATCTCATCCTCCAGTTGGCGTATCTGATGGGACAACGTCGACTGGGTAATGTGGACGCGCTCTGCCGCGGCCGTGAAGGTGGGAGCGTTAGCGAGAGCGATGAAATAGCGGAGATGACGAAGTTCCATGGAGTCCGGGGTGAAAGACGCAGTGCGCCTGGAAGGTTCCTATCGATGCGGTCAACGAAGATCGGTTGAAATCATCATCATGCCGGCGACCAAGTGCGTCAATACTGCGACACCCGTCGGATCGAGCACAGGCAATCCGAACGGTGATGCCGAGCGCCACCAACCTCCCCGCACCATGAAACTACTCCGCTATGGCCCCGCCGGCCAAGAAAGGCCTGGCCTGCTGGATGCAGCCGGCCGCATCCGTTCTCTTTACCCCGTGGTCCACGACCTGACCTGGGACATGTTCACCCCGGACAGCCTCGAAGTCTTGCGGGCTGTCGATCCCACGAAGCTTCCCCTCGTGGACGATCAGCCGCGCCTCGGGGCCCCAGTGGCCAATCCAAGGCAGTTCGTTGCCTTGGGTCGCAACTACGCAGAGCATGTGAAGGAGAGCAAGAATCCGCTGCCGCTGGAGCCGATGGTGTTCAACAAGGCTTTGACTTCGATCAGCGGCTGCACCGACGACATCCCCATGTTCCGGCATTCCACGGCGCTCGACTACGAAGGCGAACTCGCTCTCGTCATGGGCCGCAAGGCCCATCGGGTGTCCGAGGCCGAGGCGCTCGACTACGTCGCGGGCTACTGCATTTGCAACGACGTGTCCGAGCGGGATTGGCAGCTGAAGCGGGGAGGGCTGATTGGCAAGGGCAAGAGCGCGCCTGGCTACGGCCCGCTCGGACCCTGGCTGGTTACCACCGACGAAGTGCCCGATCCACAACAGCTGCAGATCCAGACCTGGGTGAATGGTGTGAGGTACCAGAACGCCTCGACAGCGACGATGCTGTTCTCCGTTGCAAGGTTCATTGCCCACGTCACGGAGTTCATGGAGCTGTTGCCAGGCGACGTTCTGACCACCGGAACGCCGGAAGGTGTCTCACTCGGCGGCGGCATCGAGAACCCCAAGTTCTTGAAGCCAGGTGACCGGGTCGAAATCGCGATCACCGGACTCGGCCGCATGTCTCAACAGGTGGTCGCAGTCGAAGCCTGAGGCCAGGCGGCCGGCTCCTCGACGCCTTGCCACACCTCAGGCAATGGGCAGTCCCCGGGGTCGCCGCTATGCCGTGCTGAGCACGACACTGACGCCCCCATCGACAGCGATGGACTGCCCGGTGATGTGTTTGCCTGCATCGCTTGCGAAGAGCACCGAGATCCCCTTGAGGTCTTCGCTGTCCCCGATGCGCTTGAGAGGCGCAGCTGCCGCCATGGAGTCGATGCTGTACTTGTCGAGCAGGCCGGAGGCCATGCGCGTCTCGAAAAAGCCGGGACAGATGCAGTTGACGTTGATTCCGTAGCCCCCCCATTCGGCCGCCAGCGCACGAGTGAAGCCGATCACGGCAGTCTTGGAGGTGTTGTAGGCCAGCGTCTTCAAGTCCGGAGGGTTTCCGTTCAGTCCCGCGATCGAGGCTATGTTGATGATCCTTCCGAAGCTTCTCGGAATCATCGAGCCCCGTGCGATCTGCTGTGCGAGCACGAAGTAGCCGCGGACATTCAGATTCATGACCTTGTCCCATCCAGCGACTGAATGATCCTCAGCGGGCTGCCCCCAAGTGGCTCCGGCGTTGTTGACCAGGACATCGACGCCACCTGCGAGCTGAATCGCTTCATCCGCCAGGCGGCGGGCGTCCTGTTCGTTCGAGCAGTCGGCGCTGATCCAGTCGACGTCGATGCCACGGCCGCGAAGCGTCGCTGCCGCCTCCTCCAGATCCTGGGCCTTGCGAGAACTCAGAATGACCCGGGCGCCTGATTCGCCCAAAGCTTCAGCGATCTGCAGGCCGAGCCCTCGCGAGCCTCCGGTCACCAGCGCGGTCTTCCCCGCAAGGCTGAACAGTTGCCGCACGTGGCGCACAGGCTCGTTGGTGTTCATCGGTTCTCTCCTCTTTTTCTCATTGAAAGGCATCTTCCGGCAGGTCCACGCAGGTCCTGTCCCGGCTCATGACAACAGCCAGCCATGCATCGATCTTCGGCAACTCGTAGTGAAAGAAGTACGTGGCAGCTCCCAATCTTCCCTGGGTTGCAGATCCGAACGAGTTCCTCGTGAGTTCGTCACTCGCGATATCGAGCCACATCCAGGCGATCACGGAGTGCCCGAATGCCTGCAGATAGGGCACTGCGTTCGCCAGGGCGTCGGTCGGACTTCCCGTCGCCCAGGCTTGATGCGTCGCCGCTGCAACACGATCGATGGCTTGCCGGAGCGAGTGACACAAGGGCAACAGCTTCGCGTGTCCGGAGGCACGCTCGATGGTCTGTGCCATTCTTTCAAGCAGGAGTGCCAAGCCTCGCCCATCCTCGATGAGCACTTTGCGACCGAGCAGGTCGAGACCGTGGATGCCATGAGTTCCCTCATGGATCATGTTCAGGCGGTTGTCACGCCAGTACTGCTCGACCGGGAAGTCACGGGTGTACCCGTAACCGCCATGCACCTGGATCGCCAGTGAATTGGCCTCAAGGCACCATTCGCTTGGGAAGCTCTTGGCGATGGGAGTGAGCAGTTCCAGAAGGAGGCGGGCTTCGTCTGCCGAATCGGCATCTCCCGTCTTCTGCTCATCGACCAGCCTCGCGCAATAGAGTTCCAGCGCCAATGCGCCCTCGCTGTAGGCCTTCTGCGCAAGCAGCATTCGTCGCACATCGGCGTGCTGGATGATTCGCACCTGCGGCTTGCTCGGATCCTTGCCTCCCTGTCCCACCAGTCGGCCTTGAGGCCGGTTCATCGCGTATTCCACCGAGGCGTAGTAGCCAGCGAGCCCCAACATGGTGGCCGCCATCCCCACGCCAATTCGCGCCTCATTCATCATGTGGAACATGCACTGGAGGCCACGCCCGGGCTCCCCGACGAGGTAGCCGATGGCACCTGCCCTGCCGCCCACGGGATACTTGCCTTCCCCGAAGTTGAGCAAGGTGTTCGGCGTGCCGCGCCAGCCGAGCTTGTGATTCAAGCCAGCGACGGCGACGTCATTGCGGACACCTGTGAGAGCACCACGTTCGTCCACGAGCTTCTTCGGAACGATGAAGAGCGACAGTCCCCGCGTGCCGGGCAACAAGCGGCCGCTGTCATCCGGAATCTTGGCCAGAACGATATGGACGATGTTCTCTGTCAGCTCGTGGTCCCCGTTGGAGATCCACATCTTGTTGCCTGTGAGTCGATAGCGCGGGCCCAGGACATCCTGGTCGAAACCCTCGCCGTCCGGAACGGCCCGGGTGGCGACGTCGCTCAGCGAGGAGCCCGCCTGGGGCTCGGACAGGCACATCGTGCCGGCCCAGCGACCGGAAAACTCGTTCGCGGCAAAGACCGATTTCTGCAATGCCGTTCCATGGGCCATCAGCAGGTTCGCATTGCCACCGGTGAGCATGCCCGAGTCCAGCCCGACGGAAGCCGCAGAGAAGAAGCTGTTGGCTGCTGCCTGGACGGTAAAGGGAAGCTGCATGCCGCCCAATTCATAGGGCTGCGCGGCCGCTAACAGCCCCGACTCGATATACGCCGAGAAGGCCTCCGCGGACTGGCGCGGCAATACAACCTTGTCGCCCTCCATGCGGGGTTCTTCGACGTCGACGGTTCGATTGAAGGGAGCGTACTTCTCCCGCGAGATCCGCTCACTGGTTTCCAGCACCGCAGCAAAGGTTTCTCGAGAATGGTCCTTGAATTTTTCACGCTCTGTCAGAGCTTCGACACCCAGCCAGTCGAACAGCAGGTAGTCCAGGGTTGAACGCAGACTCATGGTGACGCGCCCCCTCAAAAAACTTCAAACACACCAGCAGCCCCCATGCCGCCGCCGATGCACATGGTGACGCACACCCGCTTGGCGCCACGTCGTCGCCCTTCGATCAATGCGTGGCCGGTCAGCCGTTGACCGCTGACTCCGTACGGATGGCCCACCGCGATGGCGCCGCCGTTCACGTTCAAAAGCTCCGCGGGGATCCCGAGCTTGTCGCGGCAGTAGAGAACCTGGACGGCAAATGCCTCGTTCAGCTCCCACAGATCGATGTCACCGACCCTAAGGCCAAGCTTCGAGAGGACCTTGGGCACTGCAAAGACAGGGCCGATACCCATCTCGTCCGGTTCGCACCCGGCCACCGCAAATCCGAGAAAGCGACCGAGCGGCTCCAGGCCGTGTCGCTGCGCATAACCCTCATCGACCACGACGCAGGCGCCCGCACCGTCGGAGAACTGGCTGGCGTTCCCTGCAGTGATGGTCCCACCGGGCAGCACCGTACGGATGTCCTTGATCGCCGCTTTCGTCGTGCCCGGCCGAATGCCTTCGTCGTGCTCGACATGGACGGTCTTTTCATGCGCAACGCCGTCCTGGTCGGAGAATCCGGCGGTCACGGTGATGGGAGCGATCTCCGCCTTGAACAGGCCCGCCTCGCGCGCTGCCGCTGCCTTCTGTTGGCTGGCCGCACCGTATTCATCCATCGCGTCACGCGTGATGCCGTAGCGTGAGGCCACTTGTTCAGCCGTTTGGATCATGGTCCAGTAGATCTCCGGCTTGCGATCGAGGAGCCAGGGATCTTCCATCATGTGCTTGTTGATCACGGGCTGAACGCAAGAGATGCTCTCGACGCCGCCTGCAACGTACACGTCGCCTTCGCCGGCGATGATCCGCTGGGCGGCCATGACGATGGTCTGGAGCCCCGACGAGCAGAACCGGTTGACCGTTTGCCCGCTCACGGACACGGGGAGCCCGGCGCGCAAGGCAATCTGGCGCCCGACATTCGCGCCGGTGGTCCCTTCGGGGTTGGCGCAGCCCATGATGACGTCTTCCACGGCACCAGGATCCACACGTGCCCGGCGAACTGCATGTTCGACCGCATGGCCGCCGAGGGTTGCGCCGTGCGTGAGGTTGAAGGATCCCTTGAAGCTTTTGGCAAGTGGGGTGCGGGCGGTCGAGGCGATGAGGGCTCGGGTCATGGGTTTTCCAAAGTTGCTGAGTTCGTGTGCTGCCGCTGTTCAAGCAGCAACTTCTGATTGAAATGCGGCGCCGTCGGCCAGCAGATTGCGGATCTCAGCCTCGCTGAATCCGCCCGACTGCAACGTGCTGATCGTGTGCTCGCCCACGAGCGGGGCTTTGCCACCTCGCATGGGACTGACTTGATTGAAATGGAGGGGACAACCCAGCGTGCTGCCGACGCCGGCGCGCTCGTCGCGGTTATCCACGACCATCCCGATTGCTCGAGACTGCGGGTGATTCAATGCCTCATCAATGGTGTTGACGGGTCCGACAGGCACCCCCGCGGCAGAGAGCCTTTCAATCCAATGCATGCGGGTGCCCTCCCGGAGTTGCGCTGTCATCAGGGCAACGAGCTCATGTCGGTTGGCCAGGCGGTTCGCGCCGTCAAGAAAACGTAGATCGCCGATCCATTCAGGCCTTTGCAGAACTTCGGCGATTCGCTCCCAGTTCTTTTGGTTGGCGCCGCCGATCGCGATCTCACCGTCGGCGCATTCGAAGGTTTGATATGGCGCGATCAATGGATGCGCCGTCCCCAGCGGCCGGCCCACGATTCCGTTTGAGAAGTAGGCGGCGGCAAGCCAGTAGGTCTGTTGCAATCCTGCCTGGAGCAAGGAAGTGTCGACGCGCTGGCCGTGCCCTGTCTTGAGGCGCTCGATGTAGGCAGCAAGAATGCCGAGAGCCGCAAGGATGCCGGCGTTGACATCGGCAACGGAGATGCCTGGCTTGCTGAGCTTGCCGCTTTCATCTCCCGTCACGCTGATCAGCCCCGCAAAGGCCTGGAGAATCAGGTCAAAGCCGCCCTGGCTCGCCAGCGGACCCGTGCGACCGTAGCCGGAGATGCCGCAGTAGATGAGCGCCGGGTTTTCCCGTGCGAGCACGTCGTAGCTCAGGCCGAGCTTTTCCATCGTGCCCACGCGAAAGTTCTCTGTCACGACATCCGCGGACTTCACCAGGCGAAGCAGGGTCGCCTTGCCGCCTTCGGTCGCCAGGTCCAACGCGATCGACCGCTTGCCGCGGTTGATCATCACGAAGGCGGGGCCCAGGCCCTTGTCGCCCGGACGCCGGTAGCCTCTCGCGTCATCGCCGCCGGGAAAGCGCTCGACCTTGGTGACGTCGGCTCCCATATCAGAGAGCAGCAACCCACAGACTGGGCCGGCCATGATGCGCGATAGCTCGAGCACGCGCAAACCCTCGAGCGGCGCTGCTCGCTTCTTGCGATCTTCTTGGTTTTTCATTCGTCTGGATTGATGTTGTCGGTTCGGATCACGTGGCCCGATTCGGCGAGGTCCGTCTGGATCACGGCTCAGATCTCACTGGCCGCGGAACACGGGTGTCCGCTTTTCCCGCCACGCGGCCAGGCCTTCGCGCAGGTCCGCCGAACGCAAGCTTTCGGCGTTGCGCCAATCGCATGCGCGCTCGTCGAAGTTTCCGTTGGCGATTTCGTTGATTGCGCGCTTCATGCCCTCGAGCGCTTGCGGCGCTCGCGAGGCAAGTTGGCCGGCGACGATGTCAACACTTGCGTCCAGGGCGTCGGAATCCACCAGATCGGTCAGGACGCCCAGACGCGCCAACGTCACCGCGTCGATGACCGTGGCAAGCAAGAAGAACCGCTTTGCTGCATCCGGTCCCAGCCGATGGGTCCAGCGCTTCAAGCCGGACGAGTAGTAGTGAAGACCGAGTCGGGCTGCCGGCATGACCAGTTCGCATGCGCTGGTGCCCATGCGAAAGTCGCAGCTCAATGCGAGGTCGGTCGCGCCGCCGTACACGCCACCATTCAAACGGCAAATGGTGGGAACGCGAGCCGATTCGAGCTCATCGATCATGGCGGAGAACGCGTTCCCCGAGCCGGTCACACCAGCATTGCTCGCGTCCGCTTCCATCGTCTTGTCATGCAAGGCGTCCAGATCAAAGCCCGCGCTGAAGGCCCGCCCCTCGCCCGTCACCACGAGTACACGTATGGTGAGGTCCTCATTGACCTCCTTGAGCAACTGGCGCATCCGATCGATGTCGCCCGCTTCCAAGCGATTGAGTTTTGAAGGGCGACGTAGGGTGATGCGAGCGATTGCATCCCGCCTGGTCAGCCTCGGTGGCCCCTCGAGTCCCATTTCAGCCGCATCTGACGAGTCCATGGCTTTCCTAAAAACAGTCGCCATATATTTATAGCCGCATGCAAGATGGTGGAGCATGTGGATCTCACGGATACATATTGGCTTTGAAGTGTGATATATGTATGCATAAGGGGGAGGTATATTTGCCCCATGAACTTGGACGAAATTGAAGTGGGCTCGCCGCGCGGGCGCGCCGCCCCGGCGGTTCTGTCAAAGTCAGCGCCAGGTGGCTTGGTGGAGTCGCTACGCAGCGCTCTGGAGGCCGAGATCGCGGCGGGAACGCTTGCCCCCGGGATGCGCGTGGACGTGAAGACCGTGGCTGAACGGTTCTCGGTATCCCGCACGCCCGCACGCGAAGCGCTCCTCCAACTGGCTGCCGCGGGCCTGATCGACTACCGGCCTCGACGTGGCGGCACTGTGACTCGACTCAGCGCCACGCAGGTGCTCGCGTTGTCCGAGGTCCTCATCCCGCTCGAGGCCGAAGCGGCCAAGTTGGCAGCCAGGCGCATGTCAGATGATCAACGACAAGCTCTGGAAGCGATCTTGCGGAACGGAAACGAGGCCGCCCAGGCGGGCGATCGTGAAGCCTACGCAGAGGCCAATCGAAAATTCCACCTGGCGATCTATGAAGGATGCGGCAATCCCTTCTTGCGTGCCGAGATCGAGTCCTTGAGACGCCGCACGGAAGTGTCCCACCCGATCAGCTTCCAGTTGCCGGGCCGCCTGCGAGCCTCGAACCTGGAGCATGCTGCGATCGCCCGCGCGGTTTGCGCTGGCGACGAAGAAGCGGCCGCCGACGCCGCGCGACGCCACATCAGCATTGGCGGTATGGCAATTGCCGAGTTCGCGCTCAAGGCTGCAAACGCGAGCTTGAGGTAGAAGCGAAGCACACGGGCTGCGATCGCTAGTTGCCGGACGCGATGGGCGCGCCTTGCGCCATGTTGACGTACTTGCCCGTCTGGTCCGCGGCGCTGCCCAGCGCCTGCCCGTTGGCCAGGTCGCTGATTCCTTCGAAGTGCTCGGCTACTCCGTCCACGGTCAACGCCGAACCGCTCAGAAAGACTCCCTGACCCTCAACCATCCGCGCCACTGCGAAACAGCCGCCGCCCGCGCCAAGGATGGTTTGCGTAGGCGCATTGTCAGAAACCAGGTACAGAAGCCCAGGGGAAACCGTATCGGGCACCAGAAGGTCCAGCATCGTCTGCGGCAGCAGCCCCGCGGTCATGTCGGTGGCCGCGGTCGGCGCGAGTGAGTTCACGCGAATGTCGTTCTTCTTGCCTTCGATCGCGAGCACGTTCATCAGACCCACCACACCGGCCTTGGCCGCGCCGTAGTTCGCCTGGCCGAAGTTGCCGTAGATTCCTGAGCCGGACGTGGTCATGACGACACGGCCGTAGTTCTGCGCCCGCATGAGTTCCCAAACTGCCTTCGTGCAGTAGGCGGAACCGAGAAGGTGCACGTCGACCACCTTGCGGAAATCCGATAGATCCATCTTGGCAAAGGTCTTGTCGCGCAACAGCCCCGCGTTGTTGACCAGGATGTGCACGGTCGACCACTTTGCAACGACCTGATCGACCATTGCGAAGACCTGGTCGGGGTCGGACACATCGGCGGCGAGCGCAAGCGCCCTGCCACCCGCTGCGGCGATCTCCGCGGCCACATTTTCAGCAGACGCCAGCGAAAGGTCGTTGACAACGACCTTCGCTCCCAATCGCCCCAGGGCCAGCGCATGCGCGCGGCCGAGGCCGGCGCCCGCGCCAGTGATCAAGGCAACTTTGTCATCAAATCGAATGCTCATACTTTCACTTCCGAGAGTTGAATGATCCCCAGCCAGTCCGCGACCAACGCAGGCTTCTGCACGTTTTCCACTTCCACCTGTACGCCCCAGCAAAGCCGCAGTCGATCGGGACCCGCCTGCTCACAGGCGTTCAGCACAAAGCGAGCGCGCACCCTGGAACCCGACTTCACAGGACTCAGGAAGCGCACCTTGTCAAACCCGTAGTTCATAGCCATCCGCTGCCCTTTGATCCGCGGCACGGCGTCGTATGCCATGGCGCTCAGAAGGGAAAGGAGGAGGAAGCCGTGGGCGATCGTGCCTCCGAAGGGCGATTCGGCTCGAGCCCGCTCGGGGTCAACATGAATGAACTGGTGGTCATCGGTTGCGTCCGCAAACCGATCAATGCGGTCCTGGTCGAGGCGCACCCAAGTGGATATGCCAATTTCCTGGCCGACCCAGCTCGACAACTCGTCCAATCCCATCTCCGTAGCCGGCGCGGCCGCTGGACCAGCGACCGATTTCACGAGTTCATCCTTCGCTGTCGAGGCGCTCATCGGGCTCTTCATGAATATGTATTGGTATCTATTGTATATCTATAAATGCATGATGGCCAGACCGTGTTGCTCTTGACAACAGCAACGGCCTAGGGTTTCCGGGGGGAGGCTCCGCCCTAATAACGGCTACGATGTAGCCGTTATATCGATTCGCTGGCAAGGCCGCGAGTCATACCTGAGGGCAAGGCAAGGGGCCCGCGAATCGCAATCAAAGAAATGAACATGCAATCCAGAAAACTGACAGTGGCTGCAATCGGGTGCTCGGGACACATTGCCGAGACATTCGTCCGCGGATTCTTGGCGGAAGGAGTGGCTCTTCGCATTCTGGCCCGCAACCCGAACGAGGTCGCCCGTCGTTACCCCGGGGCGTCGATCGTCGCCGGAAGCATGATGAATCCGGCGGACGTCGCCAAGGCGATGGACGGAGCGGATGGCGCGTTCCTGATGACGCCGATGGCCGTGCGCGACAACCCCACCAACGAGATCGATGCCGCCAATGCGGTCATCGCCGGCGCGAAAGCGGCCGGCCTCAGGCACCTCGTCTATACATCCGCGATCGGGGCCGAACGAATCACGGGCGTCGGGATCCTCGACGCGAAGTTTCAGGTCGAACGCCTTCTTGCGTCCAGCGGACTGCCGTGCAGCATCCTGCGCTGCGGCTCGTACATGGAGGACATCTTCGACCCC
>Ga0182008_10001559_pt1 | contig 15235 bp, 13 predicted proteins | sample Sormic07211129_1_FD_120482 | JGI IMG/M metagenome (GOLD analysis project Ga0182008, IMG submission 120482) | Rhizosphere microbial communities from Sorghum bicolor, Mead, Nebraska, USA - 072115-129_1 metaG | ecosystem: Host-associated > Plants > Roots > Rhizosphere | place: USA: Nebraska...
TCGTCGACGCCTTGCTTCTTCAGCGCCGAGAACAGTTTGACCTCGCCGCCGCCGGCCTGCAGTCGCACGATCGACAGCGCCTTCGCACCCTCGGCGCGGGTCAGCTTGTCGGACTTGGTCAGCAGCACCAGGAACTTGAGGCCGGCCTCGACGCGCGGGCGGATCACGTCGAGCAGGATCTCGTCGAGCTCGGTCAGGCCGTGGCGCGGGTCGCACATCAGCACCACGCCGCGCAGGTTCTCGCGCGTCATGAGGTAGTTGCCCATCACGCGCTGCCAGCGCAGCTTGGCCTCGCGCGGCACCGCGGCATAGCCGTAGCCGGGCAGGTCGGCCAGCACGGCGTCGTCGACCTTCTGCTTGCCCACGCCGAACAGGTTGATGTGCTGGGTGCGGCCCGGGGTCTTCGAGGCGAAGGCCAGTCGGTGCTGCTGCGTCAGGGTGTTGATCGCGGTGGATTTGCCCGCGTTGGAGCGGCCGACGAAGGCGATTTCGGGCAGATCGAAGGCGGGCAGATGCTCGAGCTGGGGTGCACTGGTGAGGAAATGGGCGGTGTGCATCCAGCCCATGGCCGTGCGGATCCGGTCGGGTGCAGGCGCCGCGGGGGGCGTAGCGGGAGCCGGTGAAGGCGCGGGGGTGGTCATAGGAAGCCTTGGTAACGGAGCACCATTGTAGAATCGCGGGGTTTTGCGCCAATAAATCGAGCCCCCCGATATGAAGTTGTTTGCCCATTTCCTGCTTGCAGCCCTCATGGGCGCCGCCACCAGCGCTGCTTTTGCAGCCGACGAGCCTGCGGCCGCACCCGCCGCGGCCGCCAAGCCGGCCAAGCCCGACCCGGCCAAGGGCGACACGATCTTCAATGCGACACCGGCCAACAGCCAGAGCTGCGCGTCGTGCCACAACGCGGACGGCAACTCGGCCATCGCGGCCAACCCCAAGCTGGCGCAGCAGCATCCCGAATACATCCTCAAGCAACTGCAGGAATTCAAGTCCGGCAAGCGCAAGAGCGCGATCATGAAGCCCTACGCCTCGGCCCTGTCGGACGAGGACATGCGCAACATCGCCTGGTTCGTCGGCTCCAAGACCGTCAAGCCCGGCTTCGCCAAGGAAAAGGACCTGGTCGCCCTGGGCGAGAAGATCTACCGCGGCGGCATCGCCGACCGCATGATCCCAGCCTGCGCCAGCTGCCACAGCCCCACCGGTGCCGGCCTGCCCGCGCAGTACCCGCGCCTGGGTGGCCAGCACGCCGACTACACCACCGCCCAGCTCGTGGCCTTCCGCGACGGCGCGCGTGCCAACAGCGCGCCCATGACCGGTGTGGCCGCCAAGCTCAACGACCGTGAAATCAAGGCCGTCTCGGACTACATCGCCGGCCTGCGCTGAGCAGGGCAAGGCCCGCGCCGCCCTTTCGCGCCGCATCCTGCAGGCGCCGCGGCAGCCGGGACCGTGATGAACTAACCGCCAATAATCAATCCAACAAGGCGGGCCGATCCAGCAGGATGGCCCGCCTTTTTGCTTTCTCCAGCCAGCGTCCCCGAAGTCTTCTCTCCATGTCAGTTTCCACCCACGGCCTTCGCGTCCGTCGCGGCCCGCAAGCGGTCCGCGCGACGGTGGAGCTGTTCTCGTCGATGCGCTTCGCGATCGCGCTGCTCACGGTCATCTGCATCGCCTCGATCATAGGCACCGTGCTCAAGCAGCACGAGCCCCTGGGCAACTACATCAACCAGTTCGGCCCCTTCTGGGCCGCGCTGTTCCGCGCCGCCCGCCTCGACGCGATCTACAGCGCCTGGTGGTTCCTGCTGATCCTGCTGTTCCTGGTGATCAGCACCACGCTGTGCATCGCGCGCAACACGCCGCACATCCTGCGCGACCTCAAGAACTACAAGGAAGACCTGCGCGTCCAGGGCCTGCGGGCCTTCGGCCAGCGCGCCGCGACCACGCTGGGCGAAGTGCCCGAGGCGGCCGCGCAGCGCATCGGCACCTTGCTCACGGGCGGCGGCTGGAAGGTCAAGCTGCAGCACCGCGAAGGCGCGGGCTGGATGGTGGCGGCGCGTGCCGGCGGTGCCCACAAGCTGGGCTACATCGCGGCGCACGGTGCGATCGTGCTGATCTGCATCGGCGGCCTGCTCGACGGCGACCTGGTGGTGCGCGCCCAGACCTGGTTCAACGGCAAGAGCGTGTTCACCGGGGGCGGCATGATCGCCGACGTGGCGCCCGAGCACCGGCTGTCGCCCTCGAACCCGACCTTCCGCGGCAACATCCTGGTGCCCGAGGGCGGCCGCTCCAGCGTGGCGATCCTGAACCAGGCCGACGGCGTGCTGCTGCAGGACCTGCCCTTCTCGATCGAACTGAAGAAGTTCATCGTCGACTACTACTCGACCGGCATGCCCAAGCTGTTCGCCAGCGAAGTCGTGCTGCACGACCGCGAGACCGGCGAGCAGGTGCCCGCGCGCATCGAGGTCAACCACCCGGCCAGCTACAAGGGCGTGGAGATCTACCAGTCCAGCTTCGACGACGGCGGCTCCACGGTGAAGGTCAAGGCGGTGCCGATGTCGGCCGCGGCCAAGCCCTTCGAACTCGAGGGCACGATCGGCAGCAGCTCGGAGATCACCAACGGCAGCGACAAGCTCACGCTCGAGTACGTGGCGCTGCGCGTGATCAACGTCGAGAACTTCGCCGACGAGGCCGGCGGCGCCATGACCAGCGGCGCCGACGTGCGCAAGGTCGACCTGCAGCACAGCCTGGAATCGCGCCTGGGCGCGGCCAACAAGGTCAACAAGCCCAAGGTGCTGCGCAACATCGGCCCGAGCATCGGCTACAAGCTGCGCGACGCCGCGGGCCAGGCCCGCGAGTACCAGAACTACATGGTGCCGGTCGACACCGGCGACGGGCAGCCGGTGTTCCTGCTGGGCATGCGCGAGAAGCCCGAGGACCCGTTCCGCTACCTGCGCGTGCCGGCCGACGAGAACGGTTCGATGGACGGCTTCCAGCGCATGCGTGCCGCGCTCGACGACGCATCGATGCGCGCCCGCGCGGTCGAGCGCTACATCGCGCGCGCCACCGACCCCGCGCGCCCCGAGCTGGCCGAGCAACTGCGGGCCTCGGCCACGCGCGCGCTGGCGCTGTTCGCCGGCACCGAGCGGGTGAAGGCCGACGCCACCAGCAAGGGCGGCTGGCAGGCGATCGCCGAGTTCATGGAATTCAACGTGCCCGAGGCCGAGCGCCCGCGCGCCGGCGCGGTGCTGGTGCGCATCCTCAACGAGGTGCTGTTCGAGGTGCTCAACCTGAGCCGCGAATCGGCGGGCCAGGCCGCGCTGCCGGGCGACGACAAGTCGCAGGCCTTCCTCACGCAGGCGGTGCTGGCGCTGAGCGACGCCCACTTCTACCCGGCGCCGGTCGCGATGATGATGACCGACTTCAAGCAGGTGCAGGCCAGCGTGTTCCAGGTGGCCCGGGCCCCGGGCAAGAGCATCGTCTACCTCGGCTGCCTGTTCCTGATCGTCGGCATCTTCGCCATGCTCTACGTGCGCGAGCGCCGCCTCTGGGTGTGGCTCGCGCCGGCCGAGGCCGGCGGCAGCAGCGCGACCATGGCCTTCTCGGTCAATCGCCGCACCATCGACAGCGACCGCGAATTCGATAATCTCAAAGACAAGCTGCTCGCCCTCCAGAAAGAACCGGCGCCATGACCACCACGACACTGACCCTCAACGACGGCTGGCTCGCACGCCGCAACCTCCTGGACTGGGTGTTCGCGGCCATCGTCGCGGCCGGCGCACTGTTCGCCTTCTCGCGCTATGCGGGCTCGATGGACATCTACGAGAAGGCCATCCTCGTGGCCACCGTGCCGGCCATGGTCTGGCTGGGCTGGTTCTGGCGTCCGCTGCAGCTGCTGGCGGTCGGCGTTGCGGCCGCCACGGTGCTGGCCATCACCTCCTACCAGGGCGACCTGGCACGGGCCGACACGGTGTTCTGGCTCAAGTACTTCCTCTCGAGCCAGTCGGCCATCCTCTGGATGAGCGTGCTGTTCTTCATGAGCACGGTCTTCTACTGGCTGGGCCTGTTCGGCGGCAAGCAGGGCGATGCACTGGAGCTGATCGGCTCGCGCGTGGCCTGGGCCGCGATCACGATGGCGCTGATCGGCACCATGGTGCGCTGGTACGAAAGCCACCAGCTGGGCCCGGACATCGGCCACATCCCGGTGAGCAACCTCTACGAGGTCTTCGTGCTGTTCAGCTGGCTCACGGCGGCCTTCTACCTGTACTTCGAATCGATCTACCGCACCCGCGCCATGGGCGCCTTCGTGATGCTGGTGGTGAGCGCCGCGGTCGGCTTCCTGCTCTGGTACACGCTGGTGCGCGAGGCGCACGAGATCCAGCCGCTGGTGCCGGCGCTGCAGAGCTGGTGGATGAAGCTGCACGTGCCCGCCAACTTCATCGGCTACGGCACCTTCGCGCTGGCCGCCATGGTGGCCTTCGCCTACCTGATCAAGGAGCAGGCCGAGGAGAAGCGCTGGTACAAGCTGACGCCGATCTGGCTGCTGGGCGTGGCGCTGTGCTTCGTGCCCGTGGCCTTCCGCCAGCGGGTGCAGGAAGCCGGCGGCAGCTACTGGGTGGTCTACGCGGCCATCTCGGCGCTGATCGCGGCCGGCATCCTGCTGGGCCGCAAGCGCATCGCGGCGCGCCTGCCGGCCAACGACGTGCTCGACGACGTGATGTACAAGTCGATCACCGTCGGCTTCGCCTTCTTCACCATCGCCACCGTGCTGGGCGCCCTGTGGGCGGCCGACGCCTGGGGCGGCTACTGGAGCTGGGACCCGAAGGAGACCTGGGCGCTGATCGTCTGGCTCAACTACGCGGCCTGGCTGCACATGCGGCTGGTCAAGGGCCTGCGCGGCACCGTGGCGGCCTGGTGGGCGCTCGGCGGCCTGGCCGTGACCACTTTCGCCTTCCTGGGCGTGAACATGTTCCTCAGCGGATTGCACAGTTACGGCACGCTCTGAAACCGAACGCGCGGCCAGCGCGTAACCTTTCGGTGCCCCGCAACGAAGTTGAGGGTGAGATCCACCTGCCATCGAAAGGCGCGCCATGCTGATTCGTTCCCGTGACAACGGCTTCACCCACCCGGCCTCCAGCGAGATCACCTCGCGCAGCGCCTATGAAGGCCGGCGCGACCTGCTCAAGCTGATGGCCGGCGGGGCGGCCGGCGCGGCGCTCGCGGGCTGGGCCGCGCGCGACGCGATGGCGCAGACCGTGGCGCCGGGCAAGCTGGCGGCGCTCAAGGGCGGCAAGTCGGCGGTGCCGGGGGCCCAGTCGATGGAGAAGCTCACCGACTACAAGGACGCGTCGAGCTACAACAACTTCTACGAGTTCGGCACCGACAAGGGCGACCCGGTGAAGAACGCCGGCACGCTCAAGACCCGCCCCTGGACCGTCGAGATCGAGGGCCTGGTGAAGAAGCCGGGCAAGTACGGCATCGAGGACCTGATCAAGCTCAGCGCGCAGGAAGAGCGCATCTACCGCCTGCGCTGCGTCGAGGGCTGGTCGATGGTCATCCCCTGGGTCGGCTACTCGCTGGCCGAGCTGATCAAGAAGGTCGAGCCGCAGAGCAATGCCAAGTACGTCGAGTTCGTGACGCTGGCCGACCCCAAGACCATGCCCTTCGTGGGCTCGCGCGTGCTCGACTGGCCCTACGCCGAAGGCCTGCGCATGGACGAGGCCATGCACCCGCTGACGCTGCTGACCTTCGGCATGTACGGCGAGGTGCTGCCCAACCAGAACGGCGCGCCGGTGCGCATCGTGGTGCCCTGGAAGTACGGCTTCAAGTCGGCCAAGTCGATCGTCAAGATCCGCTTCGTCGAAAAGGAGCCGAGCACCGCCTGGAACAAGTCGGCCGCCAACGAGTACGGCTTCTATTCCAACGTGAACCCCAACGTCGACCATCCGCGTTGGAGCCAGGCCACCGAGCGCCGCATCGGCGACGGCGGCGGCCTGTTCGCCAAGCGGCGCAAGACCGAGATGTTCAATGGCTACGAAGCCCAGGTCGGCCAGCTCTACGCCGGGATGGACCTGAAGAAGTTCTACTGACGCCGGGCCGTCCGCGATGAACAAGCTGTTGCTGCACAAGGCGGCCAAGCCGCTGGTCTTCCTGCTGTGCCTGCTGCCCTTCGCCTGGCTGGTGTTCGGGGCCGTGACCGACGGGCTGGGCGCGAACCCGGCCGAGTACCTGATCCGCTCGACCGGCGACTGGACGCTGCGCTTCCTGTGCATCGTGCTGGCCGTGACGCCGCTGCGCGTGAGCCTCAAGCTCACCGGCCTGGCGCGCTACCGGCGCATGCTGGGGCTGTTCGCGTACTTCTACGTGGCGGTGCACCTGCTGAGCTACAGCTGGTTCGACATGGGCTTCGAAGTCGGCGACATCGCGCGCGACATCGCCAAGCGGCCCTTCATCCTGGTGGGCTTCGCGGCCTTCGTGCTGCTGACGCCGCTGGCCGCGACCTCCTTCAACCGGGCGATCAAGGCGCTGGGCGCGAAGCGCTGGCAGCGGCTGCACAAGCTGGTCTATTTGATCGCCGGCCTGGGCCTGCTGCACTTCTTCTGGATGCGTGCCGGCAAGAACAACTTCGCCGAAGTGTTCGTCTACGCGGGCATCGTGGCCGCGCTGCTGGCCTGGCGGGTCTGGCACTTCGTGCGCCAGAAGCAGAAGCCGGCAGCGGCCCGCGCGCCGGCCGTGGCGCGCGTGCAGCCGACCAAGTCCTAAGCCAGTTCGTTGCGCAGCTGGTCCTCGACGCTCTCGCGCCGGCGGATCAGCGTGGCGCGGTCGCCCGCCACCAGCACCTCGGCGGCCCGGCCGCGGGTGTTGTAGTTGCTGGCCATCGACATGCAGTAGGCGCCGGCCGAGAGCACGGCCAGCAGGTCGCCCTGGGCCACGTTCAGTTCGCGGTCGCGGCCGATCCAGTCGCCGCTCTCGCAGACCGGGCCGACCACGTCGTAGGTCGTGGCTTCGGCGGCGTCGCGCGCGGCCAGTGGCACGATCCGATGGAAGGCCTGGTACATGGCCGGGCGCGGCAAATCGTTCATGGCCGCGTCGACGATGCAGAAGTTCTTGTCCTCGCCGGGCTTGGTGTAGAGCACCTCGGTCACGCAGACGCCGGCATTGCCCACCAGCGAGCGGCCGGGTTCCACCACCAGCTTGCGCTGGCCGAAGCCGCGCGCGTCGAGCCGGGCCAGCAACTGCTTCCACAGCGCGTCCGCGGCCGGCGGCGTGTCGTGGTTGTAGTCGATGCCCAGGCCGCCGCCGAAGTCCAGGTGGTGCAGCGGGATGCCCGCTTCCTCGATCAGCACCACCAGGTCGAGCACGCGCTCGAGCGCGTCCAGGTAGGGCGAGGCTTCGGTGATCTGCGAGCCGATGTGGCAATCGATGCCCACCACCTCGAGGCCCGGCAGCGCCGCCGCATGGCGGTAGGTGGCCAGCGCGCGGTCGTGCGCCACGCCGAACTTGTTGCCCTTGAGCCCGGTCGAGATGTAGGGGTGCGTCTTGGGATCGACGTTGGGATTGATGCGGATGCTGATACGGGCGCGCCGGCCTGCTTCTTCCAGCGCCACGGCGTTGAGCACCTCGAGCTCGGCCTCGCTCTCGACGTTGAAGCAGGCGATGCCCGCGGCCAGCGCCTGGCGCATCTCGGCGCGGGTCTTGCCCACGCCCGAGAAGATCACCTTGGCCGGATCGGCGCCCGCTGCCAGCACGCGCGCGAGCTCGCCGCCCGAGACGATGTCGAAGCCGCAGCCGGCCTCGGCAAAGACGCGCAGCACGCCCAGCGAGGAGTTGGCCTTCATCGCGTAGCAGACCAGGGCGTCGCGGCCCTCGAAGCCGCGCTGGTAGGCGGCCAGCGCGTCGAGCATCCATTGCTTCGAATAGACGAACAGCGGCGTGCCGTGCTCGCGCGCCAGCGCTGCCAGCGGCAGGGCCTCGACGTGCAGGGCGCCATCGCGCTGGGCGATGTGCGGATGGCCGGGGAGGGCGGAGGAAGTGCTCATCGCGGGGCTCCGGCGGGGGCGCTGGCGGCGGGCGCGGGCGCGGGCGCGGGCGTGGGCGCCGCGCCGGCATCGGCGGCGGGCTTGCCGATCGACGGCGTGAGCAGCTCGGGCAAGGTGGCGCGCTGGGCAGCGGCCGGATCGGTGGGCAGATAGAGCGGGCCCTTGAGCCCGCAGCCGGACAAGCCGACCCCGAGCGCACAGAGGCCAATGGCGCTCACTAGAATTTGGCGGACGTTCAACATGGTGAAATTGTAATGACCGACCCCGAGTACATGGATCGTGCGGAAGCCGCACTGGCTGCGATCGAGCAGTCCTGCGACCGCATCAACGACGCCACCGAGGCCGACATCGACAACCAGCGCGTGGGCGGCATGATCACGCTGACCTTTCCGAACCGCAGCCAGCTGATCATCAACCTGCAGAAGCCGCTGCACGAAATCTGGCTGGCGGCGCGCTCCGGCGGCTACCACTACCGCCACGACGGCACGGCCTGGATCGACACCAAGACCGGCGAGGAGTTCTTCGGCAACCTGTCGCGCGAAGCCACGCTGCAGGCGGGACAGCCCCTGCTGTTCACCGCCTGAGCCCGATCCTCAGTTCCTGAACAGGTCGAGGATGCGGTTGCGCTCCTCGGGCGCCGGCGGGGCGCCGATGGGTGCGCTGCCGGTCGTCTCGGACGAGCCCGATCCGCCGCCATCCACGCCCAGGCTGGACACGCCGCGGCCCGGGCCGTAGTCGTCGTAGTACCACTCGCCGCCGACGTTGACCACGCCGGCCGGCGCGGTGAGTTCGGCCACGGGCACGCCCTTGAGCGCGGTTTCCATGAAGCTGATCCAGATCGGCAGGCTCAGGCCGCCGCCGGTCTCGCGGTCGCCCAGCTTGCGCGGCGTGTCGTAGCCCATCCACGCGACCGCGGTCATGGTCGGCTGGAAGCCGGCGAACCAGGCGTCGAGCGAGTCGTTGGTGGTGCCGGTCTTGCCGTAGATGTCGGTCCGCTTGAGCGTGGCCTGGGCCCGCGCGGCGGTGCCGCCGCTGGCCACCGATTGCAGCAGGCTGTCCATGATGAAGGCGTTGCGCTGCGGGATCGCGCGCATGGTCTCGTTGAGCATCGGCGGCTGGGTCTCGACCAGCACCCGGTCCTTGTGGTCAGTGACGCGGGTGATCAGGTAGGGATTGACGCGGTAGCCGCCGTTGGCGAACACCGAATAGGCGGTCGCCATCTGCATCGGCGTGACCGAGCCCGCGCCCAGCGCCATCGGCAGGTAGGCCGGATGCTTCTCGCGCTCGAAGCCGAAGTTGCCGATCCATTCCTGGCCGTAGCGCGTGCCGATCGATTGCAGGATGCGGATCGACACCATGTTCTTGGACTTCATGAGCGCGCGCCGCATCGACATCGGGCCCTCGAAGCCGCCGTCGTAGTTCTTCGGCTCCCAGGGCTGGCCGCCGGTGGTGCCGGCGTCGAAGAACAGCGGCGCGTCGTTGATCACGGTCGAGGGCGAGAAGCCCTTTTCCAGCGCGGCCGAGTAGATGAAGGGCTTGAAGCTCGAGCCCGGCTGGCGCCAGGCCTGGGTCACGTGGTTGAACTTGTTCTTGCCGAAATCGAAGCCGCCGACCATGGCCTTGACCGCGCCGTCGCGCGGGTCCATGGCGACGAAGGCGCCCTCCACCTCGGGCAGCTGGGTGATTTCGAAGGTGTTCTTGGGCGTGCGCGCGACCCGGATCACGGCACCGCGGCGGACCTTGATGTTGGGCGGCGCCTTGTCGGACAGGCCCGACTGCGCGGGCTTGAGGCCGTCGCCGGTGATCTGCAGCACGTCGCCGTTGGCGCGCACCGCGGTGATCTCCTTGGGGCTGGCCTTGAGCACCACGGCCGCCATCACGTCGCCGTTGTCGGGGTGTTCGGCCAGCGCGTCGTCGACGGCCTCGTCGAGTTCCTTGGGGTCGGTCGGCAGGTCGATGAACTTCTCGGGGCCGCGGTAGATCTGGCGCCGCTCGTAGTCCATGATGCCCTTGCGCAGCGCCTTGTACGCCGCCGCCTGGTCGGCCGCCACCAGCGAGGTGTAGACCTTGAGGCCGCGGGTGTAGGTGCTGTCGCCGTACTGGCTGTACATCAGCTGGCGCACGGTCTCGGCCACGTACTCGGCATGCAGCCGGTTCGGATCGGCCGCGTCGCGCAGGTGCAGTTCTTCCTTCTTGGCCTCGGTGGCCTGCTCGGCGGTGATGAAGCCGGCGTCGCGCATGCGGTCGATCACATACAGCTGGCGGCCGCGGGCGCGGGTCGGGTTGTTGACCGGGTTGTTGGCGCCAGGGGCCTTGGGCAGGCCGGCCAGCATCGCGGCCTGGGCGATCGAGATGTCCTGCAGCGGCTTGCCGAAATAGGCCTCGGAGGCGGCGGCGAAGCCATAGGCGCGGTTGCCCAGGTAGATCTGGTTCAGGTAGATCTCGAAGATCTGGTCCTTGCTCAGCAGGTGCTCGAGCTTGAAGGTCAGCAGCACCTCGTAGATCTTGCGGGTGAGCGTCTTCTCGGAGCTCAGGTAGACGTTGCGCGCCACCTGCATGGTGATGGTCGAGGCGCCCTGGCTCTTGACCCGGTTCATGTTGGCCAGGCCGGCGCGCACCAGGCCCTTGTAGTCCACGCCGCCGTGGTCATAGAAGCGGGCGTCTTCGGCCGCCAGCACCGCGTCCTTCATGACCTTGGGAATGGTGGCGATGGGCGTGAGGTTGCGCCGTTCCTCGCCGAACTCGCCGATCAGCGTGCCTTCGGACGAGAACACCCGCAGCGGCAGCTTGGGCCGGTAGTCGGCCAGCTCCGAGATGTCGGGCAGGTTGGGGTAGGCGACCGCCAGCGCAACGGCGATCACGCAGGCGAGCGACACGGCGCCTGCGAGCACGATGCCGCCGCTCCAGAACAGCAGGCGCAGCAGCCACTTCAGCCAGAAAGGCCGGGTCGAGGCGGGCTTGGCGCGCTTCTCGGGGCGGGGGGATTGGGGCATGGAGGAGGGCGGAGTCACCGCGCATTATAAAAAATGGCCCGGAAAAGGGGCGTCAGCAAAGGCCTCGGACGGCCAAATTCCGGGGTGTCGTCACGTAAGTTGCAGAAGACTACGTGGGCGTCAACTTTTGACAACGCTCCCGCCGATCCTCGGCGGGGCGCCTTGGTAGCGCCCACTTCTTGCTGCTAGCATGCAACCATACGTAAATATTTCCAATCGTTACAAACGGATGGGATCGAACTTGACTGCACTGGGATCGTTGTTTCGCCGTCAGCCCGCGCCGTTGGTCGGGTTGGATGTTAGTTCGTCCAGCGTCAAGCTGGTCGAGCTGGGCCGTGACGCGAGCGGCAAGCTGGTGCTCGAGCGATGCGCGATCGAACCGCTGGAGCGGGGCTGGATCAGCGACGGCAACGTCGAGAAGTTCGACGAGGTGGCCGAGGCCGTGCGCCGCGTGGTGCGCAAGAGCGGCACCCGCACCCGCAACGTCGCGCTGGCGCTGCCGCCTTCGGCCGTGATCACCAAGAAGATCGTGCTGCCCGGCGGCATGAGCGAGCAGGAGCTCGAACTGCAGGTCGAGTCCGAAGCCAACCAGTACATTCCTTTCTCCCTCGACGAAGTGAGCCTGGACTTCTGCGTGGTCGGCCGCAGTGCCGGCGCGGCCGAGGACGTCGAGGTGCTGATCGCCGCCTCGCGCAAGGAAAAGGTGCAGGACCGCCAGGGCCTGGCCGAGGCGGCCGGGCTCAAGGCCGTGATCCTGGACGTCGAGTCCTACGCCTCGCGGCTCGCGACTTCGCGGCTGATCGAGCAGTTGCCGGGCCAGGGCCGCGACGCGGTCGTGGCGCTGTTCGAGGTCGGCGCCTTCACCACCAGCATGCAGGTGCTGCGCAACCAGGAGGTGCTGTACGACCGCGACCAGGCCTTCGGCGGCGCCCAGCTGACCCAGCTGATCGTGCGCCAGTACGGTTTTTCGGCCGAAGAGGCGGAAAGCAAGAAGCGCAGCGGCGACCTGCCCGAGGACTACGGCTCGGGCGTGCTCAAGCCCTTCGTGGCCAGCATCGCGCAGGAAATCGCGCGCGCGCTCCAGTTCTTCTTCACCAGCACGCCGCACAACCGCGTCGACTACGTGCTGCTGGCCGGCGGCTCGGCCGCACTGCCGGGCCTGACCAGTGCCGTGACCCGCCAGACTTCCTTCGCCTGCACGCTGGTCAACCCCTTCGACGGCATGGAACTCGGCTCGGGCATCCGGGAAAAGAAGGTGCGCCGCGAGGCGCCTTCCTACCTGACGTCCTGTGGCCTGGCGATGCGGAGGTTTCTGCAGTGATCCTGATCAACCTGTTGCCGCACCGCGAAGCGGCCCGCAAGCGTCGCCGCGAGAGCTTCTATGTGACCTTGGGCGCGGCGGCCCTGCTCGGCGGCCTGATCGCGGGCGCGGCCTATGTCTGGTACCAGACACAGATCTCGACCCAGCAATCGAAGAACAGCTACCTGCAGGCCGAGATCAAGAAGCTCGAGTCCGAGATCAAGGAGATCTCGACGCTGCAGGCCGAGATCACGGCGCTCAAGGCGCGCCAGCAGGCCGTCGAGGACCTGCAGGGCGACCGCAACATGCCGGTGCACCTGCTCAACGAACTGGTGCGGCAATTGCCCGACGGCGTGTACCTGGCCAGCATGAAGCAGACCGACCGCACGGTCACGCTGCAGGGCATGGCGCAGTCGAACGAGCGGGTGTCCGAATTGCTGCGCAACCTGGGCAACGGCAGTCCCTGGCTGGTCAAGCCCGAGCTGGTCGAGATCACGGCCGGCACCGTGACCCTGAACCCGCGCGACCAGCGCCGCGTGGCGAACTTCACCATGCGCATCGGCCTCAAGCGTCCGACCGATGTGGCGAAGCCGGCGGCCGGCGCGGCCGCGGCGGCGGTCAAGGGTTAAGCGGGGTCCGATATGGCAAGCAAACGATTCGCCTCCAACGTCGATGTCGCCGCATCCCTGCGCCGCTTCGGCGAACAGTTCCGTGGCCTGAACCCCAACGATCCTTCCGTCTGGCCGGCCGCGCCGCGCTACGCGCTGTGCGTCGCCGTGACCGTGCTGGTGCTGGTGGCGCTGTGGTTCGTCTGGCTGACCAACGCCAACGACGAGCTCGAGACCGAGCGCGCCACCGAAGTCACGCTCAAGGCCGACTACCAGAAGAAGGTCGCCCAGGCGGCCAACCTCGACCTGCTCAAGAAGCAGCGCGAACAGGTGCAGCAGTACGTGACCCTGCTCGAGAAGCAGTTGCCCAGCAAGGCCGAGATGGATGCCCTGCTGTCCGACATCAACCAGGCCGGCCTGGGCCGCAGCCTGCAGTTCGAACTGTTCCGCCCGGGCCAGGTGGCGGTCAAGGACTACTACGCCGAGCTGCCGATCGCGCTGCGCGTGACCGGGCGCTACGACGACATGGGCGCCTTCGTGGCCGACGTGGCCAACCTCTCGCGCATCGTGACGCTCAACGACCTGTCGATCGCGCCGCAGAAGGACGGAGCCCTGACCATGGACGCCACGGCCCGCACCTACCGCTACCTCGACGACGAGGAACAGGCCAGCCAGCGCCGCGCCGCGACCGCGGGAGCGCAGAAGAAATGATGATCCGCCTCAAAGCCCTGGGACTGTGCGCCGCGGCGCTGCTGCTGAGCGGTTGCTGGGGATCGGAGCAGGACGACCTGCAGCAGTGGATGGTCGAGGAGCGGGCCAAGGTGCGGCCCGCGGTGCCGCCGATCAGCGAGCCGAAGAAGTTCACGCCCCAGGCCTACACCGAGGGCACGACCCTCGATCCCTTCAACAGCCAGAAGCTCACGCAGGCCCTGCGGCGCGACTCCGCGCAGCCCAGCAGTTCGGGGCTGATCGGGCCCGAGCTGGCACGGCGCAAGGAAGCGCTCGAAGCCATGCCGCTGGACTCGATGGCCATGGTCGGCAGCATGAACCGCGGCGGCCAGCCGGTGGCGCTGGTGATGGTCGACAAGCTGCTGTACCAGGTGCGCGTGGGCAACTACCTGGGGCTGAACTACGGGCGCGTGACCCGTATCGGGGAAACCGAACTGGCCTTGCGGGAAATCGTGCAGGACGCCGCCGGTGAGTGGATCGAGCGCGTGGCGACGTTGGAATTGCAAGAGAGGTCGAAATGAGTCAGCAGAAATCAACCCTGGCACGGTGGCTTCGCGCCGCGGGCCTCTCCCTTGCCGCGCTGAGCGCCGTGGTCGCGGCGCATGCGCAGAACGCGATCGAATCGGTGACCACCTCGATGCAGTCGGGCGCCGAAGTGGTGCGCATCGACCTCACGCAGCCCCTCGCCGCGGCGCCCCCGGGCTTCGCGATCCAGACGCCGGCGCGCATCGCGCTCGATTTTCCGGGCGTGACCAACGGCATCGGCCGTTCCGCCGTCGAGGTGAACCAGGGCAACCTCCGTTCGATCAACGTGGTCCAGGCGGGCGAACGCACGCGCCTGGTGTTGAACCTCAAGCAGGCGACCGCCTACAAGACCGAGATCCAGGGCAAGTCGCTGCTGGTGTCGCTGGAGCCCGTGGCCGGCGCCGCGCTGGTGACCTCGACCTCGAGTTCGGCCGCGTTCGCGGAGAACCGCAACCGCGACACCCTGCCGCTGCGCGACGTCGACTTCCGCCTGGCGTCAGAACGCACCGGCCGGGTGATCGTCGACCTGGCCAACAACCAGGTGGGCGTGGACATCCGCCAGCAGGGCAAGAACCTGGTGGTCGAGTTCACCAAGTCGACGCTGCCCGAAGGCCTGCGCCGCCGCCTCGACGTGGCGGATTTCGGCACCCCCGTGCAGCTGATCACCACGCAGCAGGTGGGCGACCGCGTGCGCATGACGATCGAGCCCAGCGGCGACTGGGAGCACAGCGCCTACCAGAGCGAGAACCAGTTCGTGGTCGAGGTCCGCCCGCGCAAGGTCGACCCGACCAAGCTCACGCAGGGCGTGGGTTACAGCGGCGAGAAGCTGTCGCTGAACTTCCAGAACATCGAGATCCGTTCGCTGCTGCAGGTGATCGCCGACTTCACCAACTTCAACATCGTCACCTCGGATTCGGTGACCGGTGCGCTCACGCTGCGCCTGAAGGATGTCCCCTGGGATCAGGCGCTGGACATCATCATGCAGGCCAAGAACCTGGGCATGCGCAAGAACGGCAGCGTGCTGTGGATCGCGCCCAAGGACGAGATCAA
>Ga0182008_10001560_pt1 | contig 15235 bp, 19 predicted proteins | sample Sormic07211129_1_FD_120482 | JGI IMG/M metagenome (GOLD analysis project Ga0182008, IMG submission 120482) | Rhizosphere microbial communities from Sorghum bicolor, Mead, Nebraska, USA - 072115-129_1 metaG | ecosystem: Host-associated > Plants > Roots > Rhizosphere | place: USA: Nebraska...
AGGCGGTGCATGCCCATCGGCCTGCAGCCATCGTGCTGCTGGGTGACGTGCAAGCGCAGGAACCGCTGGAATCAGCCCTGCGGCCGATCCTCGATCGCACGGAGGTCTGGTGGATCCACGGGAACCACGACACCGACAGCGATGCCGACTACGACAACCTGTTCGGATCGTCACTGGCCGATCGAAACCTGCACGGGCGCGTGGTCGAAGTCGCTGGCGTCCGAATCGCTGGACTCGGCGGAATCTTCCGCGGGCAGGTTTGGCCCGCGCCCGGCCAGGCGCGTTACCCGTCGGCGGAGGCCTTCGTTGCCCAGTGCGGCAAGGGCAATCGCTGGCGTGATGGGCTGCCGCGGAAACATCGAAGCAGCATCTTCCCGAGCGACTACAACGCGCTCCTGCAGAAGAAGGCGGACGTGCTGGTTACGCACGAAGCCCCGAGCTGCCACCCTCATGGTTTCCATGCGATCGATGACCTGGCGGTTGGTCTTGGCGTGCGGATGGCCTATCACGGCCACCACCACGAACACATCGACTACGACGAGGACGAAACCCAGCGGCTTGGCTTCCGGCCCTTCGCCGTCGCCTACTGCGAGATCCGCGACGAACTCGGGCGCATTGTGGCGACTGCATAGATTTAGCTGGTGTCGGCGCTGGGGAAGAGGCTGGCGATCCAACCGACGAACCGGTCGACTAGCTTCATCAAGACGTCCGCCAGGCTCACCTTGAGCTTGAACTCGGAGCTGGATTCGGTGGTGACCCTCGAGTTGGTGGTGCTGGTGGTCTGGGTTGTTTTGGTTGTTTTCTTACAGGTTACTTCGAGCGTCATGCATGCCAGCCTCCCACTGCGGTTATGGGGCATGCATCTATTTAGCCGTCACAACTTTTTGACCGCGATTTTTTCCGCCAACGCGCCGCGATCGCTGCAGAACGACAACTACCTGCCCACCTTCGCCACATCAACTGACCACGGCCGGCGGCCAAGCTGCCACCATCGCCATCGCATTGCTTATTCCTGGCGTCGAGTCTGACCACCACCAAGGGAACTGGCAACGCTCGTCAGCAGCGGGAGTCGACCGGCTGACTACGGCCAGAAGCAGACCTTCGGCTTGACCTGAGCGAATCCTCTGAATCTACCCATCCCGAACTTACGCAGAGGATTCGCCTACGGGCGCTGGACGGGATGGGACGACGAAGCAGCCCTCTTGGGCGGCTTTTTCGTTAAATCAGATTACGTGTTCGGTTCCAATTTCCGACTCTAGGCTGTAGCGGAGGGCCACTTCAGACAGGGTGGTCCTCCTGCTATCACGCCTTGAAGGGCTTGCCGCCTTTCGCCCTCGACTTGTCGAGCCTTTCGTTGACCAGCTTAAACAGTGCCGTAAATCGGTCAGCGCTGTCCTTCGGCAGGACCTCCTCCGGTTCAGTGGCCATCTTCTTCAAGAACAGGCGCGCGGGACGGGTCTTGTGGAAAGGAATGCCTAGGTCCGCGAACGCACCCTCAAACCGCTTCACGATGCGTGGGATACTGGCATTCAGAACGAGCTTCTTGCCCTCCAGCTCCGCAGCATAGGACTCCTTCACAAGCTGCTCGAACACCGCAGGATCGAGCATGTCCTCAATATCAGCCTCGACAGGTGCGGTCGGGAAAGATTCACCGACGAACAGCACATTTTGCTCGGCGATGAGCTTGTTCTTCACCAGCTCATTCTTCGTGGTCTTGGCGTCCTTCTCACTATCGAGCAACACCAGGACGTTCAACTCCTCGGAGGTCAGGAGGGCCACCATGTAAGAGACCTTCTGCGCACCACCCGCGGGAGTCATCGAAATTTCGGGATTGAGTGTCGGAAGCGCGCTATCGGCGAAGTGACTTCCCACGGAACTGAGATACCAGTAGTCCGTGACTCCTTCGACCACCAAGTTGTTCGGTCCAACGAAGAGGCTTTGGGCAAGATCATAGCCAAGCGCCGCTTGAAGGGGGAACAGGGTCCGCGAATCGCCCGCCGGGTCATTCGTCACTGTGGTGCCCGAACCCTCCGCGATGCTCACCGTCCTGATTGAATCGAGGGTATGGGTCGGGACCATGAACGGCGAGTGGGTCGAATAGAGGATTTGATTGCTGAAATCGTGCTCGAAGTGACCGAGAAGGTCGCCTTGCGACTTGGCGTGCAAATAGAGGCCGGGCTCATCGAGGAGGAGCACTGCACCAGAAGCGTCCCCACCCTTCGTGTCCGCAGCGAACGTAATGTAAAACGCAAAAAACCACTGAAATCCACGACTCCTTTCATTGAGATTCACTTCAACGTCGTAGGTGGCAGTGGGGTCGGAAATCATAGTGTCTAGATGCTGGGCATCTAGGTTGAAACGAATCTTGAGAGCGCGGTCCTTCCACAGTCTCTTGATTTCGCCGGTGACTACTGCACTTGCTCGGTTGGCGAGTTGGTTGCGGGTCTCTTGGTCATTCTGGTCGAGCAGCTTCTTTAGCTCTTCCGGCTTCAACCCAGCGACCTTGCACAGCTTCTGGAAGTTGTGATCAACGTCTTCGAGCTGTCCCTGTGCCTTCTTGTGAAGGTATGCATTGATGTCCTGATGCCCGTCCAGTTCCGGATATTCGTCGACGTAGATGAACGATGGCATCGCCTCAACTACCCAACTGCGGGCCTTCTGCTGAATATCACCATCACTGGAAATTTCCTTCGCAAGCTTCTCCAGTTCGGAAAGCGATTCCTCCTGCTTGTCGGACAGGTCAACGTCAGTCCCTGCAAGAGCAGTGCGTAGCGCCTTCGCGACTTTGGCAAGGTCCGTCGCCCAATCCTCTTGCTTAGTTGTTTCGAGTGCGGACGTTTCGAAGGAATCCGCGGACGTGTTGAGCGCCGTCCCATCCTCTTGTTTCTGTGCCAGCGCACGGACGGCAGCTGCGATCCTCTTGACCTTCGTCTTGATATCGCTTTCCTCGAAAGCGATAGGAGGAAGGCCCGCGAAACTGACAGTCCTCTTCTTGTAGTTGCGTCCAATCTCGACCTGTCCGACCTCCGCCGCGCGCGGCAGTATCTTGGTCAGGTCCTGCCGCTCCTCGTCCGTCAATGTCCACAACGTGGACACAACCTTCGTCCAATCGTGACACTCCTCAAGTCGGCGATGCCGGGGAAAGTCCTTGATAGGGTTCAGAGGCTCGAAGCTGTCGACAGGATTCAGGCTGTGCAACGCCCGGAGCAGGTTCGACTTCCCACTTTCGTTTCGGCCCAACAACGCGGTGATTCGCGAGACGTCAATGTCGCCACTGTCATTGATCGAGCGGTAATTCCATACCCTAAAGGATTCCAAGCGCATAACACCCCCTGCCGCAAAGTGACAAGAGGATGTTGGTGGTAGTGGAACCATTTCGCAAGGCGAGCTTGGGGAAACGTCCACGGCGGGCTCCCGCCCAGCAGCCTCCGCGGCGCGAGCCCCCGGCCCTTGGAGGTCTGGATGACCTGGCCACGAGATTATCCAGCGAGTCGGACCGCAAACCGTGTTCTTCGCGCATTTCAGGCTTGATCCGGGGGACGGTCCCGGCATGCGGGTGTCTGCTTTGGGTCGACTTCCGGTGTTCGGACAGACCCAAGCGCTCTCGAGCCAGCAAGGGCCGGGATCGGCCAGAAACGGTTGTTCAACTGTCGCGCTCGGCGAGCAGAGAAGCTGTTCGCGGAAGCAAAAGGTTAGATTTTGAAGGCGCCATTCCACATGAAGATCAGAAACGTGATCGACAAAATAACGATTGTTGGCGCAAGCCAGTTGCGCACGATACGGAAAGGAAGTTCCCCCGCTTTCACACGCCTCCACTCCTTTTTGAGTACGGGGCGGGCGTACTCGTTTGCAGCCTCAATGGCATCAAGCGCAGGTTGGACGGCGCAGCCATTCGCCAGCACCTCGTTCTGTATGCGAACCGCCTTGATCAAGAGGCGCAACAGCTCTTCATGTTCAGGCTCGTCAGGATTCAGTCGAAGCCTGATCCTGCTAAGCGTTTCTGCCGCTTGATAGCGTAACTCGCCAATCTTGTCGTCGCCAATGCGAAGTGGGACTTTTTCTTTGTAGTTCGGACCGTAGGTGTGGACTTCTTCAACAGCTCGCGCAAATGCGCGAGCCGCGCCCAGAAACTTAGCCAGGTCTTCACGAAGCGCGTCAATCCACGCTTGTCGAAATTCCGAAGTTTTGAGTTCTTTTGTCAACGTAAGGTTGACGAACGCAACCGCGGCTGCAATCAGCGATGCAACGACCGTCGCGACTGCGGCTAAGGCCTGAGTAGGAAGAACCGTGTGCATAGAAAAATTCAACGCATAGATCGGTGATCAGTCTACAGCTTGTTGGCTGCCGGCTTTGGTTCGAAAGCGGGAGCTCTCCGGCGACGTGATTTCAATCGGGCGCATTCGCTTGGTCGAGAGCTTCCTGGAGCCTCGCTGCCTCAGAGAACCCCATGTGAATGTAGAGTTCAATCCACCAACGCAGTGCTCGGCCATAGATGTCGAGGTCGGGTATGCGCTCGCCGTCGATGCAAATCCAAACGCGGGTCTCTTTGGTTTCATCATCGTGTTCGACCTCAACGGTGAGGTTCTTCATCTCGCCACGACTAATAGCAACGTGCTTTCCGGCCGTAGCGAGTTCACGGCAGATCGCCAGATCAAGGCTGACTTCGCGAACTCTGGTGGCGAAAGCCGGCCAGCTTTCGTCAGCCGCTTCCACTACGTGCGCCAACGCTGTCCGCTTTTCAGGCGGACAGCTCATCCATGTCCAGTCGGCCAGATGCCACGCCGTTGTTGCAGCGTTCTGCGACATGAACATTCGGATCAGCGGGTTAGCCACTTCGGTTCCATAGATTGCCTGGCATTCCCAGAGCAGCTTTGAAAGCGGACCAATGGGATCGTTACCAAGCAAGGTTTTACTGAAATCGATTTGTTCGCCGGAACTGTCAGCCATGCGTGCCCCCATCCTTCACCTCGACCATGAGCATCCTAACTGCTAGCTCCAGATCTATTCCTCTCTTCGGCATGCACAGCCTCCCATTTCTCGCTGCCTCAATGTCCGCTTTGGGTCGAAAACGGACCTGAAACGGTCACGCTCACCACTCTGAGAGGTCACTTGAAGATGCCGGTGGACAACGCAATGACCGGAACGAAGCCCAATGCAAGAATGACAACGTATGTCAGCACGGTAATTGGCCAACTTTTCTTTGTCGACGAGAAGCGGCGATGAAGTGCGTCAATGAAGATTTCAGTTGTGAATGTGGTTGCATACAGAGCAACTAGGCCGAGCGTGATTGAAATCACCCAAGCAAGAAGCGGATGTGTATGCGTTCGCGTGCTGAAAAAGGTGGCTGCGGCTGAGTAGGCGACGATCGTTGCTAGATTCCTCATGGCCTCTAGAGAGACGCGCTTCATTTCGATATTCGTGATCGTTGGTTCAGTGCTTGTCATGCAGATCCTCTCCGTTGGTCGGTGGCATGCAAAGCTTCCTTCCAGAATCCTTTAGATCGAGAGCGTCCGCTTCGGGTCGAGAGCGGATGCCTCAGGATTGTCGCTAGATCATCCCCCACGCCTGACGGAAGAGCGCAGCTTAGGCATCGTAATCGAACTCGCTCAGGCGAATGGCGGACTCGATTATGAAATCAATACAGAACTGAATAGTCTCGGCATCACGCTTGTCGTTCGGCCAGTCATGCACGTGGAACGTACCATCTAACGTCTGCATCACTGCCGGTACAAAAGATTTGAAACGTGTGTAACGACGGAAGTCGAGGCCGATGGCCATCACACGGAGCGCGCCTTGCATCGCTGTGACCACTTCAACCACGTTCTCCAACGATCTCCCGGCTCTCGATCCACCCAACCCCCCCATGCTACGAATGTCTGAATTGGCGAATGTCAAGTTCGGGCCAAAATAATAAGGAGATTGGTGGAATGAATCGCGCTTACGTGTCTCATAGTCGATGAACATAATTTCGAAGGCGACGGCTAATTCATGTGCCGCCTCATCAAACTTACCTTCTGATTGGTATTGTTTTGCCTGATCCATTCGGCGTCGCGCTTCTTCTGGATGCACAAATTCCAACATCGAAATTTCATCGAACGCCACATTGAAGACCGGCGGACAGTTGTCAATAAAGAATGCCTCTGTCGTCGCCCTGAAAGCGTCGAGGTCGAGCTTAGATGGATGTGTGCCGTGATGTTTCAGGGCTACGCGAGCCCTATTGAGCCGTTGCATGGAGGTTTGTTGCGAAAGCGCTTGATTACCAGGTAACTTGGCGCCGATTGGCCCCCAGTAATTCTTCAGTTCGACGATCTTTTCAGTTACGTTCAGGTGCTCGACTGCCAGTTGCAGGAACAGCTCCACCGCGTCGTGCAAGGTTAGTAAGCCGGCGGATGCCAACGGCTCGGGCGCTCGACATTGCGCAATGCCTACTGAGTAAAGGTATTTGACGAAAGCTAGGCGTCGGTGAAGAGAAGGATCCATGTTCACATCCTAACGGAACCTTGAGCCTGTACTGTACTGGCGTTGCCCCAATGACCGCTTTGGGTGATTGCTGCCGGTCGGGCATAACCGACCGGCGCCCCTCAGCCGATAGTCAGCTGGTTGTCGGTGCCGGTCAAGTTCTGTTGCGCCCCTGGTCAACTGTTTTGGCAACGCGTGGTCAGTTCGCTGGCGATACGCACGATCGCCAACGTAAGGGTGTCGAGCTGGCTAGCCAAAGTATCGCCTGCCCTGCCTTGTCCCAGTTGGGACAGCACGTGACGGGAGCTGCGCGTCCCAGTTGGGACAGCACACGGTCGGGGGTTGCGTCTCTCAGCTCTATCATTCCCTCCTTAGTTGTTGAGCCCTTCCCACAAGCCGCCACAGCGCCCCCACGGCGCGACGGTGGGCGAAGTGTGGGCGAGGTGAGGGGCAGGCGGTGGACGGCGGCTTCTGGCCGTCCACGGGCTGTCCCGCAGCCGTCCACACGGTGGCCGCAGGCCATCGTCCATCGACGCGTCCGGTTCGCGCGCGTATCGCTAAAGTAGCTACTGAGAGGCTTTTCCTGCGCGCCCGAAGGGCGCGCGGGTCAATGCCGCGCGACGGCGGAGCCGTCGCCCGACATCGACCGTGCTTTGTGGGTAATCTCTGAAAGTAGTCTCTGCTCGTAGTCTCTGTTCTTATAACAGCGGGCGATCTGCCTGCATGCAGGTGGGCAGATCGCCTACATGCATTTAGACAGATTGCATTTTGCTTTTTCGTGGCGCGGCTGTGCCGGGGAACCTAGCGTAGTCGAGGCGATATGCCTTGGTTCGATCGCGTGGATCAACCCGTTGATCAATCAGTGATCGCCAGGTGGCGATCACTACGCCCTTACGAACTAGGCGCTGTAGCTCACGCCGCACGGTGGATACATCCACCGCCCCGCCCAGTTCCTCGGCAAAGTCCTCTCCCGTCTTCCAGACCCAATGGGTCTGGGTCTGGTCATCGACGCCGCCCGGCCTGGTCAGCCAATAATGCAACTGCTGAACTAGCAGCGCGCCCAGTAGTCCATAGGCACCGGCTAGGCTGGGATAGAGCACCAGAGGAGGCTCATCGAGCAACTGCGGGCGTGCGCGACCAGTCATACCACACCACCCTCCCCCCCCAGCCGCGCCGCGCGCTCGGCGTTGCTTGGCCGCCCACGACGGCGGCCCGGTTGGAGTGTAGGAATGGGGCCGCCAGGGCTCAGCGTAGGGCTCAACGCGTCAATGAATCGATGGATGTCCTCCACTCTCACCATGTTCCGTCCGTCAACCTTGACCAGTGGCAGCGGGAATCGGCGACGGGCGATGCGAAGGCCGACCGCTTGGATTGGATTGGCAGGCGGCGGCAGCGCCAAGAATTCGGGGCCGTAGAGGGCTTCTGCCGGGGTGACTAGGCGGCGCGATTGTGCTGCAAAAACAGGATTGGACTGCATGATTTTGGCCTCGCTTGGGCAAGACCACTGCGCGGAACGCGTGCGCGTAAAAGGCAGCCGCGTTCAACACGCAGCGGCTGCCAGAGATTTGGAATTGATCTACTGGGCTACGCTGCGCAACGCGCAACGAAACCGGCCATCAACGAGGCGGCGAGGCGAGGTTGAACAGTCAGGGCAATGACGCCTACCGCGGCGCGTAGACGCGCCGCTTGACAGTGTGTTGCCAAGCGCGCCAAGCGGACGCGAGCGCCAGCCTTCGCAGCAGTGGCAGCGCAAGCACGCGACAACGCGCTCGCGCTTCGGCGCTCGCTCGCCATAGCAGGCAGATCCAGCCCAGTGAGCCGGCGTACGGCACGGGTCAGATCGGCAATGCTAGACACCACCAGGCAAGGATCCAGCATTAGCAAGGCGACGCCACAAACCATCGCGACGAGGGTCGCCAAGTCGAGCATGACGTGGAGATGCGCCTCCACCGTCGCCAGCACTAATACCAGTACCAACCCGGCGTGGCGAGCGCGTGCAATATTGCGGCGGAGTGCGTCTCGGTCCCGGCACAGCGCACGATCATATTTCGGCCGATTTACCCGACTCCAATCGCGAGGCCGTGAATCCCATTCGCAGACGCGCGCGGTCAAATGGCGGAGGCATGTCCTAGACATATCCTCATTATGTCGGCGCGCAATAAAGATGCAAGAAAATAATCTTAATTCATGATTATTTTTATGGCCATCTTATAAATCACTCACCATTTAAATATCATATCTGCACCATGCGCACACTAAGTGCGCACCATCTGCGTACTTAGTGCACACCATGTTTCACGCTGAAACGCTAATTAGTCTACTTCCGAAACTCTATTGGTTAGCCCCGACGATGGCGGCCCGCACGGGATCGATATCAGCCAGCGCCTGGATGCAGGCCTGCTTGGCCTGCTGTGCCAGATCCGCGCTCCGCTGCATGCACTCGATACCAGGCTGTGGATCTACGGGGTTCGTGCATGGCGGTTTGGTCGACGCTTGGATCGCGGCGTCGCGCTTCATCTGCGCGGCCTGGCACTTGGCAAAGTCGACGGCGTAGGCCGCGAGGTTGGGAGCGTCGGCCGCTGCGGCGGCCGAGTTGGCCAGCAGAGCGGCGAGGACAAGCGGCAAGCGGTTACTCATTGTCCGGCCCCTTGGTGCCGCCCATGCCAGCCTTGCCCGCCGCGACGAGCAGCTGAAGCACAACCCAGTACGGGACCGCCACTGCTCCCGCCACCAGCAGGTCCCAGCCATCATCGCCGATGTTCTTCATCTCCCGCGTGGGCGCACTGCCCAGTACCTCCATAACCTCCTGGCCGAGCGTATCGGCGAAAGGGATGCGTTCATGGCCGCATAGGATCGCGATCGCGATGATGATGTACATCATGTCAGCGGCCCTCCAGAGTCGGCGCAGGCCAAGGGCTGGACCACTTCGCCAGGATGCTATCGGCGACAGCCAGAAGGGCCTTCAGGATCTCCGACGGGACGTCGTCCAGGTCTAGGTCCAGAACTTCGATTAAGCTCACACGTGCCATGATTCACCTCATTCGCAGGTGGGTTGTGGAAGGCTCGCCGTGGTGTTCGCGCACCACGGCGAACCGCTCAAAAATCCAAGTCTCTGTCGTCGTCGGTGTGCTGCGGCTGAGCAAGCTGCGGCGAATCGCTGCGCGGCTGGCCCATATCGGCCTGTGCTTCGCGGCGCTGTAGTTCCGCAGCGGCAGCCTCCAGCCGCGGCCTGCGGCGGACCATCTCCCGGCTCGCCACGCCCTGCTTTTCGGCCTTCAGCGTCTCGCGCAGGTCGCGGTTTTGTTTTTCGAGTTCTTCCCAGGCCAACCGCTGCTGCTCAAGGTGCCACTCAAGGTCGTACTTGCGGTCTTCGATTTCGTCGCGATCACGATCACGCCACAATCCAGAATCGTGCAACCGCGTCCGCAACGGGTGCCTCTGTTTGTGGCTTTCTAGCTCGGATTCCACTTTGGCAACGCTCCGGCCAAGCTTGGCTAGTTCCTTCGCGTCTGCTGCGCTCCTTACCTGGACCGCTGTGAGGCGCGGATCATCCTCTGCCATCCGGCCCGGATCGGGCCACATCTCCAGCCTGCGGATTTCCGCTTTCAGCTGATCCAGCGTGAGGTGGCCCAACTCGGCCTGTGCCAGCAGACTCATCGCGTCGCTTGATTCATGCGACAGGTCGGTTTTCTCCTGTCGCTCGTCGCGTTCGGACGTGCGCTTGGCCAGGCACTCAGCCTCGCCCGCTACCCGCTCAGCCTTGTCCTTGGCATCACGGCGCTGCTGATCCCGTTCGGCGTCGTTCTTCTTTGCAGCCACCTGGGCGGTAGCGCGCGCTGCTGCCATGTGGCGATCGGATTCCTCCCACCGCCGCCGCCGCTCTGCATCGAGGACGACAACTACAGGCCGCTGCTGCGTAGGAATGGGAACATCATTGGCGGCAGCAGGTCCAGCTTCAGCCTCGGTCCACACGGAGCCGATTTCCGCGCGCACCAGCGCCTCCGCTTCAGGCCGCATGGTGTCAATCAGCACCGGTGCCCGCCACGCCGCGGAGAAAGCCGCTTGACGCGCAGCCTGCTCAGCCCGTTCTCGCTTCCGGCCCCGCAGACTGATCACCTGCCCCGACCGGCGGTCAAGCTGTGTAGCGTGTACACCGACATGGACTTGAGCCGGACGATCGAGCGCAAGTGCCTCGGCCAGGTTGCCACGCTCGAAAGCAGCAGCTTGCTGATCGGCAAGGCTGCGATGGTCAATACGCGCCCTGCTGCCAGCTTTTTCGAGGGCAGCATTGGCAAGCTCGGCCCAGCGCTCCCTGATCGCAGAGATTTCATCCGCGGCCGAACCAAGCCCCAACGTTTTGCGTTTCGCGTCGGAAAGTTCCAGCGCGCATTTTTCGCCAAGCACATCACCGGCGACAATACGCGTGGTGCATAGGATGTGTGCGTGGTGATTTCGATCATCGCCACTCTGTGACGGTGCGTGGATCGCCACATCAGCGACCACTCCATAGCGATCAACCAGCTCCCACGCGAACTCGCGAGCAAGGTCGACGCGTTGCTCCGCATCCAGTTCGTCGGGCAAAGCGAGTATCCATTCTCTCGCGGTGCGTGAGTCCTTCCGCTTTTCCGCCATCTCGGCAGCATTCCAAAGGGCGGCACGGTCACGCGCGAATTCGCCGGCATTAGCTGACGCCACGATGTCCGTCAACACCACGCCAGAGCGCCGCGTGAAATCGAAGACCTGCGCAGTGCGCAGATCTTCGAGTTTCACCCCCGCGCGGTATGCCGCCGCAGCCACGGACGAACGTCCCGCACTGCGGGAAAGCGGCTTCGTGGTGGCGTGAAAGATAGCGATGGCGGCGCGCTCGGCTTTTGACCCTGGCTCTTGATCTGCTTTTCGCTTCTGCCGCCGGCAGGCCGCACGGACTTGGCGAAGCCAAGTCGTAAGTGCGCCCTTGCTCGCTTTTGCTCGCTGCAGGCAGACAAGAACTTGACGCCATCATGCTCCACACAATAGCCTTAAATCAATATTTTAGCCGTCTAGATGGCTAAATGAAATTGCAGGCATATTGCAGATATACTGGAGATACACCATGAGCAACCAAAGCAATCCACTACAGGTCAGAATCGACCGCGCGGCCGCAAAACTTGCCGCTTTAAAAGCGCAGCAACAGGCGCGCGAGGCGCGAGAAAAAGTCAGACGAGCCCGCGAGGCACGCGCAACAAGGAACAGGGCACTCATCCTGTGGGGTATCGCGGTGGAACGTGAAGTATTGGATGCCCCCAGCAAAATCGGGGTGATCCGGACGATGCTGGAAAAGCATCTTACCCGCGAAGGCGAGCGAGCCGCCGCGCTAGATTTTCTCGATGCGCTAAGGCATGCGGCCCCAGCACAGCCCGAAATGGCCAGCGGCCAAAACAGGACGAGCCAACAATGAAAAACGGGGAAGAAATTCTTGGTTTTCGCAACGTTAAAGGATCTCCCGCTCCATCGCGCTCGCAACCACTTCCTCCTTCGTCGCCTTCACCTCTCCACGCCAAAACTCACTTCCTGATGTTGCCATCTGACCGCTCTTTCAGCAATCTGACCAGATCAACAAGCTATCCCCTCTTTGAGCCGAAGGCTGCAGGTGAGTGCTAGCTTATTTGATGTCCGCTTTGGGTCGGAAGCCCATGGCGCGAAGCCGTCCGCCTAGGACGATTTCCAGCAGTCATTCGCTGTAACCAACTAAGCGACGAATGCCCCCCGATTGGAACCATCAGTATGCCAGCGGCACCGAATCCGGTGCCCACTGTTGCAGCTTGGCATGCACGTCCGCAATTTGGAGTGTTGCGATCATCTCATCCGCTTCCGCGCGACTGGCGAACTTGATCACGGCTTCGCCAGCGTCGGTGTCATACACCGTGAAGCCGTCGGGTGCGGAATGGACTTCGAGCATGGCCGCCGCTCCTAAAAAAACAGCGCCCGATATTCAGGCGCGAAGGGTTGAAGCTCTAGGGGATGAAAGCCTCACCATGAAGAATGCCCCGATTCGTCGGTTCCGCCTGACCTTGTGATGTCGGCAATGCCGGACGTCCGGTCGGTTTGTTCCTGACTCACGGGGCGCTAACAGATTGCACGAACGGCGGCTTGGCCGGCATCGGCGGCGAGCGTCGGCACGTGTAGGGGATGGCCTATCTAGCGACCCGTTGCCGGTGTCGGATGCACGTCAGGGTACGTCGGCACCGTGTCCCAACCTGGAACAGTCCTAGAACTGATCTGTTCGCCTATCTGGATGCGCTCCCATATCCCTAGCTCCCGGACCTCGAAGTGGCCGATCGCGATCCCAAACCATCCCTGCCGATGCGCCAGTGCGCCGGTGACGCCCTCAAGTGTGACTGTGCCGCAGTAGGTCCAACCGAACACGTTGCGTACCTGGTCCGGTGGCACGGCATACGGCCGCCAGTCGGCGAGCAGATCGTAGCTGAAGGACTTCGCGCGGAGTTGCCTGCGGGCCATGGCCTATGCCACCAGCTGGTGTTCGTAATACGGCCGCTCACGGTCGTCGAGGATGGCCATCTGCGCCGACAAGTTCATCGGATCCGGATTTAGCCAGGCGTCGATGTTCTCCTCCCGGACCGGAACGATACATGGGGGCCATAGAAACAGGGGCGCGACCTCAGACATGGCCTTATGGATGCGCAGCGAAATCGTCCTCAAGGAGCGCTTCGAACGGATTTGGCCAGACTGTGCGCGCCAGGAAAACACCGCGAACGTCCTGCACGCCGGGGAGCGGCTGAATCAATGATTGGGCAGCCTTAAAAGAAGCCCCCATCGTCAATACATCGTCAAACACGATGACCAAAGGCCGCAATGGTGTCGTGAGCTGCGTAGGATCGACCTCCATCCCCTGTGCCAGCTCTTGCGGAGTCAGGCGTCCACCATCTTCATGCTGCGCTGCACGCGCACCGGTCTGGCGCAGGACCGGGCGTATATCGATACCCCGTGACCCTATGGCATATCTGGCGAGCACGGCTTGAAGGCGCGGGTCATAGTCCGGATGACCGACGGGCTTAGATCCGGGCATAGGGACATAAGTGAGATTCTGGCAGTTGGCATGGGGCATCAGCTCCCGAAGAATCCGAGCCCAGTACGCTATGGCTTGCTCCTTCCAGTAAAGCTGACCTGGAGGCGCTGTGGGCTTCTTCTTCAGGTTAGATATCCACCTATTCGTTTCGCTGGCCTTGTAACCTCGGCCGTCCGATGCGTATTCGCCATAGTGGTAGCACGCGTCGCCTTCGGTTAGGTAGTCAAATGGAACGTCAACCTTAGTTAGACGCTTCACCGAGCTCATCTACGATCTCCCTGATATTGCGGACGCGAATTGCCCCTTCCTTTTCAAATTTGCTTGGCCAAGTTAGCGTTTGGTTTCTGAAACAACTTTCCAGGATGAAAAGTTTTCGCTTCTGAGATAGTGCGGCGCGCGCCTGTACCAACGTCCCCGATGTATTGCCCGCCTCAACGATGACGGTCGCCCTGGTTAGCGCTGACATCGTCACATTGCGTGCTGGGAAGAACAGGCTGTTTGATTTGTAGTTTTGACGGCCGTATCGCAGGAAGGGCACTTGCGAAATCACCAGCCAACGGCGGGCTATCTCTGCCTGAAGCTCTCCGTTTTCCTTGGGATAGACCTCAGACAAGGGAGTCCCAAGCACCGCAACTGTATTGCCACCTGCCTCTATCGCGGCAGTGTGCGCTGCCGTATCGATTCCCTTCGCCAGACCGGACACAACAGTGTAACCGTGTCGAACTAGGGACTTCGAAATTCGCGAGGCATTCTCCGCCCCCTCCGGACTTGGATTCCTCGTGCCGACCACAGCGACACCGGGCGTATCCACCAATTCCCAGTTGCCCTGGTAGTACAGAATTTCTACCGGGTGATCAGCATCTCGCAATTTGTCTGGGTACTCTGCTGACCCATGGACTCGAACACCCATTGAGTCGAGCAGCTCCTTACCGACAAATCTCTTCAGCTCTTCGAGGGTGTCGTCCACAACACTTGGGGGCACTAACTCGGACGGGAGCGCTCCAGGGTTCTCGCGAAAGAGATCAGCGATGCGCTTGAACCACGCGCCTTCCCCCAGCCATAGAGACTCGTACGCAGCCGCCTCACGAAGCGGAGAAATTGGGGTCGCGGCGAACATGGACGAAAACCCGCAGCCCTCGGAGTCGCGCATGGGCATGGCCGAATCAGTTAGCATTGGCGCCCCGGTGCCTTGTGGTGTGGGAACCCTTTGAACCATATGTTGATCATACGGCACCCTGTCTCATGGCGTTAGACCGTCGATCGGTAGGTTTCAGGTGATGTGCCCCCAGTGTAAATGTCCGCTACGGGGCGGTTTCCGCCGGCCCACGTGGACCTGCAGCTGATCATACGGCCGGCGGGCTGGTCACCGTCGATCGGTCATGTGATGCATTCGATCCGGTGTACGCAAAGAGCGCGCTAGATGCTCATATGCGGACACGCTCTTTTGCCGTCGTGGACGCCGCAGGACATCCTACAGCCCGCTCCGCGGGCTGCGCAGCACACCCCCTGCGCCCACCTCTCCCATTCCCCGCCGAACACGCTTTTGATCGACGTCGAGCCCGTCGAGACGGTGGGCTACAGAGGAGAGCCATATCACCTGTTCCTCTTATCCGAGCTTCTTCGCAAGGTCTTCGGCGCGCGGATGGTAGTAGCGCTGCAGCATGCGCAGGTCCTTGTGACCGGTGACGCTAGCCAGTTCAACAAGGTTCG
>Ga0182008_10001561_pt1 | contig 15234 bp, 18 predicted proteins | sample Sormic07211129_1_FD_120482 | JGI IMG/M metagenome (GOLD analysis project Ga0182008, IMG submission 120482) | Rhizosphere microbial communities from Sorghum bicolor, Mead, Nebraska, USA - 072115-129_1 metaG | ecosystem: Host-associated > Plants > Roots > Rhizosphere | place: USA: Nebraska...
AATCGCCTCCGCCCGCACCGGGCACCGCAGCACCCACAGTGCGCCGACGGTCGTGAAGCTCGGGCTGCACCACCACCGCCTGCTCATCTGAAAAGAGCTCAGCTCCGCACCTGACGGGGAGCCGAGGGGCCCGGAGACGGCCCCTCGTCATGCCGGGCGGGTGACGGCCTCGATCGTGTTGCCGTCGGGATCGACGGCCGTGAAGCCGGGCTCGCCGGGCGCGACGGGGAAGGCGACGTGGACGTTCTCGCTCGGCGGGCGGCCGTCGGCCACGTTCGCAAAGGAGCGGCCGCGCGCCGCGAGGTGGAACCGCTCCGGGAGCTCGCTCGTGAACCGCAGCCCGAGCTGGGTGGCGACCGTCTCCCAGAACCGGCGCGAGGCCGCGAGGTCGCGGACGCCGATCCACAGGTGGTCGATGATCCCCTCCCCGGAGCGGACGCGCCCGTGGTAGACGGACTCGACGCTGTTCCCGTCGGGGTCGAGCAGGAACCCGCCGTAGTAGTCCGCGTCGTACTGCGGCCGCAGCCCGGGCTCCCCGTCGCTCTCGTAGCCTGCGTCGACGCCGCGCCGCCAGAACGCGTCCACGTCGTCGCGCGACGACGCGATGAACGCGACGTGCAGGTGACGCGTCGGCTCGCTCGCGGGGGCGATCTCGAAGTTGCCCCAGTCCTCGCCGAGCAATGTCCCGTAGAACCGCCGGCCGGCCTCGAGGTCGGAGACACGCACGGTCACGCGGTCGAACATGCTGCGTAGGATCATCGCCGATGCCGGCTCCCTTCAAGTTCAGCGCTCGCACACGTGTCGGGTTCTCGGACACCGATGCGCAGGGAGTCGTCTACTACGGGCGCTACAACCCGTACTTCGATCTCGCGCGCGTCGAGTACCTGCGGGCGCTCGGACAGCTGCATCGCGAGCGTCGGGGCGACTACGTCATGCGCGCGAACGACGTCGAGTACTTCGCGCCCGCCCGGTTCGACGACGAGCTCGAGATCTTCGCGCGGGTCTCACGCATCGGGCGGACGAGCGTGACCTTCGAGTTCGCCGCGTATCGACTGCCCGACGAGACGCTGATGGTCACCGCCCATCAGACGCTCGTCTACATCGATCCCGCGGAGCGGCGTCCGGTCGCAGTGCCGGACGACTATCGCGCCGTCGTGCGGGAGTTCGAGCGGGACGATGTCGACGCCTGAAGCCGAGATCGAGGCACGGGTCGGCGCCGGCGGCGACGCGGACGAGATCCTGCGCGACGTCGTCGGAGCTCTCGCCGCGCGCTACGCGTGGGCGGGCATCTTCTTCGTCGAAGCGGACGAGCTCGTCCTCGGCCCGCATGCGGGCGTGCCGGATCCGGCGCAGCGGCGCCACCTCCCGGTGGCCTGGCAGGGCGATCGGATCGCGGAGCTCGCTATCGACGCCGCGCCCGAGGAAGACCGCAGGTTCCTCGAGCGCGTCGCCGAGCTTGTCGCCGCGCAGTGCCTCGTCGGTTGGGACACCGGTGGCGAAGACTGGGATCCCTGATCAGGTGCCGCGCGCCCGGTCGTCCTCGCCGCCCGGGCGCCGCAGCCCGTATGCCCTCTCTCCCCTGCACCACGTTGTAGTCAGGACCACGACGTTGTCGATCCCTCGTTCCAGGGGGATTGCCTCGGCCAGTGGAACATCCCTCGATTCAGGGAACTGCTCCGCTCAACCAGGCGGTCATCCCCCGATCGGGGTACCCCGCGCCTCTGCAGAACCTCCGCGGCAGAGTGAGGCGAAGGCGGCTGTAGCCGTCGCCATAGGTGTCTGTAGCCATCACTTCACACGCTGAAGTGATGGCTGTGTCCGTTGCGGACTAGCTCGGCGTGACGCGATACGCGTCGAACACGCCGTCGACATTCCGGAGCGTGTTGAGAAGCGAGCGGAGGCCCTTGATGTCGCCGACCTCGGCGACGTACCAGTTGCGCGCCATCTGATCCTCGACGGTGCCGCCGTACGAGACGATGTTCGCACCGTGCTCGGCGAAGGTCCGGGCGACATCCTCGAGCAGCCGCGGGCGATCCCACGAGTCGACGGCGATGTGGACCCGGAAGCTCTGCGAGGTGCCGCCGTCCCACTCGACCGGCGTGAACCGCTCCGGATTCCGCATCAGAGCGCGAACGTTCGGGCAGTCGTCGCGGTGGATCGTGATCCCCTTGCCGAGCGAGATGTAGCCGACGATCTCGTCGCCGGGCACCGGCGTGCAGCACTTCGCGAGCCGCACGAGCACGTCTTCGACGCCGATCACGTTGATGCCGTACGTGGCGCTCGCGAGCGCGTCGCGCGCCTTCGGCTTCTTGCGCGGAAGGACGGGCTCCTCTTCGGCGACTTGGTCGACCTTGAGCTTGTGGAGGACCTTGTTGACGATCGACCCGGCCGTGAGCTTCCCGGCCCCGAGAGCCAGGTAGAACTCCTCGGCCTTCTTGTAGCCCGACTCACGGATCACGCCCGCGAGCACGGCCGAGCCCGCCAGCTTCCGGTACGGCAGGTTCTGCGCCTTGAGCGCGTTTTCGAGCAGCTCGCGGCCCTTCGCCTCGTAGTCCTCCTTCTGCTCGCGCGAGAAGAACTGGCGGATCTTGTTCCGGGCACGCGACGACGCGACGAGGGAGAGCCAGTCGCGCGACGGCCCGCGGCCGCTCTTCGACGTGAGCACCTCGACCCGGTCGCCGCTCTTCAGCTTGTAGTGGAGCGGGACGATCCGGCCGTTGACCTTCGCGCCGACCGTCCGGTGTCCGACGTCGGTGTGGACCGCGTACGCGAAGTCGATCGGTGTCGCGCCGGCGGGCAGCGTCTTGACCTCGCCCTTCGGCGTGAAGACGAACACCTCCTCGTCGAAGAGGTCGGTGCGGAACGACTTGACGAACTCGCGCGCGTCGGCCTCCTCCTCGTGGACGTCCATCAGCTGCTTGACCCACGCGTTCCACTCGACATCCGCCGACGACGCCCGCTTGCCCCCGCGCGTGTACGCCCAGTGCGCGGCGACGCCGAGCTCGGCCGTCTCGTGCATCGCGCGCGTTCGCACCTGGATCTCGAGCGGCCGTCCCTCGGGCCCGATCACGGTCGTGTGCAGCGAGCGGTAGCCGTTGAACTTCGGCATCGCGATGTAGTCCTTGAAGCGGCCGGGCATCGGCTTCCACAGCGAGTGGATCAGACCGAGGGCGCCGTAGCAGTCGCGCGTCCCCTCCTCCCCGTCGCGCTCGACGATGACGCGCATCGCGGTGAGGTCGTAGATCTCGTTGAACTCGCGGCCCTTCTTCACCATCTTGTCGTAGATCGAGTAGAAGTGCTTCGCGCGGCCGGAGATCTCCGCCGGGATGTCGACCTTCGCGAGCTCGCGCTGCAGCACGTCCGCCGCCTCGGCGACGTGACCCTCGCGGTCGGCGCGCCGCTCGGCGACCATCGTCTTGATCTCCTCGTACTTGCGCGGGTGCAGGGTCTGGAACGCGAGGTCCTCGAGCTCCCACTTGAGCGCGTGGATGCCGAGGCGGTGCGCGAGCGGCGCGTAGACCTCGAGCGTCTCCTTCGCCTTCTGGATCTGCTTCTGCTTGCCGAGGTACTCGATCGTCCGCATGTTGTGGAGGCGGTCGGCGAGCTTGATGAGGATCACGCGGACGTCCTCGGACATCGCGACGACCATCTTCCGGTAGTTCTCGGCCTCCGCCTGCTCGCGGCTCTGGAACTGGATCCGCGTCAGCTTCGTGACGCCTTCGACGAGCTTCGCGACCTCGTCCCCGAACTCGGCGCGGACGTCGTTGATGTCGGACTCGGTGTCCTCGACGACGTCGTGGAGGAGCGCCGCGGCGAGCGTCTGCTCGTCGAGGCGCAGCTCCGCACAGATCTTGGCGACGCCGACGGGATGCAGGATGAACGGCTCCCCCGAGCGGCGCTGCTGTCCCTCGTGCGCGTTGACCGCCCAGCGGAACGCGCGTGCGATCAGGTCGCGATCGACCTCGATGTCGTAGCCGGCGACCTCGGCGAGCAGCTCGTCGAGAAGCCCCTGATGCCGCTCACCTGTCTCGATCGTCGCCATTTCCTCAGTGTACTCCCGCCCTTTTTCCTCGCATCCGTGCGGAAGGAACGCTCGTTCACCCACCGAAGTGACGGTTCCCATGCTTCGACTTCGCCGACGGAATTCCCGCAAGGTCGCGAAGCTCGCGCGCGCGCTCGCCGCCCTCGACGAGCAGGCAGCGGCTGTGCGCCCCACGCCGAAGCGCGTGGCGCGGCTCAGCCTCAACGCGTAGCGGTAGCGTCTCGCAGGTGGCGTCGTACTACGCGGTCGCGGAGCGCGACCATGACCTCCAGAACCCGACGAGCCCGGAGAAGATCCGCCAGCTCGGCGAGCTCCTCCGACTCGGCCCCGAGAGGCGTGTGCTCGACGTTGCGTGCGGCATGGGCGGGCCGGCGATGTTGCTCGCGGCGACCTTCGGCTGCCGGATCCTCGGCGTCGAGCGCTCGCCGGAGTTCGTCGCGTGGGGACGCGAGCGGATCGAGGCGGCCGGGCTCCGCGACCGCATCGAGATCGTCGAGGGGGACGCGAGGGCGTATCCGCTCGAGTCGGAGGCCTGGGACGCGGCGCTCTGCCTCGGCGCGACGTTCGTCTTCGACGACCTCGACGGGACGCTCGACGCGCTGGTGCCGACCGTGCGGCACGGCGGGACCGTCGCGGTCGGCGAGCCGTACTGGCGTGAGTGGCCGCTGCGGCGCGACGTCGACGACATGGGCTACGTCCCGATGGGCGAGACGATCGAGCGCATCGAGCGGCACGGGCTCGCGCTGACCGGGCTCATCGCCGCGTCGGTCGACGACTGGGACCGCTACGAATCGCTCCATTGGCGTGCGCTCGAGGAGTACCTGGCCGAGCACGACGATCCCGAGATCCGCGCCCGCCACGAGCACGACCGTGACGCCTACCTCCGCTGGCAGCGGGAGCTGATGGGCTGGGCGATCTTCGTCGGCCGCCGCCGCTAGGCGCTACGGCGCCGGACAGAGCTCGCGGTCGTCGTCCACCGGCGCGGCGTCGCTGCCGCGCGGCGGGAAGCTGCGCTTGAACGTGAACGCGTCCGGCGAGGGGCCGATCGCGCGGAGCAGCGTCAGGCGCGCCTCGGCGTCGCCCACGCTCGGGAACGTCCCTGCCTCGATCCACCAGAGCGCGAGTGTCGCCTCCTCGTCGCGGGTGAAGAACTCCCGCCGCCGCCGCAGCACCTCGACGTGGAGCGCGTCGCGATACGCAAACTCCCGCAGCGCGTCGAGCGTCGCCCAGACGGAGAGGTTGACGATCATCTCGGCGTCGTCGAACACCCGCACCGCCGTGGCATCGCCGTCGTCCGTCTGCAGACGCCACACGAACCCCGGCGCCGCATCGGCGGCGGCGTTGACGCGCTCGAGCCGCTCGACAAATGGGCGGAGCCGCACGGAGCCGAGGGGCTCGAGCAGCCGCGACACGTTCACCTGTGCGAGGTGGAACCGCACGATGCCGATGCTACGCGGCGCGGGCCAGCACCGGTTCGTGCTCGAGCAGCGCACGGAAGCGCTCCGACTCGAGCAGGTGCCGCTTGGCGAGGCCCGCGTCGTCGAGCTCGAGCTCCGCGAAGACGACCGCCGCCTCGAAGTCGCGGGCTGCGGCCGGCTTCTTCCACTCTGCGACGAGCCAGTCGCGCAGCTCGTCGAAGCGCGCGGCCGCCGTGAACACGCGCCGCACGACGAGCTGCGGCGACACCGTGCCGTTCCACCGGTTCTCGCTCAGGCGGAAGGCGACGTCGCGGCGCCCCGCAACGCGGTACGACTCGAGCCGGCCGCCCGCACCGAAGTGGATTGCGCTGCCGGCGTCGGCGCCGTCCCGCCGGACGCGGTAGCGCAGATGCCTGCCCTCACCCACCGTCGCGACGTCGCCGAGCTCGCAGCCCGGCGCGAGCAGCATCACCTCGGGGTTGCCGAGCCCGAACGGCGCGAGCCGCGCCAGCTCCGCACAGAGCTCGAGTGTCAGCCGCGTCCCGCGCGGGACGATGGCGTCGATCTGCAGGCGCGGCGAAAGCTCCTCCTCGCTGAGGATGCCCTCCGCATACGCGGTCCATTGCTCCACGAACGCCTCGTACGCCTCCGGCTTGAGCGAGAGCCCGGCGGCGGCCTTGTGCCCACCCCACCGTTCGAGCGCACCCGCGCTGTGCGCGAGGCTCGCGTGGAGGTCGAACGAGGGGATCGAACGGCCGGAGCCCTTCCACTCGTCGTCCTTCGCCGACAGCACGATCACCGGCCGGTTGAAGCGCTCGACGAGACGCGACGCGACGATGCCGACCACGCCCTCGTTCCAGTCGCCGTGGACAGCGTAGGCGCGGCGCGCCTGATGCTCCGGGCTCCACGACTCGACCTGTGCGACGGCCTCACGGAAGATCCGCTGCTCGACCGCCTGCCGCTCGCGGTTCAGCTCCTCCAGCGTGTCTGCAAGCCGTCGCGCATCGTCCTTGTCGTCGGTCAGCAGGAGCTCGAGCGCGGCGCGCGGATGCCCGAGCCGGCCGGCGGCATTGATCCGCGGCCCGAGCCGGAACCCGCACGCGCCGGCGTCGACGGTCGCCGGATCGACTCCGGCGGCGCGCATCAGCGCCTGCAGACCGGGCTTCTGCGTCCGAGCGAGCGCGCGCAGCCCGGCGACGGCGAGCGCGCGGTTCTCGTCGAGCAGCGGGACGACGTCGGCGATCGTCGCGAGGGCGACGAGGTCGAGGTGCCGCTTCGGCACGTCGGAGTCGACGCCGAAGAGCGCCTGCCCGAGCTTGTAGACGACCCCTGTGCCGCAGAGCTCCGGGAACGGGTACTCGGACGGCCGCGTCGCCACGATCGGGCAATCCGGCAGCGTCTCCGCCGGACGGTGGTGGTCGGTGACGATCACCTCGAGCCCCCGGGCCTTCGCCTCCGCCACCTCTTCGACGGCCGTGATCCCGCAGTCGACGGTGAGGACGAGCCCGCAGCCCTCGTCGGCCAGGCGGCCGAGCGTGTCGCGGCTGACGCCGTAGCCTTCCTCGAAGCGGCTCGGGAGGTGCCAGTCGACGTCCGCACCGAGTTCCCGCAGGAGCAGGACGGCAAGCGCGGTTGCGCTGATGCCGTCCACGTCGTAGTCGCCGTGGACGCAGATGCGGCGGCCGCCGGCGATCGCGGCGCGGATGCGCTCACACGCGAGCTCCATGTCGCCGAGCAGGAAGGGGTCGTGCGGCGCCTGGTCGCCGGCGAGGAACGCCTGCGCGGCGGCCGCGTCGGTGTACCCGCGCCGGACGAGTACGCCTGCCGTCAGCTCGCTGATTCCGAGCGACTGGGCAAGTTCGACCTGCACCCGGTGCGGAGACGGACTGATCGTCCAGGTCCCCTCGTGCATCGTGCAGCCACGCTACGGTCACGGTCGGACGGACATGCGCGACCTGTTCCTGCTCGACCCGGAGGTCACGTACCTCAACCACGGCTCGTTCGGGGCGTGCCCGCGGCCCGTCTTCGAGGCCTACCAGCGCCGGCAGCGCGAGCTGGAGCGCGAGCCGGTCGAGTTCATCATCCGGCGGCTCCCCGACCTTCTCGCCGAGTCACGCGCGGCGCTCGGCGCCTACGTCGGGGCCTCGCCGGCCGACCTGACGTTCGTGCCGAACGCCGGCACGGGGGTCAACATGGCCGCGCGCGCCGTCGGCCTCGCCGCGGGCGACGAGGTGCTCGCAACCGACCTCGAGTACGGGGCGTTGAACTTCACGTGGGAGTGGGTCTGCGGGCGCGCGGAGGCGAGCTACGTGCGCGCGCCGTGGAGCGAGCTCTTCGACCACGTGACCGAGCGGACCCGCGTGCTCTATCTCTCGCACATCACCTCCGAGACCGCGCTCGAGCTGCCGGTGGCGGAGCTCGTCGCGCGCGGCCGCGCGCTCGGGCTCGTGACGATCGTCGACGGCGCACATGCGCCCGGCCACGTGCCGCTCGACATCAGCGCGATCGGCGCGGACTTCTACGCCGGCAACTGTCACAAATGGTTGTGCGCGCCAAAGGGAGCCGCCTTTCTCTGGGTCGCGCCCGAGTGGCAGGATCGGGTCGACGGGACGATCGTCTCGTGGGGGTACAGCGACGACCGCGGCACGTTCCTCGACCGGACGCAGCTTCAGGGAACGCGCGACTCGTCGGCCTATCTCACGGTGCCGGATGCGATCGCGTTCGTGCGGGAGCACGACGACGCTGCGCGCTGCGTCGCGCTCGCACGCGACGCACGCCGCCGTTTGTGCGAGCTACTCGAGCGGGAGCCGATTGCACCGGAGCCGATGGTGCGACGCATGGCGTCGTTCCGCGTCCCGGGCGACGCCTTTGCGCTCCAGCGCGCGCTGTGGGACGAGCATCGCATCGAGATCCCGGCGATGCGCGACGACCTGATGCGGATCTCGGTCGCGATGTACACGGAGGAGGAGGACGTCGAGCGGCTGCTCGACGCCCTCCCCGCTGCGCTCAGAACTTCCCGCAGCCCTGCGTGATCGTCAGTCCGACGAGCGGCCGGAGCTCCGCGCCGCTCTTCAGCGCACCGAGCGTCGTGGTGGTCGGGTTCCAGAACCCGACGCCGTAGATCGCGGCATGTGCACCGAGGATCTGCCAGTCCTTCGTCGGGGCCGCGCAGTGGTTCATGAAGCCGTTGCGCGCCTTCACGAGCGCCTTGTGAATCGTCGCGTTCGCGGTCATGCACGACGTCGACGGCACGTACGCGTTCATGTACGTGTTCGTCGGGATGTCGTAGAGCTGGAAGACGAGCTCGCCGTTCGACGCCATCCGGTAGCGCTCGATCACGACGTCGTCCATCTTCCAGACCTGCTTCTGGAACGCCGTCGTTCGGGCGGCGGTGATCCGTGACGGCGCCGTCAGCTTCGCGATGTCGCCGATCGTCGTCGTCTTCGGATTCCAGTCGATCCCCTTGGTGTCGACGAGGGTCATCTGCTTCCACAGGGTTCCCCCGCACTGAGGGCCGGGCGCGGCCGCGCCGGCCTGGGCGGCGAAAGCGGCGGTGAGCGTCACCGCTGCTGCTGCCAGTACGACTCGCATATTCATCCCTCCAATGGCTCGATCGAGCCGCAGCGTGTGAATCATCGGCCTTGGGGCGGACGAAGGCTACCCCTCTTTTGGGAGCTTCACGCCGAGAATGCTCAGGAGGACGAGCAGCCCGATCCCGACGATCCAGAGCGTGATCACGAGGCGGGGCCGCTTCGTCTCCTGGAGCTGCTGCCAGGCGACCTTCCCCCAGAGGATCAGGAGGCCCGCCGCGGCGGTGAACCCGATGACGATCACCGGGGCGAGATAGACGGCCCGCTCGAGCGGCCAGCCCATGAGAACCGCCGTCACGGCGACCATCGCCGCGACCGCGAGCGCGGCAACCGGGAGCCTGAGTGCGCGCACGGGGCCAGGGTACGCTTCGGCCGGTGGACGGCGCCGCGAACTACGAGTCCGGCGACGACTACGTCGTCGAGTTCCTCGGGTACCGGTTCAGCTTCAACGCCGAGGACTTCGAGCAGCGCGTGACGGCAGCCGCCGTCAAGCTCGGCCTCATCGGAGGGAACGAGCTCGACGACGACGAGACGGCCGACCTGGTCGAGCTCGTCGAGCGCGACGCCATCGAGGAGCCGCGAAGCGAGCTCGGCCGCTATCTCGTTCGACACTGGCAGGAGCTCTCCCTCGTGCAGGGCGAGGAGCTCATCTACTGGCTGAAGAAGCTCGTCTTCCGCGGCGCGTGGCTCGACCAGCGCGTGAAGGAGGGCAAGCTCGAGGTCGAGTTCGACGAGACGGACGCGGACTTCGCGTACCACGATCCGGCCGGCGGGCGCGCGCTGCTCGAGCTGCTCCCGACGCCGAGCTGGCACGACCTCCAGTACCGGCGGTGATGCGCGCACCACGGTGGTACGCGCTCGTCGGGCCGGCGTACCTCGCCGCGCTCCTCGCGGTCGATACGCAGGTCGGCCGCGGCGGGCAGTACGCACTCGGTGCGCTGACGTGGCTCGTGCTGCTCGGTGCCTTGCTCCCGCTTGCGCCGCTCGCACGTGCGCAAGCGCTCGGCGTCGTCGCGTTCGCGACGATCGGCGAGGTGACCGGGTCGCTCATCTGGGGCGTCTACCGCTATCGACTGCACAACCTCCCGCTCTTCATCCCGCCTGCGCACGGGCTCGTGTACCTCAGCGGGCTCGCGCTCGTCGCGATCGTCCGGGCACGCGTGCTCGTGGGGTGCGCGGCGTGCGGCGCCGTCGCCTGGGGTGTCCTCGGCCTCGGCGTCCTGCCACGGCTCGACGTCGCCGGCGCGTTCGGGGTTCCGCTCCTTTGCGTGTTCCTCTGGCGCTCGCGCTCGCGCGCCGTCTACGCGGGCGTGTTCCTCGTCGTCGCGGCGCTCGAGCTGTACGGAACGTCGATCGGCGTCTGGCGCTGGGCGCACGACCTGCCCGGGCTCGGCATCCCCGACGGCAACCCGCCGTCCGGCGTGGCGTCGGGGTACGTCTGGTTCGACGTGATGGCGATGCTCGTCGCGCCGTGGCTCGTACACTTGAGCCGCGCGGCGATGGAGCCCGCCCTCAACCGCCGAGAACGGCTGATGGCTCCTACGGATACGAAGGAGCTCGCATGCCAGTCGTCCTCGCAGTCGCCGTCGGCGGCGCCGTCGGAGCAGCTGCCCGTTACGGCACAGACCAGCTGATCTCCACCCACGCGACGTTCCCGTGGAGCACGTTCGTCGTGAACATCGTCGGCTGCTTCCTCATCGGCTGGTTCTCGGAGCTGTTCGGCGACAGCTCCGACTGGCTGCGAAGCGGGATGATCGTCGGCCTCGTCGGCGGCTTCACAACGTTCTCCACCTTCGCGTACCAGGCGCTCGAGAACCACGCGGCGCTGTCGGCCGTCTACGTCAGCGCGAGCGTCGGGCTCGGCATCGCGGCCGTCGCGCTCGGCCGGGCTATCTGGGCAGGTTGAAGCCGAACGCCTCGAGCTTGTGCTCGGGCGACTTGCGCAGCTCGATCCGGCGGATGGTCCCGAGCGGGACGATCAGCGCATCGACGTCGTCCTCGTCCTCCGCGCGGACGTGGAGCGTGACCATCCCGGAGCCCGGCTCGGGGTCGAGCCGCTCGAGGACGAAGCGCGCACTGTCGACGAGCTCGACCTCGACGAGCGGCGTCTTGACGTCGTGCGCCTCCGCGAAGTCGGCGATCGCCTTCACGAGGCGCTCGACGAACGCCTCGTGCGGCCCTTCCGGCGTCGGCGTCCAGATGCCGCTGCTCACGCGCGCAGCGTACGTGACCGTTTCGTAGACTCGCGATCGTGGCGTACCCGGCCTAGTCGATCCCAACGTCACGTCCTTCGCCGTGGCTTCTGGCCTCGGCTGCTGAACGCTGGATCGACGAGGAGGGAAGACAGATGCTCTACGAGCCGACGAGGTTCGATGCCCTGATCGACGAGCCGTGGGTCCCGGCGCGCGTCGAGGACGCGATCGCCGCCATCGCCGCAGCCGCCGACGCTGCGTTCGACCCGGCGACGCTCTGGCCCGCTCACGAGTGGGATGCGCGGGAGAAGCCGCTGCCGCTCTCCGGCCTGTACGTCGGCGCGGCCGGCGTGATCTGGGCACTGCATCAGCTCCAGGAACGGGGCCGTGCCGAGTCGTCGCACGACCTGGCCGCGGCGGTGCCGCGCGCGGTCGAGGTCGAGCGGGCGACGCCGGACTTCGCCGCCGACGAGCATTACCGTCCCGGCGCGCTCATGTCGGGGGAGACCGGAGCGCTGCTCGTCGCCTTCCGGCTGACCTCCGACCCGGCGCTCGCGGACGACCTGCACACGCTCGTTCGCGGCAACGTCGACAACCCGACGGACGACGTCAGCTGGGGAGCGCCCGGGACGCTCCTTGCCGCGTTGGCGATGGGAGAATGGACGGGCGAGCACCGGTGGGACGAAGCTGCCCGCGAGTCGGCCGCCGCGCTCCGCGAGCGCCGCGGCGACGACGGTCTGTGGCGCCAGGACGACGATTACCGCGGCTTCAGCACGCTGCACGGCGTCGCGGGAAACACGCTCGCCCTGCTGCGCTTCGAACCGGACGGCGCCGTCGCGCGCGAGAGCGCGGCCGTTCTCTCGCGACATGCGTTCCGCGAGGACGGCCTCGCGAACTGGCCCGGCTCGCCGCGTCCGCAGCTCCCGCGGCCACGAGACGGCCGGATCTGCCTCCAGTGGTGCACCGGAGCGCCGGGCGTCGTCGCCGGCGCCTGGGAGTACCTCGACGAGGACCTCCTGCTCGGCGGCGCCGAGCTGATCTGGCGTGCGGGCGCCCACCAGGACGAGAAGGGCCACGGCCTCTGCCACGGCACCTCGGGCAACGGCTTCGCACTCCTCAAGGCGTTCGCTCGTACCGGCGACGAGCGCTGGCTCGTCCGCGCGCGCCGCTTCGCCGTCCACGCCCTCGCCCAGGCGGAGCGGATCGCCGCCACGAGCGGCCGCCGCCGCTACTCGCTCTTCAACGGCGACCTCGGCACCGCCCTCTTCGCCGCCGCCTGCCTCGACGCCGATCCTCGCTTCCCGATCGTCGACGTGATGTAGCGCAGACGGAAGCGTCAGAAGAGCTTCACGTCGTCCGGCGCGGCGACGCCGATGTGGGCCCGTCCGAGCGTCGTGATCGTCCGGCCTCGCGGCGTGCGCTGGATGAAGCCGAGCTGCAGGAGGTACGGCTCGTACACGTCCTCGATCGTCTCCTGCTCCTCGCCGAGCGACGCCGCGAGGGTGCCGAGGCCGACCGGGCCGCCGTCGAACTTCACCGCGATCGTCTGCAGCAGGTCGCGCGCCTCGCGATCGAGGCCTTGCGCGTCGATCTCGAGCAGCTGCAGCGCCTCCTGCGCGATCGTCGTCGTGATCGCGCCCTGGTGGCGAACCTGGGCGACGTCGCGCACGCGCCGGAGGATCCGGTTCGCGATCCGCGGCGTGCCGCGCGAGCGCGACGAAATCTCCTCCGCCGCATCGGCTGCGATGTCGACGCCGAGGATGCGTGCGCTCCGGTGCACGATCGCAGCGAGCTCGCCCGGCTCGTAGTAGTCGAGCCGGAACGTCAGGCCGAAGCGGTCGCGCAGCGGCGTCGTCAGCAGCCCGGTCCGCGTCGTCGCGCCGACGAGCGTGAACGGCGGCAGGTCCAGCGTCAGCGTCCGCGCTCCGGCCCCCTCCCCCATGACGATGTCGATGCGGAAGTCCTCGAGCGCCGGGTAGAGGATCTCCTCCGCCGTCCGCGACATGCGGTGGATCTCGTCGACGAAGAGCACGTCCCGCGCCTCGAGCGACGTGAGGATCGCGGCAATGTCCTTCTTCTCGACGGCGGGGCCGGCGATCGTGCGCAGGCCGACGCCGAGCTCCTCGCGGACGATGTGCGCGAGCGACGTCTTGCCGAGCCCCGGCGGACCGGCCAGCAGAACGTGGTCGAGCGCCTCGCCGCGGGCCTTCGCCGCGGTCAGCGCGATCGCGAGCTGCTCCTTCACGCGCTCCTGCCCGACGAATTCCTCGAGCGAACGCGGACGGAGCGTCTCCTCGACGACCTCCTCGTCCTCGCGGAGTGCGGGTGCGACGAACGAGCTCACGCAGCCCTCCGCAGCGCCTGGCGAACGCGTTCCTCGGGCGGTGCGTCCTCATCGGTCTGCGCGAGCGCGCGCTCCGCATCGACGACGCTGTAGCCGAGCTCGACGAGCGCGTCACGCGCGACGAGGTGCGGCGAGTCGACAGCCGCAACCGACGTGACGGCAACGTCGCCGATCTTCTCCTTCAGCTCGAGGACGATCCGCTCCGCCGTCTTCTTGCCGATGCCCGGGATCGCCTGGAAGCGGGCCGCATCCTCGCGCGCGATCGCGCGCCGCAGCTCCTCGGCGGGCGAGCCGGAGACGATCGCGAGCGCGACCTTCGGGCCGACCCCGTTCACGGTCAGGAGCTGCATGAAGAGCTCGCGCTCGGCCCGGTCGGCGAAGCCGTAGAGCTGGAGCGCGTCCTCGCGGACGTGGAGGTAGGTCTCGACCGTCACCTCCCCGCCGGCGTCGGCCTTCCGCAGAGCGCTGGGGGTCGCAGCGACGAGGTAGCCGACGCCGTTGACGTCCAAGAGGAGCCCTTCCGGCGTCGACGCCGCCGGTACACCGCGCAGCCGCGCGATCATCCAGCCATCCTCAGGAGCGGCGGCGCGAGCGCGTGGCAGATCGCGACCGCGAGCGCGTCGGCGGCATGGTTCGGCGTCGGCACGGCAGGCAGCGCGAGGATCGCCTTGACCATCCGTCCGACCTGATCCTTGTCGGCCCGCCCGTAGCCGCAGACCGACTGCTTGACGCGCGCCGGCGCGTATTCGGCGCAGGCCACGCCCGCGGACGCCGCCGCGACGAGCACGGCGCCGCGCGCCTGCCCGACGGAGAGCGCGATACGGGCGTCGGCGCCGACGAACGACTCCTCGAGGACGACGGCATCCGGCGCGTGCTCCGCGATGAGCGCCGCCACTCCGTCGAAAAGGGTCCTCAGCCGCAGCTCGAGGCGCTCGTCCGCCGCCGTGTGCCAGCAGCCGTGGGCAATTGCCCTGAGGCGCCCGCCGCTTTCGTGGACGATCCCGTACCCGCACGCAGCCGTTCCTGGGTCGATGCCGACGACCTTCACGACGTCACGTTAGGCAGGAGGTCGGACGACTCCTGCCTGCTCTACCGTGTCTTCGACGTGGACGACCTGAGGGCGCTCTACGAGGACCGCGCGGCCCAGCAGTATGCCGAGGCGGGCCCACTGCCCGACCCGCGGATCGACCGGAAGTTCGCCCGGATCTGCGGCCTCGTGCGCGAGCAGCTGCCGTGCGCGGCGTTCCTCGATGCCGGTTGCGGCGACGGCCGCTACCTCGCCGCGCTCGTTGCCGAGCTCCCTGCCCGGCGCGCCGGCCTCGACATCTCCGAGCGGATCCTCGAGACGGCGCGGCACCGCGTCGAGGCGGACTTCCGGCAGGGGAACCTCGAGTCGATCCCGTTTGCCGACTGCGAGTTCGACCTCGTCCTCTGCTCCCAGGTGATCGAGCACGTGCTCGACGCCGACGGAGCCGTCCGCGAGCTCGCGCGCGTGCTGCGTCCGGGCGGAACCCTCATCATCTCGACGGACAATGCGCGGAACTACGTGACGAGGACGATCAACGCGCCGCGGACGGCGGCGGTCCGGGCCCTCCGCCTGCGCGGAGCGCGCGGGCGGGTCGAGTCACCGGCGACGGCGTATACGCGC
>Ga0182008_10001562_pt1 | contig 15234 bp, 15 predicted proteins | sample Sormic07211129_1_FD_120482 | JGI IMG/M metagenome (GOLD analysis project Ga0182008, IMG submission 120482) | Rhizosphere microbial communities from Sorghum bicolor, Mead, Nebraska, USA - 072115-129_1 metaG | ecosystem: Host-associated > Plants > Roots > Rhizosphere | place: USA: Nebraska...
CCGGAACAAGGCCAGTACAAGCACCAGACCAGCAACCCGAAAATCTTCGCCGGTGGCGATATGGTGCGCGGTTCCGACCTGGTGGTAACCGCGATCTTCGAAGGCCGTAATGCGGCTGAAGGGATCCTGGATTACCTGTGCGTCTGATGACGTAGCGGCAAGTTTCAAGCGGCAAGCGGCAAGTTAAAAGCACAATGGCTTCAACTTGCCGCTTGTAGCTTGCCGCTTGCCGCTGTCTTTTGAGACCATACCCGCACTTTTTTTGCGGATGCCGACATGACTGCCCTCAAGAACGACCGTTTCCTGCGTGCCCTGCTCAAGCAGCCTGTAGACGTCACTCCCGTGTGGATGATGCGTCAAGCCGGTCGCTACCTGCCGGAATACCGCGCCAGCCGCGCCCACGCCGGCGACTTCATGAGCTTGTGCATGAACCCTGCGTTCGCCTGCGAAGTCACGATGCAGCCGCTGGACCGCTACCCACAACTGGATGCGGCCATTCTGTTCTCCGATATCCTCACCATCCCCGATGCCATGGGCCAGGGCCTGTACTTCGAGACCGGTGAAGGTCCACGTTTCCGCAAAGTCGTCAGCACCCTGGCCGACATCGAAGCCCTGCCGATTCCCGATCCGCACAAGGACCTGGGCTATGTGATGGACGCGGTCAGCACCATCCGCCGCGAGCTCAACGGGCGCGTGCCGCTGATCGGCTTCTCCGGCAGCCCGTGGACCCTGGCCACCTACATGGTCGAAGGCGGCTCGTCGAAAGACTTCCGCAAGACCAAAGCCATGCTCTACGACAACCCTCAAGCCATGCACCTGCTGCTGGACAAGCTGGCCCAGTCGGTGACCGCGTACCTCAACGGCCAGATCATGGCCGGTGCGCAAGCCGTACAGATCTTCGATACCTGGGGCGGCAACCTGTCGGCAGCGGCGTACCAGGAATTCTCCCTGGCCTACATGCGCAAGATCGTCAGCGGCCTGATCCGTGAACACGAAGGCCGCCAGGTGCCGGTCATTCTGTTCACCAAGGGGGGTGGCCTGTGGCTGGAAAGCATCGCCGATGCCGGTGCGGACGCCCTGGGCCTGGATTGGACCTGCGATATCGGCGAGGCCCGCCGTCGCGTCGGCAGCCAGGTCGCGCTGCAAGGCAACATGGACCCGACCGTGCTGTACGCCAAGCCGGAAGCGATTCGCGCCGAAGTCGGGCGCATCCTGGCCAGTTATGGCAACGGCACCGGACACGTGTTCAACCTCGGCCATGGCATCACCCCGGAAGTGAATCCAGACCACGCCGGGGCGTTCCTGCAAGCTGTGCACGAATTGTCCGCGCAATATCACCAGTAACATCCCGCCCCAAGCGAGCCGCCCCCTGCCTGGCAGAGGGCGGCTCGCTGCGCTTCAGCGTTCGTTAAGTCCTGCCTTGATAGTCTGCAGAGGTTGGGATTTCTCCTACAGCCTCTGGTAACTCGCCTCGGTAAAAATCCTACCCGACGTTTCCACTCGCCAGCGATTGGCGTTCATTGTCAGGTGCTATCAGGATGAACACTTCAGCGTATTCAACGGGCCAGAAACTGCTGCATTGGGTTTCGGCCGTCATCATTATGTGGTCTTTGTTATCCGGTTTTGCCGTGGCCGTCTTCAGCGTGCCGGCGTCGGTAAAGGCATGGGTCGCGTTCTTCAATGTGTCGTTGACCACCCTCTATATTCCGGTTTTTGCCTTGCGGGTGTACTGCTCCTTCGGCCATGGCCTGGATTTTTCCATCAAGCGCGCGTTGCAGGAATACATGGCGTTGCTGGTGCATAAGGCCATGTACCTGGTGCTGGCCGTGGTGCTGGCGACGGGCGTGCTGATGATGGATCGACCGATCAATATCTTTAACCTGGCCTTCATTGCGCCATTTGAAACCGACCCTGCGCGTATCGCCCTCTATACCCGCGTACACGTGCTGTCCTGCGTGGCGCTGTTGTTGATGCTGGTGCTGCACATCGGCGCGGTGGTCCTGCATGAACGTCGCGGCAAGCGGGTGATGGCGCGGATGTCGTTCGCGGCGGCCGCTCCTCAGGCCGAGGCCAGCGGTGGCAGCTTTGCCAGCTTCAACGCCACCAGCAAGGCGCCGATCAACAGCGCGACGATAAAACCGCCAATGCCATGCCATCCGCCAAAGTGCCAGAAGAACCCGCCCGCCGTGCCGGCAATACTCGACCCGGCGTAGTAGCAGAACAGGTACAGCGACGATGCTTGCCCTTTGGCTTTCACCGCACGGCGGCCGATCCAGCTGCTGGCCACCGAGTGGGCGCCAAAAAACCCGAAAGTGAACACCAGCATGCCCGGAACGATCAGCCACAACGGTGTGAACAGGGTCAGGGCCATGCCCGCCAGCATCACCAGGATGGTGGCCCACAGCACGCGCCGGCGGCCGAGGCGGTCGGCCAGCGAACCGATCCTGGCCGAGCTGTAGATGCCCGAGAGGTAGACCAGCGATAACAGGCCCACCCACGCCTGGCTCAGATCGTAAGGGGCGGCGAGCAGGCGATAACCGATGTAGTTGAACAAGGTCACGAACGCACCCATCAGCAGGAACGCTTCCAGAAACAGCCAAGGCAGCCCGGCATCCTTGAAGTGCATGACAAACCCGTCCAGCAGGCTGCGCGGCCTCAGGCTGCGAGGGCGGAAATTGCGCGATTCGGGAAGGATTTTCCAGAACACCGTCGCGGCAACCAGCGCCAGGGCGCCGATGATCAGCATCCCGGTGTGCCAACTGACGAAATCGATCAGTACTCCCATGATCAGGCGCCCGCTCATGCCGCCGATGGCGTTGCCGCCGATATACAGGCCCATGGCCAGACCGATGTGTTGAGGGTGGATCTCTTCGCTCAAGTACGTCATGGCCACGGCCGCCAGCCCACTGAGCGCCAGCCCCACCAGCGCACGCATAAACAGGATGCCTTCCCAGGAAGGCATCAGGCCGCTGGCGATGGTGGCAAGCGCGGCACAGAACAACGCGGCCACCATCACCGGTTTACGCCCCAGGGTGTCTGAAATCGGACCGGTGATCAGCAGCCCCAGCGCCAGCATCGCCGTGGAAACCGAGAGGACCAGGCTGCTCTGCGCCGCGTTGATGGAAAACTCATGGGACAGCGCCGGCATCATCGGCTGTACGCAATACAGCAGGGCAAACGTGGCGAAGCCGCCGGAGAACAGCGCGAGCACCGTGCGCATGAACAGCGGCGTGCCTTTTTCGATGTACTCGTCGTTAAGTTGCGCCACCACCTCATCCAGAGCGGTGGGCGGGGCATCTTGAGCGAGTGGCGCGACAGCAGGTTTCACAGAGACCTCGGGGCGATAAAAGCCGGGCAGAGCAGGCAATGCAAAAAAGCATATAGCTGGCTAATCATTCTTTCCAATATATTGTTCGACCTGTTTGATAGCTTTAACGACCTAATGAGGCAAGCATGGAATTACGTCATCTGCGGTATTTCATCGCGGTCGCCGAAGAGCTGCATTTTGGCCGTGCGGCGCAGGTACTGGGCATCTCGCAACCGCCCCTGAGCCAGCAGATCCAGGCGTTGGAGAACGAAGTGGGGGCGCGGCTGTTCGAGCGCACCAATCGTCGGGTCGAACTGAGTGAAGCGGGGCGCCTGTTCCTGCAAGAGGCACGCCTGGTGCTGGCCCAGGTCGATAAAGCCGCAGACGTGGCGCGGCGGGCACAGTTGGGCGAACTGGGAGAATTGAAGATTGGCTTCACGTCATCGGCGCCGTTCAATGCCAGCATTCCCCAGGCGATCTTTGCCTTCCGTCAGGCATTCCCGGCGGTTCACCTCAACCTGCAGGAAATGAGCAGCACCGAGGTGGCCGAGTCGCTGGTGGATGAGTCGATTCAGGTCGGGCTGATGCGTCCGTTGCCCTTGCCGGATTCGCTGGCTGTGATCGAGCTGATGCGCGAACCGCTGGTGGCCGTGCTGAGCGCCGGCCACCCTCTGGCGCAAGGCTCCGAGCGTGGCTTGCACCTGGCGCAATTGGCGCAGGAGCCGTTTGTGTTTTTCCCGCGCAGTTACGGCAGTGGCTTGTACGCCCAGTTGCTCAACCTGTGCCGCGACGCCGGCTTCAGCCCGCGCTTCGCCCAGGAAGCAGGGGAAGCGATGACGATTATCGGGTTGGTGGCGGCGGGGTTAGGCGTGTCGGTACTGCCGGCGTCGTATCAGCGCATCCGCATCGATGGCGTGGTCTATCGCACGTTGCTGGATCAGGAGGCGGTGACGGCGGTCTGGCTGGTACAGCGCAAAGGCGCACAAACGCCGATGGCGAAGGCGTTTGTGGATTTGTTGGTGGTGAGCGGGCTTGCCCCGCGTTGGGCTGCGCAGCAGCCCCAAATCTGACGCTGTGATCTGTCTGAAAAAACGCGGTGATCTTGTTGGGGCCGCTTCGCAGCCCAACGCGGGCAAGCCCGCTCGCCACAGAGGTGGTGCCTGGCTTTGGTTTTACTTCGACGTTCCCGTCTGCTCAAACAACTGCGCCGCCGACCCTGCCTCGCCACTCACACCATTACTGCGCAATCCCGCCATGATGTCGTTATCCAGGTTGTTCACCCAGCGGTTGTAATTGCGATGGATCTTGCCGTCCTTGTAGCCCAGGTCGCGGCTGTCGCGGTAGGTGATGGCATAGCTGCTGCGGGTGTAGCGGATGTCGATTTCAGCGTGGTACTGGCCGCGTACGGTGATTTCGGCCTGCACCAGTTGCGGGCTCAGGCGCTGCACGGTCCATTCGCGTTTCTGCAAGGCGTTGACGATCACCTGCTTCATTTTTTCTTCGCTGACCTGCGTTCCGGCCGGTAGCTCACTGTGAGGGTTGAGCACCGGTTTGCTGGTGCAGCCGGCGGCGCTCAGCAGAGCCAAAGTGATGAAGGTGGCGCGTAGCAAGGAAGACATTCCGTTTTCTCCAATCGATTAAAAAATCAGGACCAGCGGCGAAAGATCAGCGACGTATTGACGCCACCAAAGGCAAAATTGTTGTTCATCACATAGTCGTGATGCATCTGGCGAAAGCCGCCCTGCAGGTAATCCAGCTCGCCGCACTGCGGGTCGACCGTGTCCAGGTTGAAAGTGTGCACGTACTGGTCGCGGTTCATCATTTCGATGCTGAACCACGACTCCAGCGCCCCGCACGCGCCCAGGGTGTGGCCCAGAAAGCTCTTTTGCGAACTGATAGGCATGCGACTGCCGAACAGGCTGCTGGTGGCCAGGGTCTCGGCGATGTCGCCCTGATCGGTGGCGGTGCCATGCCCGTTTACGTAACCGATGGCGGCCGGTGCCAGCCCGGCGTCTTCCAGGGCCAGTTCCATGGCGCGGCGCATGGTTTTCTGTTCCGGGCGGGTGGTGTGCTGGCCGTCGGCGTTACTGCCGAAGCCGACGATTTCGGCATGGATGTGCGCACCGCGCGCCAGGGCGTGTTCCAGTTCTTCGAGCACCAGCATGCCGCCGCCTTCACCGATCACCAGGCCGTCGCGGCCGCTGTCGTAGGGGCGTGGGCTGGTCTGCGGTGCGTCGTTTTTCAGGCTGGTGGCGTACAGCGCATCGAATACCATGGCTTCGGTGGGGCACAGCTCTTCGGCACCGCCGGCGAGCATCAACGGCAGGCGCCCGAACTTGATCGCCTCGTAGGCATAGCCGATGCCCTGGCTGCCGCTGGTGCAGGCGCTCGAAGTGGGAATCAAGCGCCCGGTCAGGCCAAAAAAGATGCTGATATTCGCCGCCGTGGTGTGCGGCATCATGCGCACATAGGAGTTGGCGTTGAGCCCCTCGGCCACCGAGTTGAGCAGCATGTTGCCGAAAGCCTTGATCTCATCGGTGCTGCCGGTGGACGAACCACAGGCCACCCCCATGCGCCCGTCCTTGATCGACTCATCGCCGAGCAAACCGGCATCCTGCAACGCCTGCTCCGCGGCCCACACCGCCAGGCGCGAGACGCGGCCCATGCTGCGCAATTGCTTGCGCGTCCAGTGAGAGGGCACCACGAAATCGTCGATGGGCCCGGCCAAGCGCGTGTTCAGTTCGGTGAAACGGTCCCATTCGTCCATGCGCCGGATACCGCTGCGGTTGGCGCGGAAGTTGGCCGAAATGGTCGGCCAGTCGCTGCCCAGGGAGGTCACGCCGGCCATGCCGGTGACGACGACACGCTTCATCAGCACAGGCCCCCATTCACCGCCAGCACCTGGCGGGTGATGTAACCGGCTTCCGCAGACATCAGGAAGTTCACCGCCCCGGCCACTTCTTCAGGGGTGCCCATGCGTTGTGCCGGGATCATTTTCATCAGTTCCTCGACGGGTACGTTTTCGTCCAGCATGGCCGTGTCGATCAGCCCCGGCGCGACGCAGTTGACCGTGATCCTGCGCTTGCCCAGCTCGATGGCCAGGGCCTTGGCCGCGCCGATCAGGCCGGCTTTCGAGGCACTGTAGTTGACCTGCCCGCGATTGCCGATCAGCCCCGATACCGAGGTAATGCACACGATGCGCCCGGCCGCGCGACGACGGATCATCGGCATCATCACCGGGTGCAGCACGTTGTAGAAACCGTCCAGATTGGTGCGCATCACCACGTCCCAGTCGTCCTCCGACAAGGCCGGGAACGCGCCGTCGCGGGTCAGGCCGGCGTTGAGCACCACGCCGTAATAGGCGCCGTGTTGCTCCACATCGGCTTCAAGGATGTGCTTGCAGCTGGCGCGATCCGCCACGTCGAACTGCAGCACCCGCGCCTGACGGCCCAGGGCCTGGATCTGCACCTGCACCGCATCCGCCTCGGCGCGGCCGCTGCGGCAGTGCAGCACAATGTCGTGGCCCGCCTGGGCCAGGCGCAGGGCAATGGCGCGGCCGATGCCACGGCTGGAGCCGGTGACCAGTACGGATTCAGTCATGGCGTTTCGTCCTTCGATTCATCTAAATAGGCGGCCGCCTGGGGCGGTCGAAATACGTTCAAGCGCGCGCTGGCGTGGAACCCGTCGCCGCGCAGGTGGCATTCGAACACACCCATGCCGTTGTCGTCTTCCAGCGACCGCAGGCCGTGGATGCTCAGCTCGGCGCCGGCCGGGAAGTGCTCGACGTTGCACTCGAACTTACGTGTGCCCAGCAGGAAGCCCAACGCCACCGGCTCGCCTTTGCGGCGGGCGTGGCAGCCGGCGTAGGCGGCGACGCTCTGGGCCATCAGTTCGATGCCGACCCAGGCCGGCAGGCTGCCGTCAGGGCGGTTGAACAGGCCACCGGGCTTGACGGTGGCGCGGGTGTGAATCTGTTCTTCGTCGAACGACAGCACCTGGTCGATCAGGATCATGTCGCCCGCGTGGGGGATCAGTTCGGCGAGTGGCCAATCGATCATGGGGCCTCTCCGATAATCAGGCTGACGTTGTTGCCGCCGAAGGCAAACGAGTTGCTCATCAGGCAGGTTTTCTCCAAAGGTTCGCCGACACGCGCCCATTGCAAGGCCGGGAGCACAGGGTCGGCCTCGCCGTCCCACACATGCGGTGGCACCTGGCCGTGGCGCAGGCTCAGCCAGCAGAACGCGGCTTCCAGCGCGCCGGCGGCGCCCAGGGTATGGCCGCTCATGGGTTTGGTCGACGAGCAGGTCACGCCGGCGGGGAACAGGCTGGCGACTGCCAGGCTTTCCATGGCGTCGTTGTGCTGGGTCGCGGTGCCATGCAGGTTCAGGTAGCCGATCTGCTCAGGCATCAGTTTTGCGCTGGCCAAGGCCTTGCGCATCGCCTGCAACGCGCCCTTGCCGCTCGGCTCCGGCGCGGAAATATGGTGCGCATCGCAACTGGCGCCGCTGCCCAACAGAGCGATGGGCGCCGGTTGCCTGCTCATCAGGAACAGCACGGCCGCTTCACCGATATTGATGCCGTCGCGGTTGCGCGAAAACGGGTTGCAGCGCGTGTCGGATACCGCTTCCAGCGCGCTGAAACCGTTGAGGGTCAGCTTGCACAGGCTGTCCACGCCGCCGCAGATCACCGCGTCGCACAGGCCCAGGTCCAGCAGGCGCCGGGCACTCATCAGCGCACGGGCGCTGGAGGTGCAGGCGGTGGAAATCACATAGGCCGGGCCGCTCAGTTGCAACCAGTCGGCGAGGAAATTTGCCGGCGCGCTGAGTTCCTGTTGCTGATAGTCATAGGTGCCGGGGAAGTGGTTGTCACGCAGGTACTCGGCGATGCCACGACTGGCCTCATCGATGCCCGAAGTACTGGTGCCGAGCACCACGCCCACGCGCGAGGTGCCGTAGGTGTGGATGGCCTGGCGAATCTCGTCCTCGATCTGCAACGCCGCTTCCAGCAACAGTTGATTGTTGCGGCTGCTTTGCTGGCCCAGTTCAACCGGGATACGCGCCAGCTCACCCTGCACGCCGCCCACCGGCAATACGCGTTCCGGCACCCAGCCACTTTCGGCGCGCATGCCCGAGCAATCGCCGGCGAACAGGTTGCGGCTGACTTCGGCCTGGCCTCGGCCAAGGGCGCAGATCAGGCCGAGGGCGTTCAGGTAGGCGCTCATCGGGCGGCTCCAAGCGGCGTGATGCGGTAGCTCAAAGGCTGCCCCGCGATGTTCACGCTGAATACTTCGGAAGACTGGTACACGATCTGCCAATGGCCCGGCAGGGTGCGCGTCAGGTCCCGCGCCTGGGCGCTGGGGTACAGCGCGCGCACCTCATCCGCCGACGTCAGGGCAAATAACAGCGCGGCGAACAGCTCACGCGCCTGCGGGTTGGGCGGCAGCAAGCCATCGGCCTGCCACTGGCCGTCGACCAGTTTCTGCCGGGCCTGGGGAATACCCAGCGGGTCCATCATCGACCAGCGCAATGCGGCGCCTTCGCGTTGCACCACCAGCAGCCAATCCTGGGTCTGGCCGTCCGCCAGGCGTTGCACATGCAGTTGCAGCGGCAGCGGCAGGCGCGGGGTGGTCGCGGGCAGCGGCGGCTGGCTGGCGCAGGCGCTGAGCAGCAACAGGCAACCGATCAATAACGCGCGGATCATGGCGCAGCGCTCGCCAAGGGTTTGCGCGCCACGCAGTTGACCAGGGTTTCTTCGCGCTGGCCCACCGGTTTCGGCCGGCGCAGGCGCAGGCGTTCGAGCAGGCCGAAATCCTTCGAGCGGCTCCACCACAGGTAGGGGTATGAAACGTTCTGCGGGCCAAACTCAAAGCCTTGCTCGCGCAGCATCGCCAGGTATTCTTCGGCGCTTTTCTGCACTTGCATGGGGTGGCGGAACAGCCACCGGATCACCCAGGTGTCGATATAGGCTTCGGTGGATTCGGCAAATAACAGGTAGCCGCCGGGTTTGAGCACCCGGTAGAACTCTTGCAGCGCACGGTGCTGTTCCACCAAGTGGTGAAAGGTCTGGTGGCAGAACAGCAGGTCGACGCTGTCGTCGGCCAGGTCGAGGGTGGCGCAATCGCTGCCGATCAGCTCGACGTTCAGGCCCTGGCGCTCGGCTTCGGCCTGGCTCATCTGCAAACTGTGGGGGTCGGCATCCAGGCCGATCAGGCGCGCCGGTGCAAACGCTTGCTGCAGCAGGGTGAACGATTTGCCCTGACCGCAACCGGCGTCCAGCAGCACCGGCGCCTGGGGCAGCGGCTCGCTGAACAGGCCGCGCAGGTCGTTGATGGCCACGCGCAGCACGTAGTGTTGCCAGGTGTGGCTGCGCAGGAACCACAGGCCGAAGCGGGTTTCCTCGACGTAGTTTTTGCTCAGGTAGGGCGTACTCATACCGGCTCACTCGCACAGATTTCCGACAACATCCGCAAGCGTCGCTTGGGCTCGCTGACAAACGGGTTGCGCTCGTCCCATGCATAGCCGGCAAGGATCGAGCTGATCATGCGGCGAATCTCCGGGGCGCTGCCGGGATGGAAAATTACATCCTGGAACGTCCCGGCGTACCAGCCTTCGACGTAGCAACGGAAAGTGTCGACGCCGCGCTTGAGGGGCGCGGCGAATTCGGTCTGCCAATCCACCGTCTCGCCGCTCAACTGGCGGTGCAGCACGCCGGCGGCCATGCTGGCCGAGCGCATGGCGATGGTCACACCGGAGGAGAACACCGGGTCGAGGAATTCCGCTGCGTTGCCCAACAGCGCAAAGCCTGGGCCGTGCAAGGTCGTGACGTTCGCCGAGTAGCCGCCGATGCTGCGCGCCGGCGTATCCCACACAGCGTTTTGCAGCACGCCGGCCAGGCTCGGCGTTTCGGCGATAAAGCCGCGCAGGCAAGCGTCCAGATCATCGCCACGGGTGTCGAAATGCTCCTTGGCCGCAACCACCCCCACCGAGCAGCGGCCGTTGCTGAACGGTATGGTCCAGAACCAGATGTCGCGCTGGGTGGGATGGGTGGTCACGAGGATCTTGGTGCGGTCGAAGCCTGGGTGTTCGATGCGGTCTTCGACGTGGGTGAACACCGCCTGGCGCACCGGAAAATTCGACGGAGCTTCCAGGTCCAGCAGGCGCGGCAGCACGCGGCCGTAGCCGCTGGCATCGAGCACGAACTTGGCCTTGAGGTGGTACTCGCTGCCGTTCTCGCGACGCACATGCAAGTAACGGCAGTCACCTTTGAAGTCCACGCCGACGATGGTTTCGCCGTAGCGGATATCCACACCCTGCAGTTCGGCCTGGTCGGCCAGCAACTTGTCGAACTCGCCGCGCTGCACCTGGAACGTGGTGGGCTTGCCATGGCTGAACGTATCGCTGAAATCGAAGGCGCTGTAGCGCTCGCCCCAGGCGAACGCGGCACCGGTTTTCAGTTGGAAACCTGCTGCCTGCACGGCGTCCAGCATGCCGGCCTCTTCGATGAAATCGATGCAGTGGGACAGCAGGCTTTCACCGATCGAGAATCGCGGAAAGTGCTGGCGCTCGATGATCAATACGTCATGCCCCTTGCGTTTGAGCAGCGCGGCGGCGATAGCGCCGGACGGGCCGGCACCGATCACCACGACCTGGCGACGTTCCATTTCAACTGTGGGCACGAGGGCTCCTTGCCGCATGGGCGATAATCACATTCATAAGGCATGTTTCTGTTGGCCGGCCCAGGGCGCCAGCATAAAGCTGAACGCCAGGCCCAGGCTGACCGATAGACCGAAATTACTCACCGCCGGTGTACTCGACACCGCCAGCAGACCAAACGATAGCCATGTCGTCAGCGCCGCCAGCAGTGTACCCAGCAGGCTGACCGCCGCGCCGCCGATCTGTTCGCGCATCAGGATCGCGTAGTCGACACTGATCGCCGTGACCAGCAGCAGGCCGAACAGGCTGAACAGCGTCAGCGGCTGGCCCAGCCAACCGAGGCTGGCCAGGCTGCACAGCGCGGCCAGCAGCGGCAGTGCGACGATGCGCAAGGCACCGCCGACACCAAACGGCATGATGAGCAGCAGGACGATCAACCCGCACGACAGCAGCTTCAATTCGGCGGCGCTGATCTGCGTGGCGGCGAACACCCGGTTCAGGTCACCCAGGCGATCCACCAGTTGCACGCCCGGCAGGTCCGCCGCCTGAGCGTGCAGCAACGCCGGGTTGTTCAAGCCTTGCAGGCTGACCATCGCCGCCACGCCGCCGTCCACCGGCCCCAGCCACAGTGTGCGCCAGGGTTCGGCCAGCGGGCCCGCCAGTGCGGCGTCGATGTCTTCGGTGGGCAGCGCCTGCAGTTGTGCGATTTCCGCCTGCAGGGCACTGGCGGGCACGCCGAGGTCCAGCAGCGGCTGCCAATGCTGGGGCAGGCGGTTCAATGCGTCGCGCACCTGCTGTTGCTCGGCGGGGCGGCTGACCAATTGGTTGAGTGCCAGGTAGCCCTGTAGTTTGCCCGTGTTCACCAATTGATCCAGACGCTGGCCCAGGGTGTCCAGGCGCTCCAGCAACTGGGGCTGGTCCGGCGCGCGCACCAGAAAGAACTGGCTGGTGGGCTGGAACCCGGTGATGCGCGCCACGGCCTGGGCCTCCTGTAGCAACTGCGGCGGCGCGCCGATCCATTGGCGAATGTCGTTCTTGGTATTCAACTGCCACAGGCCGCCGGCGCAGAACAGCAGCACCAACGCAAGCAACACCGCACTGGGGACGCGCTTGAGCAACGCGGCGCGCAGCTGCCATAGGCGTTCGGCGATGCGCAACGGCCAGTGCGCCGGGCGCAGTTCGACGCCGTTGAGCAGCGCCGGCAACAGGCACACCGCCGACAGGTACGCCCCCACCAGCCCGGCGGCGGAGAACACAGCGATCTGGGTCAGTGCCGGGAACGGCGTCCAGGCCAGCGCCAGGTAGCCGATGCAACTGGTCGCCAGGCTCAGGCTCAGCCCCGGTAACGTCAGGCGCAGCGCCGGCCAGCTGCGCCACGGTTGCAGGCTCCAACTCTTGGACAAGTAGTGCAGCGGGTAATCCACCGCCACGCCGATCAGGCTCGAGCCCAGCACCAGCGTCATCACATGCATATGGCCGAACAGCGCCACACAGGCCACCGCGCCGAACAGCATGCCCACCAGTACCGGCACGAACGCCAGCAGCACGCGCCAGCGCCGGAACGCCAGCAACAGCAGCAACAGAATGCCTACGGTCGCGCCGCCGCCAACCCAGGTGATTTCGCGAGTGGCCTGTTGCTGACCGTTGGCGGCGTACAGCAGGCCGCTGGCGGCCAGCAATTGCGCGCCCTGTGCGTCGGCCTCGGCGCGGCTGGCCTGGAGCAGGTCCGCCACGCGCAGTGGCAGGTGCATATCGAAGGCGTTGCCGGTGGTGCGCGCGCGCAGCAGCACCCAACTCTTGCCGTCGGCATCGGCAATCAGCGCACCGCTGCCGATATCCAATTGCACCGCGCCACGTTGCGGTTGGCTGTTCTGGATGCGCCCCGTCAGGCCCAGCCAATCCTCCTGGCTGGGCACCAGGCTGAAGCCGGTGAAGGGGTCGAACAGCGCTTGCACACGCTGCTGGATGAAAGCGTCGGGATGCTCGATCAGTTGCGCGCGGTCCTTGGCCGACAGCATCGCCAGACGTCCGCGCAGCAGTTGCTCGCGCAGCGCCGGTAGATCGGCCTGCAGGTTCCACTGCACCTTTTCGAACAGGCTGCTGGCCTGCCAGCGTTCGCCCAATTGCCGGGCCACGGCCACCGCCTGCTGGCGGTCGGTGTGCCCCACCAGTACCAGCATCTCGCGGTTCAGCGGCTCCTGCATGCGCTGCTCGGCCTGCTGCTCCAGAGCATTCGGCGTGCTGCCGGGCACCAGCTCCATCAGGTTGGCCGACAGTGGCGCGCCGTGGCGCCACTGCCAGCCGGCCAGGGCCAGCACGGCCACCAGCAGGATCAGGAACAGGCGCGGCAGCTGGCGCTCACTGGGCAAAATCGTGTTGCTCCGCATCGCTCAAAGGTTGATCGGCGGTGCTGTCCTGCATACGCAATACGGTACTGTCGCCCTGGGTTTCCAGCAGTTCGATGGTTTGCACCAGCGCGCCACCCTCAATGTTGATCCGGGTGAACACTTGCTTGAGCAGCAGCGAGCGCGGGATCAGCGTGAGCTTCCACTGCGTGGCCTCGCCTTGCAGTTGCAGCTCGAAGTCACGTTGCAGGCCACTGCTGTCGCCTTGCAGCACGGCGAGGAACAAACGATTCTGCTCGGCGCCGGCGCTCTTGTTCGGCAGCAACTGCCAGCCATTGGCATCACGGCGCGCGATGCCTTGGGCGCTGATGCGGTAATCCTGTTGCAACGGCGTCTTGAGCAGCCATAGCAAGCCGTGGTCCTTGGCCAGGACGAAGGTGCCTTTGCTGACCAACGGCTGCGGCAGGGCGCGCAGGTGTTTTTCCTGGGTGAAGCTGCCGTGGATCACCGAGGGTTTGGCCAACTGGTCGCTGAGTTGCTGCAGGTCGAAGGCCTGGGCTTGAAGCGACAGCAGCAATGCGCCGAGGAAGGTGATCAGTTTCATGACAAGGCCCTGTCGACGGCGTCGGTGAAGACTTTGGGGGACGCCAGCTGCATCTCGCGAGTGGCGATTTCTACCGCCACCTGCACGGTGCTGGCGCGGGTCAGGCGCTCGCCGCTGGCCCGGTCGGTAATCAGGTAGTTGACCTTCAAGCGGTTCTCCCATTCCACCAGGCTGGCGCGCACATTGAGGGTCTGGCCGAACACCGCCCCCCGCACATAGCGCAGTTGCATGTCGATGACCGGCCAGGCATAGCCCGAGTCGAGCATGTGCGTGTAGTTGTGGCCGATCTTGTCCAGCAGCGCGCAGCGCGCCACTTCCAGGTATTTCACATAGTGCCCGTGCCACACCACGTGCATGGTGTCGACATCGAAAAACGGCACGAGGATCTCGGTGTCGCAGTGCAACACGCCCTGACTACGCATGCAGCCTCCAATGTTGTTCGGCGATGCGTTGCAGACACAGGCGCAGCTCGCCTTCCAGGGCGCGGTCTTCGATCACCGGTGGGAAGTCTTGGGTCAGTTCTGCGTGCATGGCCGCCAGCGCCGGTGGCAGCGGGCGCGCGTCGTCGGCCTGGGCGCGCAGCCACACCCCCTGGTTGGCGGCCAGCAGCGTGGCGGCGGCGACCTGTTCGGTCAGCTCCAGCACGCGGATCGCATCGCGGGCGGCGATGGTGCCCATGCTGACTTTGTCCTGGTTGTGGCATTCGGTGGAGCGCGAGAACACGCTGGCCGGCATGGTGTTTTTCAGCGCTTCGGCGGTCCAGGCGCTGGTGCCGATCTGCACCGCCTTGAAGCCGTGGTTGATCATCGCGCGGTCGGCCGGCGCGCCGGACAGGTTGCTCGGCAGGCCGTGGTTGTAGCGCACGTCCACCAGCAGGGCCAGTTGTCGGTCGAGCAGGTCGGCGACGTTGGCCACCAGGGTCTTGAGGCTGTCCATGGCGAAGGCGATATGCCCGCCGTAAAAATGCCCACCGTGCAGTACGCGTTCCTCCTCGGCGTCGATGATCGGGTTGTCGTTGGCGCTGTTCAGCTCGATTTCGATAAACGAACGCAGCCAATTCAGGCTGTCGGCCAGCACGCCGAGCACATGGGGAGCGCAGCGCAGCGAATAGCGATCCTGCAAGCGGTGCAGCGGCGCGGTGGGTGCATCAATCGCCAAGTCCTTGCGCAGCCAGGCGGCGACTTGCATCTGCCCCGGGTGCGGCTTGGCGGCGAACAGGCGCTCGTCGAAATGCTCCGGGTTGCCTTGCAACGCGACCACGTTCAATGCGGTGATGCGGGTGGCCAGTTGCAGCAGGTAATCGGCGCGGGCAAATGCCAGGCAGGC
>Ga0182008_10001563_pt1 | contig 15232 bp, 13 predicted proteins | sample Sormic07211129_1_FD_120482 | JGI IMG/M metagenome (GOLD analysis project Ga0182008, IMG submission 120482) | Rhizosphere microbial communities from Sorghum bicolor, Mead, Nebraska, USA - 072115-129_1 metaG | ecosystem: Host-associated > Plants > Roots > Rhizosphere | place: USA: Nebraska...
AGCCGAGCTTATCGATGCCCAGCTTGGCCGAGGAGCCGTCCAGGATACGCAGCACGATCTTTTCGCCGAACAAGGTCGGCAGGGTGCTGACGCGGAAGTCGATCGCACGAGTCTTGGTCAGGTTGAGCTTGATACGGCCGTCCTGCGGGACGCGTCGCTCGGCGATATCCAGGCCGCTCATGACCTTCAGGCGCGACGCGATGCGGTTGCCCAGCTTGATCGGGGCCGTGGCAACGACGCGCAGGATGCCGTCCATGCGCAGGCGGACGCGATAGACCGCCTCGAAAGGCTCGAAGTGGATGTCGGAGGCGCCACGCTTGATGGCGTCGACCAGGATCTTGTTGACGAACTTGACGACGGGGGCATCGTCGTTGGCGTTGGCATCGATGCCGGTGGTGCCTTCGCCCTCGTCGTCGCCGGATTCCAGGACCAGTTCGTCCAGCCCGCCATCCGAGAAACCCGGAACATTGGCGCTCATGGCCGAAAGGGCGGTATCGATGATCCGGCGCAACTGGCCGCGCTCGACCAGCACCGGCTCGACCATGTGGTTCGAGTGGAACTTGATCTCGTCCAGCGCGTGGGACTGCATCGGATCGGCGATGCCCACGAACAGGCGCTTGCCGCGCTTGAACAGGGGCAGGGCCTGGTGCTTGGTGATCAGGGCCTCGGTGACGAGGTCCAGGGGCATGTTGACGGGGGCCATGCCGCCGATGTCCATCAGGGGCATGCCGAATTCGGCCGACGCGACCTGGGACAGCTTGGGGCTATCGACCAGATTGTGGTCGACCAGCCAGGCGGAAAGCGAGACGCGCTTGTCCGCGGCATCCTGCACGGCCTTGCGCACGTCGGCTTCGGGCAACACGTTCTCGGTGACGAGGCGGCGCGCCATGCCGGTGAGACCCGCCAGGATCGGCGTATGCATTTGTGAAGCCATGAAGCACCTGTTCGCCGAGATACGCGCCTGAATCTACTCCACATTATGGGATTGGTCACGCCTGACAGGTACGGTGCGGCATTGTCCTGTGACGGGTAACCGGATCGCGCCGTCCTTCTCGTTTCCGCAGGGCGATATCCCTTATGATTCAACGACCATGGGGGAGATCTCTTGAGTCGTATAAGCATTATCCTGCCCGCCAAGAATGAGGCGGCCGCACTGAAAGACCTGTTGCCCCGCCTGACAGCTGCCCAGCCGGGCGCCGAGATCATCGTGGTGGACGATGGTTCCACCGACGACACCCGTGCCGTTTGTGCGCAAGCGGGGGTGACCTGCCTCTCGTCTCCGTATTCCATGGGCAACGGTGCGGCTATCAAGCGCGGTGCACGGGCCGCCACGGGTGAGGTCCTCGTCTTCATGGATGGGGATGGGCAGCACGATCCCGCCGACATCGCCCGTCTCCTTGCGCGACTGGAGCAGGGTTACGACATGGTCGTAGGTGCGCGGGACTGGGAGAGCCAGGCTGGCGTGGGTCGAGGTGTAGCCAATACCGTCTATAACTGGTTGGCCAGCAAGATGACTGGACAGACTGTGGCTGATCTCACATCAGGGTTCCGTGTGGTCAGGGCTAATCGGTTCAGGGAATTCATTCACCTGCTGCCCAATGGGTTCTCCTACCCTACGACCAGCACCATGGCGTTCTTCCGCAGTGCCTACGGAGTGGCCTATGAACCGATCAAGGCTGCCCAGCGGGTGGGAAAGAGTCACATCAAGCCACTGAAGGATGGTGTGCGCTTTCTGTTGATCATTTTCAAGATCGCTACGCTGTACTCTCCATTGAAGTTATTTTTCCCCGTCAGCGCTGTTTTCTTCCTGCTCGGTTGCGCCAACTATGCATGGACCTTTCTTCACGAAGGTCGGTTGACGAACGGCAGTACGCTCATGTGGAGTGCCGCGGTGATCGTGTTCCTGATCGGCCTGGTGTCGGAGCAAATTACCTCGCTGACTTATCGTCCTGGCGAAAATGGAAGCGCGTCGCGATGAGCTTGCAATCGAATGATAAGCAGCGTGAGCTCGACGGGATCCGGGCTTTTTATGACGATGAATACTACGCCAGCAATGTTGACAAACAGCATAAGCTGCCTTGGCATTGTCGTATGGCGGCACGCGAACTGACATTGATCCGTGGTGGAGATGTATTGGATGTGGCGTGCGGCACCGGGGCCTGGCTCGGGCAGTTCTCGTCCATGGGTGCTCGCACCATTAGTGGAATCGATTTGTCGATCAGGGCCATCGACGCTGCTCGGGTTGCATATCCAGACTGCGACTTTCGGACCGGACCCGCCGAGGTTCTTCCATTTCCTGATGCCAGCTTTGATGTCGTCACGTGCATGGGGTCGCTTGAACACTTTGTGGACAAATCCGGTGCCTTGCGTGAAATGCTGAGGGTGGCACGGCCAAACGCAGAGTTCTTGCTGCTTGTGCCGAATGCAGGCTTCCTCAGCCGCAGGCTTGGTCTGTATGGCGGTACTCATCAGATAAAGGTCAAGGAAGACGTCATGTCGCTCGAAGAATGGGCGGCGCTGTTCCGATCCGTAGGTTTGACGGTTCGGCACCGTCGACGTGACCTACACCCACTTAGTTGGCGATGGATCATTCATGGCAAATGGCCTACATGGCCGTTTCGTGCAATCCAGGCAATCCTGCTAGGACTCTGGCCTGTTGCATGGCAATACCAGGTGTATCACTACGCACAGCGGAACAAGGGGTGATCTCGCGTGCGACATGTTCTGCTCATCACGCGGAATTTACCGCCATTGCGCGGTGGAATGGAGCGCCTGAACCTTCAATTGGCACGCGAACTGAACCCAGGCGGTAGCCTGGATATTGTTGGCCCGGAAGGATGTCGCGGTGAACTGCCTGATGGTGTTACAGCCATTGAATGCAGGTTGAAGCCGTTGCCGCTTTTTCTTTTTAGTGCGCTATTCGGAGCGATACGGGCAGTTCTAAGACGTCGTCCATCGTTTGTCATGGCTGGAAGCGGGCTTTGTGCTCCGCTCGCATGGATAGCCGCACGTCTCTCTGGGGCTCGTGCCGCAGTCTATCTTCATGGTCTCGATATCGTTGTAGATAGCGTCGTGTATCGCAATCTTTGGCTGCCTTTCATTCGTCATTGCGACGTATGTATGGTTAATAGCAAAAACACTGCTGAGTTGGCGGTGGTGGCAGGAATATCACCAGAACGCATTCAGATTGTGCATCCTGGCGTAGATTTACCTCAAGAATTTCCGTGTGGTTCAACGATTGACTCGTTTCGCCGAGATAAGGGATGGGATGGGCGACGCGTTCTGCTTTCTGTCGGCCGCTTGACCGAACGCAAAGGCCTGATCGAATTTGTTGAATACGTGCTTCCGCTCATCGTCGAGCGGTATCCGGACATTCTCTTGGCTGTCGTAGGAAACGATGCCCCGGATGCACTGCGCCGCGTCGCACGCAATATTAGAGCCTCCGTGGAAGTAGCGGTGTCTGCCTTGGGGCTCGAAAGGCACGTTGTTCTGCATGGTGAGTTGAATGATGAAGATCTGAAGTGCGCCTATGCCGCAGCGGATGTAGCCATATTCCCGGTGCGGGATATTCCTGGCGATGTCGAAGGCTTCGGCATGGTCGCCATCGAAGCGGCAGCATACGGATTGCCAACAGTCGCGTTCGCCGTCGGCGGTGTTCCTGATGCTGTATCGAACGGTATCTCTGGATTCCTGGTGAAGCCGGGCGATTATCCAGGCTTCGTCGACGCGATTGGCCGAGTGTTGGACGCACCTAGTGGCGAGTTCAAATCCGGCAGTCGAGATTTTGCGAAAGGGTTCGCGTGGGCTTCGTTCGGCGAGAAAATCCGCCCGCTCTCGGTAGCTAACCATGGAACCTAAGCCGCGCTTCCTGACTATTGACGAACTGGCATCCGTAACGGTTACGTTCAATCCAGATATTGCTTTGCTTAAGAAACAACTTCAGGCGCTGGTCGACGTCGGTTTACGCGTCATTGTCGATAACGCGTCCTCTGCTGAAATTCGAGAACAGTTGCGCATTTTGGCGTCAAATTCTCGGTCATTGCTATTGGTTGAGAAGGATGTGAACGCGGGCCTTGGCGCTGCACTGAATGAAGGGATGGTATCTGCTCGGATCCATGCTCCCGGTAGCCGTGCGGTTCTTCTGCTGGATCAAGATTCGACCTTTGCGCCGAATGTCCCACGGGGTTTGCTCGATGCATTGAACCGCGTGCAGTCCGAAACGGGCACCCTCTGTTGCGTTGGGCCTGCGTTAGTCGATCCCTCCGCCGGCATGGAACACGGATTCCATTATGTTGCTCATGGTTGGTTATGGGCGCGAGCGTTTCCCTCAGCCAATGCCGGCCCCTTCCCGGTGGCTAATCTCAACGGCAGCGGCACCACAATGTCGCTCGATTTGGTGGATCGAATTGGCGGCCTGGATTCGACATTGTTTATTGATCACGTCGACACCGAGTGGTCGTTTCGCGTGACTTCGCATGGGTTCCTCCTTTTTGGTATCCCCTGGTTGTCTTTCGAACACCTCATGGGAAATCGCGGCCGCCGACTTTGGCTGCTGGGGTGGCGTGTATGGCCCGAACGTAGCCCGCTTCGCCACTACTACCTTTATAGGAACACCATAAAGTTGTTACGTCGCCGGTATGTGCCTGTCGTGTGGAAAACATGGGCGGTAGCGAAGGCCGTGCTGACATTGTGTGTAGTGAGTCTCTACGGCCCTGGCCGGACTGAGCAGTGGCGGAAGATTGGCAGGGGTATGATTGACGGTGTTCGAGGCGAAGAGCGTGGCTGAAGTGATAAAGAACGGGCATTGGTCACGTGGTGCTCTCGTTGCCGTTCCTTTCTGTCCCATGTGCAAAGGAAAGGAACGTGCGTCCCTGGGATCGATGCATGATGCTCTGAGACCAGCAGACGACGAATGGCAGTTATGGTCATGCTGCCAGTGTCAGAGCGTCTGGCTTGATCCCAGGCCCGACGATGCATCGATTCCTGCCGCGTATGATTTTGATTATGTCACCCATCGATCGCCGCAGGTGGTGCAGCACGCGAACTGGCTGACCTCGCTGATCGACGGCTACCTAAATTATCGCTTCAATATGCGTCGTACTTCGGCGTCACGATGGGGGCATCTGGTGTTCTCGATGATCCCTCCGCTGCGGCTCAAGCTTGACTACTTTGGCCGTCATCTTGTGCGTTCATCTGGGGGGCGATTGCTCGATGTGGGCTGTGGCAACGGCGATTTCGTCGCGCTGGCACAAACTATGGGTTGGGAAGCGGAGGGTGTCGATCCGGATCATGCTGCGATCGATGCTTGCCGTGAGCGTGGGATCGCTGTAACCCACGGTTTCATTGATGACCTTGCGAGTGAGAAGCGGTCTTCGTACTGGAGCGCGATCACCATGAGCCATTCTCTTGAGCACGTTCCAGACCCTCGGGGCATGTTGTGTCGAATGTTCGATATGCTGGCCCCGGGAGGGGCGCTTTGGATCGCGTTACCGAATCCTGCAGCGATTGGAGCTCGATTTTATGGTTTGAACTGGGAGAGCTATGACGTACCCCGCCACCTATGCTTGCCATCTATCGATGTTCTCAAGAGCGCCTGTCGCGAAGCGGGATTCGAGATTGTTGAGGTTCGCCGTCGGGGGGCGCATACAGGAAGGCTTTACAGGCGTAGTGCCGAGATTGCCCGGACGCGTGGTGGACGTGGGTTAAGTGCTAGTTCGTCCATCGCCGGATTGCTTTCGTTGCTCACAGATACGCTTGCTACACTCAGCGTGCGTTATGCCGAAGAAAATGTAGTTGTGGCTCGAAAGAGCAATAATGCGATTACTCGGAATTCAGTGTGACCAAAGTAGTCTCAACGACATGGAGTGGCGGGGCTGCGGTGCGTGTGCCCGTTTGTCCTGCCTGTGGTGATTTAAGGCGTCGACTCCATGCCTCACACGTGTTCGACCATTTGCGCGGCCTGGATGCCGAAGACCTGTGGACGATCTGGCGATGCTCCCACTGTCATAGTCTCTACCCGGATCCCAGGCCTTCCGACGATTCAATAGGTGAAGCCTATGAAAATTACTATACCCACGACGTTGAACACCTCTCGGGTGCTCAATCGGGCCTAAAGCGCTGCGCCGTATCATCTGTTAATAGCTACATGAATCGTCGCTTCGGGGCGTGTGTGCGACCAGCCTCAAAACTTGGATTCATTCTCTTCAGCATCGTCGAGCCGCTACGGCTTAAACTCGACTATCACGGGCGACACCTTTATCTAGCCCGGGGGGACGAGCGCCGCGTATTAGATATAGGTTCGGGTAACGGGGAGTTTCTGAAGCGTGCCATAAGTCTCGGCTGGCATGCCGTTGGCCTGGATCCTGATCCGAAAGCGGTCCATGCTTGTCGGGCGCAAGGGCTTCAGTCGTGGGTGGGTTTTGCCGATAGTGAAGAGCCAAACGTCGCAGGGCCCTTCGACGCGGTGACTTTGCGTCACAGCATCGAGCACGTTCCAGATCCTAAGGCAGATCTGCGTCACTGCCTCCGACGGCTTCGTCCGGGAGGCATGATCTGGCTCGCATGGCCCAATCCCAACGGCACCGGTGCGCGCATCTTCCGTTCTTCCTGGCGTGGGCTTGAAGCACCTCGGCACCTGTGCATTCCGAGTGCAAGTGCAATGGAGGATATGTTGCGGCAAGCTGGCTTTGTTGCACCAAGAGTTCTCCGTCGTGGGCATCACGCACGTAACATCGCTCGCGAAAGCGGACGCATTGCCGGCTATCGTCCGGGATGGGGCAATCGGCTTCGGAAGCTTTTGGCGCGTCTTGAGGGTTGGTGGGCCGATCTTATGGCCACCTTTTTATCGGCTGGTGGTGACGAACTGGTGGTAATAGCCTTTGCTCCAGAGCATGGCGCCGATCATGCGTGAATGCATCGCTATTTTGCTTCACTTCCGTTCTGCGGCGATGACGCGTAGTTGCATAGACTCGCTAGCGAGTGAAGGCGTGTCTACCGTGGTGCTCGTTGATAATTCCGAGGATCTCGGGGCATCTCTGCGCGCGTTAAAGGAATCGCTAGGCGAGGTGGCGGTAAAATTGCATGTCATTGAACCCGGGTGCAACCTGGGTTTTGCTGCTGGTGTTAATCGTGCCATCGAGCTGATCGAGAGAACAACATCCAATGTCGATGTATTGCTGATCAATAGCGATGCCACATTGGCTCAGGGCACGGTAGATGTTTTGCGTCGCGCCGTAGCGGGAGATCTCCCGTCGATTGCGGCACCGTCGATCGACGGGCCTACAGGGCTTGTGCCGGCGCGTACGTACTATAGGCACTTTTCCGCGACGGTTTCTCCCGCGGGCCCGGGCTGGCGTGGACATGCGTTGCTCGGTGGTGCATGCCTCATGCTCCATCATTCGCTCGTGCATGCGCCGCTGTTTGACGAGTCCTTCTTCTTCTATGGGGACGATATTGAGCTCGGCTTTCGCCTTGCCAGGGACGGTATCGCGTTGCTGGACGTGCCCGAAGGGGTAGTGATTCACCAGGGGTCCGGTAGCAGCGGGAATGGCTCGCTTTTTTACGAATACCATATGGCACGTGCGCACTTGCTCATGGTTTCTCGGTTGGGCTACGGGTTGTGCGGAAGAATTTGTCTCGTCGCAGGTCGTGTCATATTTCTTGGGCTGCGCGCATCGATTCGCAGTATTCGCTTCCGCGCCTTACGCCCGTGGCGAGGCCTGTGCATGGCTGTACTGGATGTGTGTTTGGGGCGTTGCCGCAGCCTGACGCCGACGCCGCTAGCATCCTCAAGTCCGGGCAGCACGCACTAGAAGATAACCATATGTGGCCATGCAAGCTTCGGAGCAGGCCAACCCTAACGCCATCCCGCGCAAGCCGAGTACATGGGCTCCTATAGTGAGGAGACATCCAAGGACGACGATACCGGTGAGCTCAAAGCGAAGTCGCTGTAGCGGCTTACCCAGCGCCACAAGAATTGTTCCGGCGGCCATTCGCAGGGACACAAATGGGGCGGCAAGCGCTATCCAGGGAAGCGTAAGAGCTGTATCCGAGAACGCCTGGCCTAGAATAAACGGGAGCATTGGGGCTATCACTGCCATTCCGAGAGCGCTGATGACCCCCCAGGCAAATGCGAGATAGCCAAGGGTACGTATCAGCCGCTGTCCATCTGACGTCGGCGCGGAACCATGGCGAAATAGACGGGGCTGCGATGCGAGCAGGATGCCGAGCACTGGTGTGACAACCGCGTTCATCACTCGTGAGGAGGCACTATAGATGCCAGCTGCGTGATCTCCTAGCAACAAGGGAGAGGTCATTTTATCCAGTTCGCTAGGGTTGGCTGCAACGACATGCATTGCCGCATAAGCAGCACCGGATCTCCACTCCTGGCGCGTGGGGCGCCTGGGTGCCCATGGAAGCCGAATTACGCGAAGAGTCATGATTAGCGCTGTAGCCAGGCCTGCCGTGGCACCTGCAGCTTGCAGCGCAACAAAGAGATGTACTGAGCCATCTTCAACAAGTATCAAGCATGTTGCAGCTGCGATGGCGCGAAAGCAAAGGGGGAGCCAAAGTAGGAATTGGCCTTGGGGTACACGATCACGTGCCTGAAGGACAAAACCAAGCAACTGCGTTATCGGTGTCACGAGCAGTTCTGCGAAGCCGATGAGCAGCAGATCGCCGAACGACAGTGTTCCTCGGGTAAGCAGTTGCGCCAAGAATGGGAAGCCCAGGCACAGGAATGTACCGATAGAGATACTCAGTGGCCATCCATATCTCCATGTCTCTACTGCTGAATGGCCTTCGCGCGCCGTGCGCGCCATGAGTACATAGCCTGAGCCTAAGTTCGGAATGAGGCCCGCGACTACTGCGAGCGATGCCGCGGCCATGTAGTCGCCGTAAAGAGATGGGCCAAGGAGCCGGGTGATGAGAACTAGAGTTGCCGCCTGGGTCAACATACGTAACCCCAAGACACCTATGGTCACGAGGCTGCTGCGCGCAAGCTTACCTATCATTGGGCGCACGGCTCTTCCGTACGGGCGCAATTGGGGGGCGAAGCGCGGTCACGTGCGGCCCGGAGGGGGGCTAGGTCGGCCTCCAGCCGGCCGCCGACGTTCATGGCTTCCAGGCTGTCGATTTGCCGCAAGAGCTCGGCATAATCGTTAAGCTTGATTGCATATCGAGCCAATCCGACGCGATAGGCAGCTTCCCGGGGCGCGGCAGCCACTGCCTCGCGTTGCACGCGAATGGCTAGATCGCCATCGTGCAAGGTAGACCAGGCGAAGTTGGCATACATGGCTAGAAGTCGAGGGCTGCGCCTGTCGTGCGACATGGCCGCGGAGAACGCGTTATATAGAGGATCCACTGGAAAGTCACACGAAGTATCGCGTAGACATGCCGCCAGAGCGTCGAGCGAGCTCTCATCCTGAATGGTGGCTGGTCGCATCTTGAGCTTGTTTATCATGCTCGTCCACCATGCGTCCTTGATCGCGAGGTGCATCTTCGAGTTCATGAAGATTAGCGCCTGCTCCGGTAGGATCGCTGACCCAGGCAAGCGTGTAGCGCGCTCGAGTGGTTCGTAGGCCAGGCGGGTAAATGGCGATGCAGGATCGTAATGCGAGGCGATGATGTACGTTCGGCCCAGCTCATACTGTGCACGTGGTGATTCTGGTCCTCTCCATGCAAGCTCACGGGCGAGAGCGATCGGATCACCCCATGCCTTCGCTGTCACGAAGGTTTGTACAGTCCAGAGTCCAGCGAGCAGGACGATGGCGAAGTAGGCCAGTCGACGAGCAATGGAAAATGCATGAGGAACAGATTCAACTGCAACCAAGAGTGCTAGGACCAGGCCGAGGCTGGAAAAGTAGTTGCGATGCTCGTACACGAGTTCCAGCGGCAGCACCGTTCCTGTCAAAAGGTGGCAGCCGAGGAACAAGGCGATACCTAGCCCGGCAGCAGGCAAGCTATGCCGGAGCAAACCACTAAGCAAAGTGAGTCCTGCAAGTGCTGCGACGCTTAGCGCTGTGGTCGGCGGATCAAGAAGGCCTTGTGATATGACAAAGTCGTCGTGGTAGAAGGAAAGAGCATGGGGGGAAGGAAAGATGGTCCATATAACGTAATCGACGATGATACGAGCCTCGCTTAGGAGGCGGGTCTTTAGGGTGAAATCACGGGTAACCCAAGTTGCGGGGTCAATTAGACCGGGTAAGAGCCACAGGCCACCAGCGATCATCGGCACGAGCAGTATTGCGGCGAAGAAGGCAAAAATACGCCAATCACGCGTCGCACCTTCGTGCCGTTTTCCGCGAAAAATGAAGAACTCGGTTAACGCCGCATACAGAGGAAGCATAACGGCTGTTTCTTTAGCCAGTACTCCAATTGCTGTTGCTGCGGCGACACTACCGGTCGCTAGAAGCAACCCGTGTCCTCCTTGCATCATTTGCCGTCTACCGGCAACGTAGCCCCATAGTCCGAGAAGAACCGATAGATTCGCCAAACTTTCCATGCGTTGCACGACGTACAGGACGGCCGTGAGGTTGATGGGCAGTAGAAGCCACCCGGTGGCCACCAGCGAAGCTATGCACGCTGCTCGGGTGCGAGCTTCCGAGCGAGTCGCCCACAGAAGCTCCCTGACAAGGAGAAATGCGGCCAGTCCATTGAGTAAGTGAATTACGAGGTTGGTCAGCTTCATTGCTGACGGATCGTTCCCGGTAAACAGGTAGTTGATCGCAAAGCTCAGGGACGCGAGCGGGCGCTTAAAGTCACTGGATGGTGACGAAAGCGCAGCATTCACCAGATTGGGAACGTTCCACCGTTCCAGGTGCACCCCCGGGTTATCAACGATGTTGGGGAAGTCGTCGAAAAGCCAGCCACCAGACAATCCCGGAATGTAAACGGCTATCGTCAGAACTATGCCAAGGAAAAAAATAATCCATGGGTGCTTGATGAGTCGGTTATAGATGCCCGTGCTCATAAGTTTGACGTCGCATCAGCGCGGAGCGTAGCCTCGAGGCGTTGCCTCTCCAGTGACCAGTATTGTTGTTTTTTTAGTATCCACGCATGCATCACGGGCATTCCAGGTGGCGCCTTGATCGCCGCGACAGGGAGTGAATCAAAGGCTTCTAAGTGGCTTAGTCCATAGCTTGGGTAGCCCGCCGATCCCAGCTCGGCTGCCTGACGTAGGGCGGCTGGCTCACGCGGATCGTATGCGAGTGCGCGATTGAAATGCAGTAAAGCGCTGTCAGGTTGACTCATGCTCAACGCGATAGCTCCTAGAACATGCTCTATATCTTGACGGCGTCCTGCCGGAAGTCGAGCATTGCCAAGGCCGGATTTCGCGAGCGTGGTTAAATCGTCTAGATGGAGTCCTTGGCAAGAACCTTTTTTTGCCGCGTCGATCGTTCTATCGAACCAACTTACGAGGAGGGTGCCGGGGTCAGTGGTGGTCGATATGGCGTGTTGCGCGGCGGCTAGGTGTTCTGGACGGAGGTCGCCAAGAGCGCAATGCGCTGCGATGAGATTGAAAGCGACCTGTACTTCGGATGGGTGCTGGACCAGCATTGGCCCAAGACGTGCAACGGCCTTGCCGGCCGCACCACTTTGTAGTTCTTCCTGTGCCGCAATGACTTGCGCACGCGGCGACGCGGGATTCAGCGCTGCCCAGAGGGATGCCTGATGAGCCGTATCGCCCCAAATTGCCGCGTTGGAGTGAGTCATGAGGCCAAGCGATAGGATTACGATAGTAGCGATGACGTATCGAACGGAAAGAGAAGGAAACAATCTTGTTTCGTCTTCTTTTTGAGTAGCACCAACAAACCATAACCCGAGAGGCCAAAAGAGCAGCATTGCTGGTAAGTAGTTGCGGTGTTCGAAGTAGAGTTCTAAAGGTACGCTGGTCGACTCAAGCAGGTGCCCTGAAAAGAAAAAAAGAAAAGCGCAGGCAAGGAAAGGCCATCGATGCCGATATAGAATCGCTCCAACTAGCGCAACGAAAAGGGCGGCTATCGCAAGTAAAGTGGTCCACGGGTGCACGATATCGGTCGATACGATCACGGCATCATTGAATACACCGGCCGTGTATGGATGGGGCATCCACAGTTGACCAAGGTACTGCCAGAGAATTCTTGGCTCGGTAAGGAGACGCTGTTGTTCCGTCCAGGAGCGATGAGCAAGGCCGTTGTTGATGCTCGATATGGCAATATAAACTAGTGCCATTCCGATGGCGATCGTGACCATCCAACAGGCGACTAAGAGGATATGGTGTAGTCGTTGTGCCCTAGGCGAGGTCTCAATTGGGGCACGTGAAAGGACGGTATACTCAATGCTGAGAATTAGTATTGGCAGCAAGATGCCGTTGGCTTTCGACAGCGCTGCCAGTGTTGTACAAAGCACTAGGCTGATTACCGCGAATGTCGTCGCTGCTTTGGTCGCGCCATTCTCCAACGCCTGCCTGACTTTCATCCAAACAAGCATGCCAGCTAAGGTGAACGTGGCCGGCAGCATCGCCTCTCTCTGCACGATATAGAGAGTGGTCGAAACAAATAGTGGGTGAAGTGTCCACAGTGCTGCGCCTATCCACGCCGAGGCCCTCAATCGCGATATTGATGCGAGAGGTAAGCTTTGGCGACCAAGGGCGCTCAGCACAAGATAAAGAAGGAACCCATTCACCAAGTGAAGGAGAACGTTTGTTCGCTTGAACGGCTCTGGGTCGGCCGGCCAATCGCGAGCATCGATTAGGAAGCTTGCCATGGCAACGGGACGACCTAAAGGATCGGCGGTACCTGATGTTATGTATCGTGCGAATGCCGCTCCGTTGTCGACACGCCCTGTCTCACCTAATGAAGGAAGATTGGCGTAATCGTCGAAAATGAAGCCACCCTTGAGTCCAGGGTGATAAGCCACCCAGGCGCTAATCAAAAGCGCAGCGATAGCTAGGAGACTTGCGAGGCGTTTGACGACCATGAATCCGTTGGGGGTGTGGACGAGGTACCGATTGAGGCATGCCGGAGCGACGGAAGCAATGTCGCGCAATTACCTTGGGGCCGACGTGGCGCTTATTGTGCCAGTTCCGGTGGCCATAGTTGCCATCAGGGTTGCGTAGGTGTTTTTTTTCTTCTGGAAAAGTCTTGGTTTTGCATCGCGGGGTAAAAAAAAGGAGGCCGCTTGTGCGGCCTCCTTTTTATGAAACACCTTTTCTTTTACGAACGGCAGTTCGACGGCAGGTAGTTGGCTTTGATGTTCTGGCCAGCCTTGCAGGTCCAAGCGATGCTTCCGGCGTTGGAAATCGGCGAGAGGACGAGCGTCGAGCTGCTGCTGATCTTGGTGCTGGCTTTCGGGCCGCCATAGGTCGCGGTGATCAGGCCAGTTCCACCGGTGTCAACGGACACCTTCGTTACGTATTGACCGCTGATGGAGGTGTCCGTAGCGAGGCCTGCGGAAACGTTGCTGGTCGGGAAACGTCCCGTATTCTGGAAGAACTCAGCCACAGCCGTCTTGGCGCCGTCAGCGAGGACCGGACCTTCCGAGACCTGCGAACGGATGGTGTAATCCTGGTAGGCCGGGATAGCGATGGCCGCGAGGATGGCGATGATCGCGACGACGATCATCAGTTCGATAAGGGTAAAGCCTTTCTGCACAGTCTTCATGGAGTGTCCTATCTCTTGGTGGTTAGCTAACCAGATTGTGATGCCCCCTGAGCCCCGGTACCGGCTCCCCCTAGGAAGGGCCCGATCCCCTTTCACACTCACGTGGTCAGGAACGACCAGGAAGCTCGCTTGTCGGCTGCATGTTGCGTGCCACACCCGACGGCGCGTATTCCCGCATATTACGGGTGCCGGAATTGTGCCGAGTGTCACGTCTGTCAAGCAACAAGAAAATTTCTTGGGATTCAATGCGATGCATCATGACGTGGAATGTCATAAGGTGACGTTCTGCGTCACCTTATGTGCGGCAGCTGGTCGGGAGGTAACGGTTTTCCATAGACGACCCCTTGCAGACCCACGCGATGCTACCTGCGCTAGTGATGGGCGAAAGTGTGAGATTGCTAGCTCTGACGTGGCTATTGGCGGCAGCCGTGGCGAATGACACCCTTATCGCTCCATTCGTGACTGTAACCCCAGAAACGTACTTCCCTGCGATCGATATCGCCGAAGCGAGACCAGCTGATTCGTTGCTCGGCGGTAGCCGTCCTTTATCGGCAAAGAAGTCCCAGACCGCGCTTTTTGCCCCGGTGGAGACGGTAATGCCCTCCGATACCTGCGCGCGGACTGCATAGTCCTGATAAGCAGGAATGGCAATGGCGGCCAAGATGGCGATGATCGCCACGACGATCATCAATTCAATGAGGGTGAAGCCGGTAATGCGTTTCGTCGAAGGCATGGTGGGGATTCTTGGCGGAGTGTGCCCACTGCCGAGCACAATCCATACCACACATGGAGTCGCCAAGGACATGGCCGTCCAAACGTGAGTTACGTCACCGATTTTGTCCGTGACGGTCCCGGTCTCTCCTAGGTAGTACGCTTGCGCTAGCCACCCGGCACCCCTTACCGTCGCTCCCTGCCTTACCTAGGGAGCACATCCATGAAACCCCTCCTAGCCGCGCTAGTCTTGGCCCTAGCGTCCGGCCCCGTCCTGTCCGCAGACGCCGACAGCAGCACCCCCCATCCATTCTCCATCCGCGACCTAGTCATGATGGACCGCGTCGGCGACCCCCAGCTTTCCCCCGATGGCCGCTACGCACTGTTCTCCGTCCGCGCCACGGACTACGCGGCCAACAAGGGCGTCACCTCCCTCTATATCGTCGATCTCAATAAGCCACCTCAACCTGTGCTGGTCGTGGAGAAGGGTTCCTCCCCCCGCTGGGCACCGGACGGCAAGTCGATCTATTACACGGCCCCGAAGGAAGGCACGGCTCAGGTCTGGCATCGCTCGTTCGACGTCGACAATTCCGGCAAGGGCCTGGCATTGACGGTTCGTACCGGTGAAGCAGTCACCGATGCCCCTCTGGATGTCAACGCCTTCAAGCTGTCGCCGGATGGTTCCAGGCTGCTCCTAAGCTACGACGTATTCACCGACTGCCCCGACCTCGCCTGCACCAAGGAGCGCCTGGACGGCCGCGAGAAGGACAAATCCACCGGCACCGTCTACAACAAGCTCTTCGTCCGCCATTGGGACACCTGGGTGGACGGTCGCCGCTCCCAGCTCTACATCGCCGACGCCAATGCACCTTCGCAGCCTG
>Ga0182008_10001564_pt1 | contig 15232 bp, 13 predicted proteins | sample Sormic07211129_1_FD_120482 | JGI IMG/M metagenome (GOLD analysis project Ga0182008, IMG submission 120482) | Rhizosphere microbial communities from Sorghum bicolor, Mead, Nebraska, USA - 072115-129_1 metaG | ecosystem: Host-associated > Plants > Roots > Rhizosphere | place: USA: Nebraska...
CGCGACCACGCTGTCGGGCGGCGAGGCGCAGCGCGTGAAGCTCGCGCTCGAGCTCAGCAAGCGCGACACCGGCCGCACGCTCTACATCCTCGACGAGCCGACCACCGGCCTGCACTTCGCCGACATCGAACTGCTGCTCAAGGTGCTGCACCAGCTGCGCGACGCGGGCAACACCATCGTGGTGATCGAGCACAACCTCGACGTCATCAAGACCGCCGACTGGCTCATCGACATGGGCCCCGAAGGCGGCGCCGGCGGCGGCACGGTGGTGGGCGAAGGCACGCCGGAGGACATCGCGGCGAACGAGGCGAGCCACACGGGGCGCTATCTGAAGCGGCTGCTCTGAGCTGAGCGCCTTTTTCCAGCCGCACCCGGCCCCCGCACCATGCCACTGCTGTCGCCCGAGCACCCCTCCGCCAGCGCGCAATCGCGCGACTACGCCATCGCGTTGGCGGCGGTGCTGGCCGCGCTGCTGCTGCGCTACCTGCTGAACCCGCTGCTGGGGCAGCAGGGGCCCTACCTGATCCTGTCGCTCGCCGTCGTGGTGGCCGCGCTCTATGGCGGCTTCGGGCCGGCGCTGTTCGCCACCGTGCTGAGCACCTCCATCGGCACCTACTTCTTCATCGGCAGCGGCACCGGGCTGCAGGACTTCCTCCAGCCCCAGAACATCAGCCGGACCGTGCTGTTCCTGGTGATCGGCCTGAGCATCGGCGTCATCGGCGGGCGGCTGCGGACGTCGCGCCATGCACTGGCCGAGAGCGTGCGGCAATTGCGGGCCAGCAACCGCGCCAAGGACCACGCCATGGCCACGCTGGGGCACGAGATCCGCAACCCGCTGTCGGCGCTGCATTCGGCGCAGGAGCTGCTGCGGCGCGCGCCCGACGACGCGAAGCGGGTGGTCTGGGCCAGCGAACTCATCGGGCGCCAGGTGCTGCAGATGACGCGCATGGCGAACGACCTGGTCGACCTCTCGGGCGTCATGCGCGGCGAGTTCCAGCTCGACCTGCGGCCGGTGGACCTGCGCGCGGTGCTCGCGCAGGCGCTGGAGCAGAGCGAGCCCTTGATCGCGAAGAAGGGGCATCGGCTGCGCACGGACCTGGGCACCGCGCCGGTCGAGGTGCTCGGCGATGCGACGCGCCTGGTGCAGGTGTTCGCGAACCTGCTCAACAACGCGGCCAAGTACACCGACCCGGGCGGCGAGGTGGCGCTGGACCTTCGCCTCACCGCGGCGCGCAAGGTGGCCGTCACCGTGCGCGACAACGGCATCGGCATGCAGCCCGGCGCCATCGACGAGCTGTTCGAGCCTTTCGTGCAGGCGCCCGGTGCCGCGTCCAATGCCGAGGGCGGACTGGGTCTGGGCCTGGCCATCGTGAAGAAGATCGTCGAGCGGCACGGCGGCGAGGTCTCGGCCGCCAGCGCCGGACTGGGACAGGGCAGCACGGTGACCGTGCTGCTGCCGCTGGCGGCGTCCAGCGGCTGAAGGCTCGCGCTCCTCGGGATCGGTGACGAGCCCGAGGGCAGAATCAGGTGCAAGCCACACGAGACCGACGATGATCAGCACCCTTGCACAACTGCGCGCCCTCTATGCCGAGCCCGGCGAGCGCGCGCTGCGAAAGCAGCTCGACCGCCTCGACATTCACGGCCGACGATTCGTCGCGCTGGCGCCCTTCTGCGTCGTCGCCAGCGCGGGGACGGGGGAGGCATTGCTCGACGCCTCCCCGCGCGGCGGCGAGCCCGGCTTCATCAAGACCAGCGACGACGGCACCACGCTGTGGCTGCCGGACGCGGGCGGCAACAACCGGCTGGACACGCTGGAGAACCTGTTGCGCGACCCGCGCATCTCGCTGCTCTTCATGATCCCCGGCGTGGACGAGACGCTGCGCGTGAACGGCACGGCACGGCTGCGCGACGAACCGTCTTTCAAGGACCGCTTCGCGCACGAGCGCCAGCGGCCGAAACTGGTGATCGAGGTGGCCGTGCGCGAAGCCTATCTGCACTGCGCCAAGGCCTTCATGCGTTCGCGCCTGTGGCAGGCGCGCACCGCCGAATCGCGCGCGGCGCTGCCCAGCATGAACCAGATGATCCACGACCAGACCGGTGCCGGCCCCGTGACGGAGTCGCAGGCGCAGATGCTGGAGCGCTACCGCTTGCAACTCGAGGGCGAGCGAAGTCCCTCGATCTGAACGCGGCACCCGCAGCCACGACGGGCTGAAACAGACCGGTTCATCGCCACGGCGCCCGGTCCCGCTCGATCGGCGTCACTCGCTCAGCAGGCCCCGCTGCCCATTGTCGAACCAGGCGGAGTCGAAGCCATCGGCCAGCAGGATGGGCCTCACGCTGCTTGCGCCATCCTTGTTCAAGCGCTTCAGATACTTCACCAGGGTCTGGGCGTCTTCGGTGAGGATGTGCGTCAGCGATTCACATATCGCCTGAGCGATCAGCTTGACGTCGTCCTTGACCGCACTGCGATCATCACTGGCGTCTCGCTGGAGGTTCCGCATCAGCAAACCCGCCGTCATGGCATGGTCGATATTGAAAGGCAGCACCTCGAAATTGCGCAAGGGCAGGTCGGTCACGGCTTGCTTGACCTGGAACTCGGAGGCCGCGACAGCCGAGAGGTACAGGGGCACACCGCGCTTCAGGGCCTCGCGCAGATAGCTGACGGCCGTCAGGTGGTGCGCACGTGCAGGATCGGCCAGCGAGATCAGGTAGCTGGTGTCCAGCAGGATCGCGCTCACTCCTTGCTGCCCCTGAGTTCGTCGATCCAGGTGCCCGCATCGGGTACGTCGCGCCAAGCTTTGGCGCCGCGTTGGGTGAGGCGATCGAGCGCCTTCTCATCGAACCGGCTCTCGTGCTCGACGAATTCGAGCAATCGGGCATTGCGGTATTCGCGCGTCGCCACGTTGTACTCGGCCACGATCCGGATCATCGCGGGCTTGTACAGCCGATTGATCTTCTCGTCGCGGAGCATCTCGCGTGCAGCATCGACGAGAAGTGCTTTGCCATCCGGCAGGCGTATGTGCGCATTCGGCTTGGTGTGCCCGCCCATGTCCTCGATCTCGCCGCGCACATAGCGTTCCACACGAACCCACTGGTCCGCATCGTCGGCGCGAAAGTCGGACTCGGCGCTGATGACGATGGCGGCCGGCAGGAAAGCGGATGCGATGCTCACGCGCCACTGCCGCCCGCCGCGGGCATTCTTCTGCCATCGCTCTACCACCGCGCGGCGCTTCGGGCTGACGCCGTCCATCTGCTGGTCGCTCGCAAGCTTGCGCAAGTCATTCATCAAGACAGGGTTCGCCGTGGGGAATGTCCGAATGCCCAACGATCCGTTCACTACGGAGACATCCAGCGCGCTGGTGTCCACGTCATGGCCATCTCCGCGCAAGAACTCGTCCACGTCCTTCGCGAAGTTGCGCAACACGGACAGCGGCACTCTGTCGGGCGTGATGTCATATCCCGCCGACTCGTCGTGCAAAGCAATCAACAACGCTTGCGCTTCCATCAAGGCATTCTAGGGTTCCGGGCTGTCTTTTGGCAGGGCGCCATCCAGGCCCGATCCATCGAGCGTCAGCACGAACCCACACCCCACGCCACAATCGCGCCCCATGCCCTCCTTCACCCCGCGCCAGTTCGTCCTGCTCCTTCTCCTGACCCTCGCCTGGGGTTTCAACTGGCCGGTGATGAAGCTCGGCGTGGCGGACTACCCGCCGCTGGGCTTCCGCGCGATCTCGATCTGGCTGGGCCTGCCGGTGCTGGGGCTCGCGCTGGTGTGGATGAAGGTGCCGTTCCGCGTGCCGCGCAGCGCCTGGCCCGAGCTGGTGTGGCTGGGCGCCACCAACATGTTCGTCTGGCACGCCTGCATCATCCTGGCGGTGAAGGCGCTGTCGGGCGGACGCGCAGCGATCCTGGGCTACACGATGCCGGTGTTCTCGGCCGTGATCGGCGCGCTGCTGTTCTCGGCCGTGCTCACGCGGCGCGCCTGGCTGGGCGTGGGCGCCTGTGCGATCGGCGTCGGGCTGCTGCTGTGGCACGAGCTCACCGGCCTCGCGGGACGGCCCGGCTATGTGGCACTGGCGCTGGTGGCCGCCGCCACCTGGGCGCTGGGCACGCAGCAGCTGCGCCACACGCGCATCGGGCTTCCGACGCTCACGCTGTCGTTCTGGATGACGGCGATGACGGCGGTGGTGATGACGTTGCTCTCGCTGCTCTTCGAGCGCGAGCAGCTGGACTGGCCCGGTGCCGTGACCTGGGGCTCGATCGGCTACAACGCGGTGCTGATCTTCGGCTTCGCGCACGCCGCCTGGTTCTACCTGGCACGCGGGCTGCCGCCCGTGGCCTCGACGCTGAGCGTGATGTTCATTCCGGTGCTGGGCGTGTTCAGCGGCGCGGTGTGGCTGGGCGAGGTCGTGCACTGGCAGGACGGGGTCGCGGTGGCGCTGATGATGGTCGCGATCGCCTCGGTGCTGTGGCCGGCGAAGGTGGCCCGGGCCTGAAGAAGAAGCCGGACAGCCGGGCGCAGAAGGAAGACAAAAGCGACGCAGAAGTCGCAGAAGAAATCGAGATCAATTCTTCGGTTTCTTCTGCGACCTCTGCGCAACCTCCGCGACCTCTGCGTCCGGCAATCCGCTCCCGCCCCCTCTCAAGTCGTCGTCTGCACGTGCAGGCGGCTGGTCTTGCAGCGGTGCAGCGCGCGGTAGTGCTCCAGCGGCCGGCCGTTGGCGCCGTAGGCGATCGATTCGATGCGCAGCAGCGGCTCGGGCGTGGGCAGGTTCAACAGTTCGCAGGTCTGCGCATCGGGCAGCACCGCGTCGATCCAGCGCTCGGCGCGCACCAGGCGCAGGCCGTACTGGCGGCGCAGCACGTCGTAGAGAGAGCGGTCGTCCAGCCGCGTGCGGTGCAGGCCCGGTGCGAGGTCGGCCGGCACCACGGTCTCGACCAGCAGCCGCAGCTCGCCGTCGACGCTGCGCAGGCGCTTGAGCGCCACCACCTGGGTGTCGTCGGTGAGGCCCAGCGACACGGCCTCCTGCGCGGTGGGGGCGCGCAGCGCCTGCACCAGGATCTGCGTGCGCACCGAGCGGCCCTTGCGTTCCATCTCGTCGGAGAAGCCGAGCACGGTCGAGACGAAGTCCTCGTCGCGCTCGCGCGCCGACACGAAGGCGCCGCGGCCCTTGATCTTGTAGATGAGGTTGTTGCGCACCAGGTCGGCCAGCGCCTCGCGCACCACGATGCGCGAGATGCCGAACTGCTCGCCCAGCTCGGCCTCGGACGGCAGCTTGGCGCCGATGGGCAGCACGCCCTGCAGGATCTGCAGGCGGAGGGCATCGCGGAACTGGGCCCAGAGGGGCGATTCGGAGCCGCGGTCGAGCACGGTCGAGGGGTCGGTGGAAGCGTTCACGTTAGGACTGGCCAAGGGCCGAGCGGTTCGTCAATGATGCATCGAAAGCAGAGGGCGCCCTGGGCTGCACCGGCGCGAGGCGCACGCCGTGCCGCTCGCGCAGCGCGGTGGCGCAGGCCTGCAGCTCCTGGTGCTGGCGGGCCGCGTCCCAGCCCAGCGCCTCGGCCGCGACGGCCGCCATCTCGGCCAGCGCGGCGTCGGTGACCAGACCACGGATCGCCAGCAGCGTGCGGCGGATCACCAGATCGTCGAGGTGGACCACGCCCGTCGCACGGCACAGGTGGCGGAGTTCGGCCACCGAATGGTCGGGCGCATGCAGCAGCGGCACGTCGCCCGCCGCGGCGAAGCCTTGCGCCAGCGGCAAGGCCTGCGTGCCGTAGCGGCGCAGCAGCGTGCGGGCGCGCGCAGGGCCCAGGCCGGAGGACGTCACGATGCCCGCCAGGAAGCGCTCGGTGGCCGCGGCGTCGGCCGGCAGGTCCGCGGCGCCGCCGATGGCCAGCGCGGCGGTCGATGCGTTGCGCGCGCGGCCCAGCAGCCGCAGCACTTCGTCGGTGGCCTCCTCGGCCAGCGCACGGAAGGTGGTCCACTTGCCGCCCACCAGGCCGACCACCGGGATATCGCGCGTGCCGTCGGGCGCATCCACCACCACCGAATGATCGCGCGAGATCTGGCCCGGCTGGTCGGCGTCGGAGCGCGCGAGCGGGCGCACGCCGACATAGGTGTAGACCACGTCGCCGCGGCCGAAGGCCAGGTTCGGAAAGACTTCGCCCAGCACCTCGAGCAGGTAGTCGACCTCGGCCGGCTCGGTCGCGATCCGGTCGGGGTCGTCGACCGGGATGTCGGTGGAGCCCACCAGCACGCGGTCGAGGAAGGGATAGACGATGCACACCCGCCCGTCCACCGCCTCGAAGTAGGCCATGCGGCCCTCGAGCGCATCGCGCAACGCGGGATGGTCGAGCACCAGGTGCGAGCCCTTGGTGCCCATGACCCGCGCCGGGGCGCCGCCCAGCAGCGACGCACTGCGGTCGAGCCAGGCGCCGGTGGCGTTGACCACGGTGTCGGCCGTCACACGCACCAGCGCGCCGGTGAGCTCGTCGCGCAGCGTGAGCACCTTGCCCGCGCAGCCCGTCACGCGGCAGTGGTTGACCGCGGCCGAGCGCGGCTGGTCGCGGCAGGCATCGCCGATCAGCTCGAGCACCAGCCATTCGGGATGGCGGATCCAGGCATCGAAGAAGGTGGCGGTCCAGCGCACCGCGGCACGGAACAGGCGCCGGTCGGCCGGCGGCACGCGGCGGATGCGATGCGTGGGCATCACGCGCTGGCGGCGGCCCAGCAGGTCGTACAGCCGCAGGCCCGCGGCCACCGCCAGCAGCCCGCGCGTGCGCGGCGGCGGCGTGCGGCCGAAGAACTTCAGCGCGCTGCTGACCAGGCCACCGGACAGGCTCGACAGCGGCACCACGGTCTCGAGCGGCTGCACCAGGTGCGGCGCATTGCGCAGCAGGCGGTTGCGCTCGCGCGTGGCCTCGGCCACCAGCGAGAAGCTGCCGCTCTCGAGGTAGCGCAGGCCGCCGTGGATCATGCGCGAGGGCGCGCTGCTGGCGCCGGCGCTGAAGTCGCCCTTGTCGACGATCAGGCAGTCGACGCCCTGCAGGCACAGGTCGCGGAACACGCCGACGCCGTTGATTCCGGCGCCGATGACCACGGTCGAGAAGTGGCGCTCGGCGATCGCGGCCGGGCGCACGAAGGGCTGTGGCGCGGCGCTCATCGCGCAGCCCCCGCCAGATGGGAGAACACAGGGGACATGGTGTCGATCAGTTCGTTGAAGCCGGCCTGGAAGTCCGCATGGGCGCGCGCCTCGCGCGCGTCGGGCTCGACGCCGTCGCAGGGCGCGAGCAGCACGCTGCCGGGTGCGGCGTGGTCGATGTCCTGCGACATGGCGGCATAGAGCGCCGCCCCGCGCGCGCCGGTCTCGTCGTCGGCGCAGCGCTCGACCGGACGGCCGAGGAAGGACGCGAGCAGGCGCACCAGCCGCACGTCGCTGGCGCCGCCGCCCAGCACCGTCGAGGCCGACACCCGCAGGCCGCAGGCCGCGAGGCGCGCCGTGTGGCGGGCATGCAGCGCCGCGGTGGCATCGACCACCGCACGCGCCATGTCGGCGCGCGTGTGATGGCTCTGCAGGCCGACGAAGCCGGCCGTGATGCCCGCGCCGCCATTCACGAAAGGCAGGAAGCGCAGGCCGCGCGCACCCAGCGGCACCGACATCGCGAGGTCGAGCGCGGCCCGCGCATCGGGCAGGCCCAGCACGCCGGCCAGCCAGGCGATGTTGGCCATCGACGAGGGGCTGTTCTCCAGGTACAGCCGCTGCTGCGCGCGGCCGAAGTTGACCACCGCCACGACATCGGGCTGGGGCGCGATCACCGGCCCGATCACAGCGTTCACACACCAGGTGCCGAGCACCGACACCGCACGGCCGCGCGCCTCGGCGCCGACCGCGGTCATCGAGGCCAGCAGGTCGATGGCGCCCATCGCGACCGGGATGCCCGCGGGCAATCCGCACGAAGCCGCCTCCGCAGGCCGCAGCAGGCCCATCACCTCGCCGCTGCGCAGCAGCGGACCGAAGGCGCGTGGGCCGAGCCCGGCGATGCCCGAGGCGTCGAAGGCCGGCTGCGACCACTGGCCCGAGGCGATCGCCAGCAGCCCCGCGGTGCTGGCGTCGCTGGCATCGGTGGCGATCTCGCCGGTCAGCAGGAAGCCCAGGTAGTCCTTGGCGAACAGCAGGCGGTGCAGCAGGCCGCGCTGCACCGCGTCGGCACCCAGCAGCTCGGCCGCGATCACCGTGGGCTGGCCCGGCCAGGGCTGGCAGCCGACGTCGGCGAACAGCACGGGGCCGTGCCGCCGCGCCAGCGAACGCGCCCGCGCATCGGCGCGCTGGTCGGTCGAGGCCACCGCCCTGCCGCCCACCAGTGCATGGTTTGCATCGAGCGCATAGAGCCCCGCGCCGTGGCCGGTGCAGCCGATGGCGCGCACCTCGTTCACGCGCGCGCCGAGCTGGTGGGCGACGTCGCGCAGCACGTGGGTCAGGGCCGAGCGGATGGCGAGCGCGCTCGTTTCGCATCCGCCCGCGGGCAGCCGGTCGTGCGGCAGGGGCAGCCGGGACAGCGCCAGCGCCCGGCCGCTCCCGGCGTCCAGGGCCAGGGCCTTGAGGCTGCTCGAGCCCATGTCGATGCCGATCAGTATGTTGGACTTCATGTCATAACAGCTTCGATGCAATGAAAGCGTGTTTCCAGTAGCGTTTCCCCTAGTTATCTGGAGAAACGCGCTGCGCTTACATTCTACCTGTCATAACAACTGTGGTGACACCAAGGTCCTGAATGGCCTGCCCGAACAGCAGGTCGCCAGCTCTGCCAGTCCACGTGAGGAGACAAAGAATGAGGCGTTATTTCCTGAAGTCCGCGGCCGCCGCCGGTATCGGCCTGGCCGGCGCCAGCGCACTCGCGCAACAGCAAGCCGCTGCCCCCGCCGCGGCGGGCACCGGCCTGCGCGGCAATGCCGGCGACGTCTACGTGATGAACGTGATGGTGTCGGGCGTCGAGTACTGGTTTCCGGTCTACGAGATGATGAAGCAGCTCGGCCGCACGCTGGGCGTGAAGACGCGCTACACCGGCACGCCGGAGTACGACGTCAACAAGCAGCTGGCCTCCTTCGAGCAGGAGCTGGCGCGCAAGCCCGCGGGCATCCTGCTGCACCCGATGAACCCCGACCCCTTCATCGAGCCGATCAACCGCGCCGCGGCGATGGGCATCCCGGTCGTCACCTTCGCGGCCGATTCGCCCAATTCCAAGCGCACGTCCTTCATCACCTCGGACAACGACCGCGAAGGCACGCAGGCGGCCGACGCGATCGCGGCCTCGATGGGCGGCAAGGGCGAGTACGCGGTGCTGGAGAACCCGGGCCAGGACAACCACGACCGCCGCATCGCGGCCTTCATCAACCGCATGAAGGCCAAGCACCCCGGCATGAAGCTGGTCGGCCGCGCCGCCAGCAACCAGGACCCGAACAAGGCCTACCAGGCGGTGCTGAGCCTGGCGCAGGCCAACCCGAACCTGGGCGCGCTGTTCATGCCCGAGGCCAACTCGGCGCTGGGCGCGGCGCAGGCCAAGGTGGAAAGCAAGAAGAACATCAAGGTGATGTGCTGCGACGTCAACGCCAAGATCCTCGACATGATCAAGTCGGGCGACGTGTTCGGCTCCATCAACCCCAACCAGGGCATGCAGGGCTACATGGGGATGATGATGCTGTTCCTGGCCAAGAACCCGGGCCTGATCGACCCGATGAACGACGCCAAGCGCAACGGCACCAACCCGATGGCCGTGCCCTTCCTCGACAACGGCCTGGCCGTGGTCAGCAAGGCCAACGCCGACGACTTCTACTGGGACAAGTACCTCGCGCGCCGCGGCACCAAGGGCATCGGCGAATGAAGGCTGTGAGCGATCTGCTCGCACTGCGCGGCATCGGCAAGCGCTTCGGCGCTTCGCGCGCGCTCACAGGCGTGGACTTCTCGCTCGCACGCGGCGAGATCCACGCGCTGTGCGGCGAGAACGGCGCGGGCAAGTCCACGCTGATGAACATCATCGATGGCATCCACCAGCCGGACGAGGGCGAGATCACGCTCGACGGCCGCCAGGTGGTCATCGACGGCCCGGCGCATGCGATGCGCCTGGGCATCGGCCTGGTGCACCAGGAGATCGCGCTGTGCGCGGACGCCACCGTGGCCGAGAACATCTTCATGCCCGAGATCAACGCCGGCCGGCAGGCGTGGATGGACTACGCCAGCCTCAACGCGCGCGCCGCGAAGGTGCTGCAGCGGCTGGGGCAGGCCATCGACCCCGGCGCGCTGGTGGGCGAGCTCAGCATCTCGAGCCAGCAGCTGGTCGAGATCGCCAAGGCGCTCACGCTCGACTGCAAGGTGCTGATCCTCGACGAGCCCACCGCCGCGCTGACCGACAACGAGTCGGCCGCGCTGTTCAAGGTGCTGCACGACCTCAAGGCGCAGGGCATCGGCATCGTCTACATCAGCCACCGCATGGCCGAGATCTTCGCGCACTGCGACCGCGTGACCGTGCTGCGCGACGGCCGCAACGTGCACAGCGGCCCGCTGGCCGAGCTCGACGCCGACGCGCTGGTGCGCCGCATGGTCGGGCGCGACCTGGGCAACTACTACCCGCCCAAGCAAGAGGCCTCGGCCGCGGGTGATGCCGTGCTGGAGGTGATCGACCTCGCCGACGGCGCGCGCGTGCACGGCGTGTCCTTCACGCTGCGGCGAGGCGAGATCCTCGGCATCGCGGGCCTGATGGGCGCGGGCCGCAGCGAGCTGGCCGAGACCGTGTGCGGCCTGCGTCCCGCGACGCGCGGCACGGTGCGGCTGCGCGGCAAGGCCCTGTCGATCCGCAAATACAGCGACGCGCTGCGCGCCGGCATCGCCTACCTCAGCGAAGACCGCAAGGCGGCCGGGGTCTACCTCGACCTGCCGATCGCGCAGAACATCGCCTCGATGGCCTTGCAGCGCGTGAGCTCGCGCTTCGGGCTGCTGCAGCGCGCGGCCGAACACCGGCTGGCGGTGACGCTGGGCGCCAAGCTCAAGCTGAAATCGGACGGCGTGGCCATCGCCGTGGCCAGCCTGTCGGGCGGCAACCAGCAGAAGGTGGCGATCGCCAAGCTGCTGGCCACCGAGCCCTCGGTGCTGCTGATGGACGAGCCCACGCGCGGCGTCGACGTGGGCGCCAAGTCGGAGATCCACCACATCCTGCGCGAGCTCGCGAACCAGGGCACGGGCGTGGTCGTGATCTCCTCGGAACTGCCCGAGATCATCGGCCTGTGCGACCGCGCGCTGGTGATCCGCGACGGCCGGCTGGCCGGCGAGCTGCAGGGCCACGACATGACGGAAGAGGCGCTGCTGCGGCTGGCCTCCGGACTATGCGAACAGGAAACAGCATGAACCCTCCAGCACAACTCGACGCGGGCCTGGCGCCGCGACCGACGAAGCCCGCCCTCCAGCTCATCCGCATGCGCGAGATGGGCCTGCTGCTGATCATCGCGGCGCTGTGCGTGGCGATGAGCTTCGCCTCGCCCTACTTCCTCACCTGGGACAACGTGCGCGCGATGCTGCTGTCCTTTTCCATCGAAGGCATCGTGGTGGTGGGCATGACCATCCTGCTGATCGTCGGCGGCATCGACCTGTCGGTGGGCTCGGTGGTGTGCTTCGCGATGGTGGTCACGGGCAAGCTGTTCCTCATGGGCCTCGATCCGTGGACGGCCGGGCTCATCGCCATCGCCGCGAGCGCGGGCATCGGCGCGCTGATCGGCGGCTGCGTCACGCGCATCGGGCTCAACCACTTCATCGCCTCGCTGGCCTTCATGGTGATCGTGCGCGGCCTGTGCCTGGCGCTCACGCAGGGCACGCCGCAGTCGCTGTTCTCGCTGCCGGCCGAATTCAAGTTCATCGGCCAGGGCACGCTGTTCGGCGTGCCGGCGGTGATCCTGATCTTCCTGGCGATCGTGGTGGTGAGCGACTTCGTGCTGCGCCGCTCGACCCTGCTGCGGCGCGTGTTCTACACCGGCAGCAACGAGAAGGCCGCGCTGTACTCGGGCATCCGCGTGGGCCATGTGAAGTTCTGGGTCACGGTGCTGTGCTCGGCCTCGGCCGGCCTGGCCGGCGTGATCTACACCGCGCGCTTCGGCGCCGCCACGCCCACCTTCGGCATGGGCATGGAGCTCAACGTGATCGCCGCGGCCGTGATCGGCGGCGCCAGCCTCAAGGGCGGCGCGGGCACGGTGCTGGGCGCGGTGCTCGGCCTGGCCCTGCTGTCGGTGGTGACCAGCTCGCTGATCCTGCTCGACGTCTCGCCCTACTGGCAGGACGTGATCAAGGGCCTGATCCTGCTCGCGGCCGTGACCATCGACCACCTCCTGAACACACGAAAGACCCCGCGATGAGCGACAACGCATCGACGATGAAGAAGACCACGCTCGGCCCCTCGGGCATCGCATGCTCGGCCATCGGCCTGGGTACCTGGGCCATGGGCGGATGGATGTGGGGCGGTGCCGACGAGGCAGCGGCCGTGCGCGCGATCCAGGCCTCGCTGGACGCCGGCGTGACGCTGGTCGACACCGCGCCGGCCTATGGGCTCGGGCGCTCCGAAAGCATCGTCGGCGCCGCGCTCAAGGGCCGCCGCCACGAGGCCGTGATCGCGACCAAGTGCGGGCTGGTGTGGCACACGCGGGAAGGCACGCACTTCTTCGAGGAAGACGGGCATCCGGTGTACCGCTACCTCGGGCGCGAATCGATCGTCCATGAATGCGAAGAGAGCCTCAGGCGCCTGCAGACCGACCACATCGATCTCTACATCACGCACTGGCAGGACAGCACCACGCCCGTGGCCGAGACCATGGATGCGCTGCTCGCACTGAAGAAGCAGGGAAAGATCCGCGCCATCGGCGTGAGCAACGTGAGCCCCGAGACGCTGGCCGAGTACCTGCGGCACGGCCCGGTCGATGCGGCACAGGAGCGCTACAGCCTGATCGACCGCGAGATCGAGCAGACGCTGCTGCCGCTGTGCGCCGAGCACGATGTCGCGGTGCTGGGCTACTCGTCGCTGGCGCTGGGCCTGCTCGCGGGCCCCATCGACCCCGCGCGCCAGTTCACCGGCGACGACCAGCGCGCGAGCAACCCGCGCTTCAGCGCCGGCAACCGCGCCAGGCTCGCCACTTTCTTCGAGACGCTCGAGCCGCTGCGCCGGCAGCTCGGCTGCTCCTTCGGCCAACTGATGATCGCCTGGACGCTGGCGCGCGGCAGCGTGTCGGTGGCGCTGTGCGGCGCGCGCGTGCCGCAGCAGGCCACCGAAAACGCCGCCGCCGGTGCGATCGCCCTGCACGACGAGGCGCTGCAACGCATCGACGCGGCCGCGGCCGCGCACCTGCGCGCGCTGGCCTGACTTCCCTTCCCCCCTCCTCTCCACTCAAGGACCTCTCCCCATGTCGAAGGACAAGACCGCACGCCTGAACCGCCTGCTGCACAACGGGCGCTGCCTGGACATCGCGCTCGACCACGGCGTGTGCAACGAACCTACCTTCCTCGACGGGCTCGAGGACATGCCCGCGGTGATGGACCGGCTGGTGGCGGCCGCGCCCGACGCCATCCAGCTCAACCTCGGCCAGGCCGACCTGCTGCAGCACCGCCCCGGCCGCGGCCGCCCCGCGCTGGTGATGCGCCTGGACATGGGCAACCCCTACAACGCGACCCGGCACCGCGCGATGTGGGCCGTGCTGCAGAACCACGACGACCCGGTGCTGCCCGCGGTGCAGATGGACGCCGCCTGCGTGGTGGTCAACCTGTTCATGCTGCCCGACGAGCCCGACCTGTTCCGCCAGTGCGTGCAGAACATCGCGCGCGTGCGCGCCGACTGCGACCGCTACGGCATGCCGCTGATGATCGAGCCGCTGGTGATGCAGGCCCCGACCGCCGGCAGCCGCTACAGCGTCGACGGCGATGCCGAGAAGATCGTCACGCTGACGCGCCTGGCACGCGAGATGGGGGCCGACATCGTCAAGGCCGACCCGACCAGCGACCCGGCCGACTTCCACCGCGTGGTGCAGGCCGCGCGCTGCCCCGTGCTCGTGCGCGGCGGCGGCCGCGAGGACCTGCAGCAGGTGTTCGCGCGCTCGCGCGTGCTGCTGGACCAGGGCGCCGTCGGCATGGTCTACGGACGCAACGTCTACCAGCACGCCAACCCCTCGGGCGTGGTGGCCGCGCTGATGGCCATGATCCACCGCGGCCTCGGCGCCGAGGCGGCCTGGCGGCTCTACGAAACGGGCGGCACGGCGGACTGAGGCGGGCGCAAGGGACGCGGACGCGGCGGCGCGTTCGCGCGACCAAGGGTTGGCACCATTCGTGCAAGCCCCGTTGACACCAGATGCTTCATGCATAAAGTATTGACTTGTGAATGAAGTGGCTCCGCACAATGCCGGGGCCGCACGCATCGATGTGGTGCCAACCCTTACTTACCGGAGTCTCCATGCGCACGAAGATCACCCCGCCGCCCGCCGCGACCCGCCTGACCCGTTCCCTGTGCGCCCTGGCGCTGGCCTCCGCCTTCGGCTTCGCCGGTGCCGCGATGGCCGCGCCGGTGAAGGTGGGGCTGGCCCTGGACATCTCCGGTCCCTTCGCCGCGTTGGGTGCCGAGGCACGCGACGGTTTCGCGCTGGGCATCAAGCAGCTGGGCGGCAAGCTGGGCGGCCAGCCGGTCGAGTTCATCCAGGCCGACATGGCGGGCAGCCCCGACCAGGCCAAGCAGCTGGTCGACCGCATGATCCAGCGCGACAAGATCGACCTGTTCAGCGGCCCGATCGGCTCGAACATCGCGATCGCCGTCGGCCCCACGCTGTTCGCGGCCAAGGTGCCCTACCTCTCGTCGAACGCCGGTCCCAGCCAGTTCGCGGGTGCGCAGTGCAATGCCTATTTCTTCGGCACCGCCTACCAGAACGACCAGTTCCACGAAGCGGCCGGCAAGTTCGCGCAGGACCGCGGCTTCAAGAAGATGGTGCTGATCGCCCCCAACTACCCCGCGGGCAAGGACGCGCTGGGCGGCGTCAAACGCCAGTTCAAGGGCCAGGTCGCCGACGAGCTCTACACCAAGCTGGGCCAGATCGACTATGCGGCCGAGCTCGCGCAGATCCGCGCGGCCAAGCCCGACTCGATCTACTTCTTCCTGCCCGGCGCGATGGGCATCAACTTCATCAAGCAGTTCGTGGGCGCGGGCCTGTCGAAGGACATCACGC
>Ga0182008_10001566_pt1 | contig 15229 bp, 15 predicted proteins | sample Sormic07211129_1_FD_120482 | JGI IMG/M metagenome (GOLD analysis project Ga0182008, IMG submission 120482) | Rhizosphere microbial communities from Sorghum bicolor, Mead, Nebraska, USA - 072115-129_1 metaG | ecosystem: Host-associated > Plants > Roots > Rhizosphere | place: USA: Nebraska...
GAATGTAAATTCCTTAAAGATTTCCACGGTATTTTCAGCTCGGTCAGGTATCTGGCAGCCGGCGAGTTTAACAGCTTGCTCCCTCGCCGCGCATACCGCTCGGTCAAAGCGCCTGCAGGCGCTCGCCTAGCCCACCGTTATCGGCCAATTGCAGAAACTCATCCCCCAGCCGCCGACTCTCGCTCATTGCGGCCTGCCAGTACTTGTTGCGACTCGGATCGTCGCCCATGAAACGCTTGAAGTCGCTGCGATCCGGCAGTTTGCCGTGGGGCAGGCGCGCCAGATACTCCCTGGAGGGCGCGAGCAGCAACACATCCTGCAAGCCTTGCGGATTGCTGCGCCGCCAGGGCAGACCTTTGTCGAACCAACCGGGGATGACCCGATCGGTGAAGTGCGGGTACAGCACGATGTCGTCGCCGTGGTAGGGCAGGTCGAGGTGGTAGTCCAGCAGGCCGCCGTCGCGGTAGGTACCCTGGCCGGCGCCGGGCAGGTCGCGCACGCCTTGCATCACCATCGGGATCGAGCCGGACGCCAGCAATGCCTGGCGCAGGTTGCCCACGTCCAGATCGAGAAAGCGCGACGTAAAGTCCTTGAGCGGATGCACCGGCGGCGGCTGGCGCGGGTCGTGGACGATCAGGCGTTCGAAGTGCCGTGCCAGCCGCGCGCGGCCGCGCAGGTTGTCGGCAATCACCGACGAAAGGCCCAATCCCAGGCGCCCGCGATGGTCATCGGCGAGCAGCCCATGGGTCTTGACCACCATGATGTTGAGCCGGTAATCGGGGTTGTCCAGCACCCGCGCATCGCGCCCGGCCAGTAGATCGTCGAGCATGCGCACGCAGCTCTGGCTCACCTGGGCCATGGTCACGCCCTTGGCGAAACGTTGCTCGTTGTACAGGCGGCCGAGGTCCAGCAGACCTTGCACCGGGTCCGGCAGGCAGGCGCTGGCGAAGCGCCAGGAACCAATCGACGCACCGATCAGCGCGCGTTGCCGTGGTGCGCGGGGCAGCCAGTCGCCGAACAGCGCCAGGTCAAGGCCCTGGATGCCCAAGGCCTTGGGCCCGCCGGCCGCGCCTGGGAGTATGCCGACATCCGCAGGTGCAAGGCCCCGCTCACGAATGCGCGACAGGGCGCGTTTGCCGGCCTTGAGGGTCAGCGCGGGGAATTTGATATGGATGGCTGTCATACCGATCTCTGGTCAAGCGAGGTGTAGGCGCACATGCGCTCGCGAAAAGTGTTAACCATACCGCGTGAATCCTGAATAAACACCGTTGTTTGTGGCGCCGGCTCAGAATTGCCATGGTGGCAATTCAGTTTCAATTAAGTTGCGACGGCTACCGTGACCGACGTAGGAAAACATCGTGTTACGGAGACTCATCATGAAGAGCCTCACAGCTTTATTCGCCGTCGGTATGATCGCCTGCATGGCGAACCAGGCCGGCGCCGTGGATCCCGACAAACCACTGACTGTGCCCGCCACTGTTACAATCGTCGCTTTTGATCAACTGGAAGCCGCGGCGCTGGCCCTGCACCCCGGTTCGACGTTGCTGGACACCGACCTGGACGAGGAATACGGCAAATACCTGTATCAAGTCGAACTGGAAGATGCCCACGGCGTTGAATGGGACATTGAATTGGACGCGCTCACCGGGCAGGTTCTCAAGAATCATCAGGATACGTAATGAAGGTAAATTTACGCGCCGGCGGCCGATGGGCGCTGGTGCTCATGGTGTTCTGCTCAGGCCTGGCGGCGCGCGACCTCAACCAGGATGAAGCCCTGGCGCTGCGCCAGCAGGGGGTGATCCTGCCGCTGGAGCAATTGCTGCAGCAGGCCATGGCGCGACATCCCGGCTCGCGTCTGCTGGAAGCCGAGCTTGAAAAGAAACACGGGCAATATGCTTATGAAGTGGAGCTGGTAACCACCGATGGCGTCGTGCGCGAAATCAAGCTGGACGCTACCAGCGGCGTGCTGATCAAAGACGAGGAAGACTGATGCGCCTGCTCCTGGTGGAAGACAACGTACCCCTGGCCGACGAACTGCTGGCCGGCCTGCAGCGGCAGGGCTATGCCGTCGATTGGCTGGCCGACGGGCGCGACGCCGTGTATCAGGGCCGCAGCGAACCTTACGACCTGATCATTCTCGACCTTGGCCTGCCGGGCCTGCCGGGGCTCGAGGTGCTGGCGCAATGGCGCGCGGCGGCACTGGCCACCCCGGTGCTGGTGCTGACCGCCCGTGATTCCTGGGCCGAGCGTATCGAAGGGCTCAAGGCCGGTGCCGACGATTACCTGAGCAAACCCTTTCACCCCGAAGAGTTGCACCTGCGCATTCAGGCGTTGCTGCGCCGTTCCCACGGCCAGGCCAACCAACCCACCCTGCACGCCGCCGGCCTGCACCTGGACGAAGGGCGCCAGTGCGTACTGCGCGACGGCGACGAAATCCAGCTGACTGCCGCCGAGTTCCGCCTGCTGCGTTATTTCATGTTGCACCCTGAGCAAATCCTGTCCAAAAGCCATCTGGCCGAGCATCTGTATGACGGCGAAACCGAGCGCGACTCCAACGTACTGGAAGTGCACGTCAATCACCTGCGTCGCAAGTTGGGCCGCAGCGTGATCGAAACCCGACGGGGCCAGGGCTATCGGTTTGGCGCCGGCGCGGCATGAAGTCGATTCAACGACGCCTGAGCCTGGGGCTGGTCAGCGTAATGGTGATCGTCGGGGTAGTGCTGGCGCAAACCAGCCTGTGGTTGTTCGAAGCCGGGCTGCAACGTTACCTGGAGGCGGGCTTGCGCAATGACGCTGAGAACCTGCTGGTGGCGTTGGTGCGTGGGCCCAATGGCGTACAACTGGACGAACACCGTCTGTCGCCGGCCTATCAGCGGCCATTTTCCGGGCATTATTTCCGTATCGATTTCGCCGACACCCATTGGCGCTCCCGCTCCTTGTGGGATCAGGAACTGCCGCGCCTGTCCGAGGCCGGTCTGAAAGGCAATCTGCAACTGGGGCCTGAAGGCCAGCAATTGCTGGTCCTGCGCTCGGACTACAAGCGCTTCGGTCATTCGATCTCTATCAGTGTGGCGCAGGACTACACACCCGTGCGCGAAAGCTTTCGCATGATGCGTCGGATCGGTCTGGTGCTGGGGCTGGCGGCGTTACTGCTGGTGCTGGCGCTGCAGCGCATCACCGTGCGCCGCGCCCTGCGCCCGCTGGAAACCGCGCGCAACCAGATCGCCCAATTGCAGCAGGGCCAACGCTCGCAGCTCGACACCCAGGTGCCGCTCGAACTGGAACCGCTGGTGGCGCAGATCAACCACCTGCTGGCCCACACCGAAGACAGCCTCAAACGCTCGCGCAATGCCCTGGGCAATCTCGGCCACGCCTTGAAAACCCCGTTGGCGGTGTTGCTGAGCGCGGCGTCCAGCGAGGCGCTCAAGGACCGCCCCGAGCTGAGCCAACTGCTGCGCGACCAGTTGGAGCACGTGCAACAACGCCTCAACCGTGAACTCAACCGCGCGCGCCTGGCCGGTGAAACCCTGCCGGGCGCCTTGTTCGATTGTGAACAGGAACTGCCGGGTCTGCTCGCCACCCTCAATATGATCCATGGCGAACACCTGGACCTCAGCTACCGCACACCTCCCGGTCTGCATTTGCCATGGGATCGCGAAGACCTGCTGGAATTGCTCGGCAACCTGCTGGACAACGCCTGCAAATGGGCGGATGCCGAGGTGCGCCTGACCATCAGCGAAACGCATACACATTACCTGCTGGCGGTGGAAGACGACGGCCCCGGCATTCCCGAAGCCCAGCGCGACCAGGTATTGAGCCGTGGCGCGCGTCTGGATGAACAGGTCGACGGTCACGGCCTGGGATTGGGTATCGTGCGCGATATCGTCGAGGTGTGGGACGGCGTGTTGCAGCTGCAGCAGAGCGAGTGGGGCGGTTTGAAGGCGCTGATCGAATTACCCAAACGCCATGCGTGACGCATGGCGATCGGGAGTACGCCTCGTTGAAAGGTCTTCAACCTTCACACCCGGAACTGATCCATCAACCCCTGCTGCTGGTTGGCCAGACTGTTCAACGCCTGGCTCACCCGCGCCGATTCATTGGCCTGCTCCGACAGCGACTCGGTCACATCGCGAATGGTCGCCACGTTGTTGTTGATCTCCTCGGCCACCGCGCTTTGCTCTTCGGCGGCACTGGCGATCTGCAGGTTCATGTCGCTGATCACGGTGACCGCGTCGCCGATCTGGCGCAGCGCGGTAACGGCCTGGCCGACCTGTTCGACACTGCCCTGAGCCTGGCGATAGCTGTTGCCCATGGCGCCCACTACGTCGGTGGTGCCGCTCTGCAGGTGTTCGATCACCAGGCGGGTTTCTTCCACCGATTCCTGGGTGCGTTGCGCCAGGTTGCGCACTTCGTCGGCTACCACGGCAAAGCCACGGCCGGCCTCACCGGCACGGGCGGCTTCAATCGCAGCGTTAAGCGCCAGCAGGTTGGTCTGCTCGGCGATGCCGCGGATCACCTCCAGCACCGAACCGATTTTTTCGCTGTTGGCTGAAAGGCCTTCGACCCGCGTCATGGCCGTGCTCATGTCTGCCGCCAATTGGTCGATATTGGCGGTGGTGCGGTCGATCACGGTGAGGCCGGCGCGGGTGGCCCGGTCGGCATCGCGCGCGGCCTGGGCCGCCTGTGCCGCGCTGCGGGCCACGTCCTGGGCGGTGGCGCTCATTTCATGGGAAGCGGTGGCCACCTGGTCGACCTGGCGATACTGCTGCTCCATGCCGGCGCTGGTCTGGGTGGCGATCGCGGCGGATTGGTCGGCGGTGCCACGGGCGTCCTGCACCGAGCGTTTGACCTCGGCGATGATCGGCTGCAGTTTGTCGAGGAAGCGGTTGAACCAGCCGGCCAGTTGGCCCAGTTCATCGCGTTTGTCATAGGCCAGGCGCCGCGTCAGGTCGCCTTCGCCGCTGGCGATGTCTTCGAGCATGCGCGCAACGTCCAGGATCGGCCGGGTCACGCTGCGGGCCATCAACCACACCAGGATCAGGCCGATCACCGCCGCGAGCAGGCCCAGGCTCAGTTCCAGCAGGGTGCCACGGGTGTTGTGCGCGTCCATCTGCGCCTTGAGGGCTTCGGCGGGGCCTACCAGGACTTTTTCCGGTACCTCAAGCAACACCCCCCACGGTTTGCCGCCGGGGATCGGCGCGAACGGCGCCAGTACCTTCAGCTGATGCTCGGTGCGCAGGCTGCTGATGCCCGTGCTGCCGGCCAGGGCGCCGATCAGCTGCGCGCCGCTGTTGCGGTCGACCTGGTCCAGGCGCTGGCTGAGTTTGCCGGCGTCCGCGCTGTGGCCGGCGAGCAAGCCGGTGGGGCTGAGGATGCTGACCTGGGTCTGGCCGTCGTACAGCTTGTGGCTGGCCTGCTGGCTCACGGCCTGCAGACTGTTGAGGTTGATGTCCACCGACAGCGACGCGATGACCTTACCGTTGACCATCAGCGGGAACACGATGCTGGTCATCAGCACGTTCTGCCCGTTGATCACATAAAAATAGGGTTCGATCACGCACGGCTTGAGGGTGGTGCGCGGGCAGGTGAACCAGGCGTTGGCCTTTTCACCGCTGGGGCCGACGGCGGTGTCGGTCATGTCGCTTTCCGGCAGCGCCATCGAGGTCAACTGGCCGGGCGTCGGCTGCGACCAGTACAGGGCAAAGCGGCCCTTGTCGTTGCTGCCCAGCTCGGCTTGGCTCGCGAACAGTTCGTCCTTGCCGTCCAGCGCATTGGCTTCGAACACCAGCGAAAGGCCCAGCAGGTCCGGGTTGGCCTGCAACGCGGCCTTGACCTGGCGGGTCAGGTCTTCGCGGGTGTCGAAGGCGTCCAGAAAGCGTTTTTCGGCCTGTTCGCGCAAGAACAGTACCTGGCGGGCAAAGCCATGACCATATTGGTAGGCGTCCATGAACTGCCGGCGAATCCCCAGCGCCTGCACCTCACCCTGGGCTTCGATACGCGCCTGGGCGGCTTCGTCGAGCATTTGCATGCTGGACGCTTTGACCTGCTCGGAATTCTGCGCCATGCGGTACAGCGACAACCCCACCAGCAGGCTCACGATTCCCAGCAGGCAGAGGCCGGCGAGCAGGGTGATTTTCCATTGAATGGAGAGTTGTCTAAGCGACATCGGACATCCTTACCTGAAAACACGAAGAGCCTGTTTATCGGCGGCTCTGACGGTTTCTTTATTCAAACGATCAATTTAAATCTGCCGGGAGCGCCCGTGCCTTCGCATCGGTTTTTGACATGCGGCCGCGCCTGCTGCAAAGTGCCCGCCCTCTAATAAGACCTCCTTGAAGCCTGCACGCCGGCCGCCCTTCCAATGGGCCGCCGGGGCGCGGGCATGCCTGTTTTTCTGTTTCTGCTTGAGGTAACCATGATTAACGCAGTCATCGCCGCGGTCGGCACCATGCTGGTGCTCAGCCTGTCCCGCGTGCATGTGGTCATCGCCATCATCGTCGGCGCGGTGGTGGGCGGTCTCACCGGCGGCCTGGGCATCGAGGCCACCCTCAGCGCTTTCAACGGCGGCTTGGGCGGCGGCGCGACGGTGGCGTTGTCCTACGCCTTGCTCGGTGCGTTCGCGGTGGCAATCGCCAAGTCCGGCCTGGCCCATGCTCTGGCGGACAAGGCGCTGCTGCTGGTGGACCGTCAGGAAGCCACTGGCGGCAGTCACGTCAAATGGTTGCTGATCGGCCTGCTGTGGGTGGTGGCGATTGCGTCGCAGAACATCCTGCCGATCCACATTGCGTTTATCCCGCTGCTGGTGCCGCCACTGTTGTACGTGTTGACCAAGCTGCAGCTGGACCGCCGCTTGATCGCCTGTGTGATGACCTTCGGTCTGATCACGCCGTACATGTTCCTGCCGGTGGGCTTCGGCAATATCTTCCTCAACCAGATCCTGCTGGCCAACGTAGCCAAGAGCGGGGTGGATATCAGCCAGGTCAACGTGACCCACGCCATGAGCCTGCCGGCGCTGGGCATGGTGGTCGGCCTGCTGGTCGCGGTATTTATCAGCTACCGCAAAAAACGCGTGTACGACCTGGAAAAAATCGAGCGGGTCGAGCAGGTGGCGGTGCAGTACAACCCGCTGACCCTGCTGGTGGCCGGTGTGGCGATTGCCTCGGCGTTTATCATTCAGTTGTGGCTGGACTCGATGATCATCGGCGCACTGGCCGGGTTCCTGATTTTCTCGGCTTCGGGCATCGTGCGCTGGCGCGAGACCGACGACCTGTTCACCGAAGGCATGAAGATGATGGCCATGATCGGCTTCATCATGATCGCCGCCTCCGGGTTCGCCGAAGTGCTCAAGGCCACCGGCGATGTGCGTTCGCTGGTGGAAACGTCGGCTGCGTTCATCGGCCACAGCCGTGGGGTCGGTGCGCTGTTGATGTTGCTGGTGGGGCTGCTGGTGACCATGGGCATCGGCTCGTCGTTTTCCACGGTGCCGATCCTGGCCGCCATCTTCGTGCCGCTGTGCGTGCAACTGGGCTTCAGCCCAATGGCCATCGTGTGCATCGTCGGCACGGCGGGGGCGTTGGGGGATGCCGGTTCGCCCGCGTCGGATTCCACCCTCGGCCCGACCTCCGGCCTGAATATCGACGGCCAGCACCACCACATCTGGGACACCGTGGTTCCCACGTTCCTGCACTACAACATCCCGTTGCTGGCGTTTGGCTGGCTGGCGGCGATGACTCTTTGACCCTGTCACTGTAGGAACGGGCGCGCTCGCTCCTACAGATAGTTTTCCATCGGCCGATACGCTCTCAAGTCGCCCAATAAGAGAGAAAAGCCATGCGTCTGAGCCTGAAGGCCAAAGTCCTGTCCCTTGCCGTCGTGCCGGTGTTGCTGTTCGCGGTGGTCATCAGCCTCACCACGGTGTGGATCCTCCAGGGCCAGGCGCGCAGTGAGGTGGATGAAACCCGCCAGCGCCTGCTCAATAACGCCAAAGCCACCCTGCAAAGTTATGTGGAAGTGGCCATGAGTACCATCAAGCCGCTCTACGATGCCGCCGCGCCCGGCGATACGGCGGCGCGGGCCGAGGTGGTCAGGCTGCTGTCCAACACCAGCTATGGCAAGGACGGTTATTTCTTCGGCTACGACTCCGAAACCATCCGCCTGTTCAAAGGCAACAGCCCCGACGGCGTGGGCAAGAGCTTCAAGGACAACCGCGACCCCAACGGCGTCTATGTCAATCGCGACCTGGTCAAGGTCGGCAAGGACGGCAGCCATTACCTGCAATACAGCTCGACCCAGCCGGGGCAGACCGAACTGGTGCCCAAGCTCGGCTACACCGAGTACCTGCCCAAGTGGGACATGGTCATCGGCACCTCGGTCAACCTCGACGGCATCGAAGCCCAGGTGGCGGTGGTCGAGGCCAAGGTCGAGAAGCGCATGGAAGGCGTGCTGCTGAGCATCCTCGGCGTGGCGGTGGTGGTGTTGCTGGTGATTGCCGCCGTGGGCATGGTGCTGGCCAATACGATTCTGCGCCCGCTGCATTTGATGAAAGCCAACCTCGACGATATCGCCGCAGGCGAGGGCGACCTGACCCGACGCCTGGCCATCACCAGCCAGGACGAACTGGGCGAGTTGGCCGGCGCGTTCAATCGGTTTGTCGACAAGATCCACGGCCTGGTGCGCCAGATCACTGAAATGACCGCGCAGCTCACCGGTCTGGTCAGTCAGGTGTCCGACCAGGCCCAGCGTTCGGAGCAGGCCATGGAGCGTCAGCGTCACGAGACAGATCAGGTTGCCACCGCCATCAATCAAATGTCGTCCGCCGCCCAGGAAGTGGCGCGCAGTGCTCAGGGCGCCTCGGTGGCCGCGCAGCAGACCGACGCCGAAGGTCAGGCGGCCAAACGCGTGGTAGACGGCAGCATCGTGCAGATCCACGCGTTGGTGAACGATATCCGCAGCAGCGGCGTGTCCCTCGACAGCCTGCAACAGGACGTGACGTCGATTGTCAGCGTGTTGAGCGTCATCCGCTCGATCGCCGAGCAGACCAACCTGCTGGCCCTCAACGCTGCCATCGAAGCCGCGCGGGCCGGGGAGGCCGGCCGTGGTTTCGCGGTAGTGGCCGACGAAGTGCGCGCCCTGGCCAGCCGCACCCAGACCAGCACCCAGGAAATCCAGGGCATGATCGACCGCCTGCAAACCGGCACCGAGGCGGCCGTGCAAGCCATGCGCCGCTCCAGCGACGCCGGCGACGGCACCTCGGCCCAGGCCAACCAGGCCGGCGCATCGCTGGATACCATGGCCCAGTTGATCGCCACCATCAATTCAATGAACGCCCAGATCGCCAGCGCCGCCGAAGAACAGACCGCCGTGGCCGAAGAGATCAACCGCAGCGTGCATCAGATTGCCTCGGCGGTGGACAGCGTGGCCGATGAAACCCAACGGGGCGCCCAGACTTCGCGCAGTCTGGCGGAGTTGGGCCAACGCCTGGGGCAACTGGTCGGCCAGTTCAGGATCTGATCAGACGTCGCGCATCAACAAGCCAAAGCGCAGGTCCATCTCAACGGGCAGCGGTAGATACACCGTATGCCCGTCCCCCGGCGCCACGTCGATGGCTTCGTCCTTGGCGTTGCGCAGGCCGGCCAGATCGAAGTGAAAATTGCCGGTGGGCGTCATCAATTCCAGGTGATTGCCCACGGCGAAGCGGTTCTTCACCTTGACCTCGGCCAATTCGCCCCGGCGCTCGCCGGTCAGCTCACCGACAAACTGCTGGCGCTCGGAGACCGAGCTGCCGTTCTGGTAGTTCTGGTATTCGTCGTGGACGTGGCGGCGCAGGAAACCTTCGGTGTAGCCGCGCTGGGCCAGGGACTCGAGGTCCGTCATCAGGTTGCGGTCGAACGCGCGACCGGCCACCGCATCGTCGATGGCGCGACGATACACCTGGGTGGTGCGCGCGCAGTAGAAGTGCGACTTGGTGCGGCCTTCGATCTTCAGCGAGTGCACGCCCATATGGGCCAGGCGCTCCACGTGCTGCACGGCGCGCAGGTCCTTGGCGTTCATGATGTAGGTGCCGTGTTCGTCCTCGAAGGCGGGCATCTGTTCGTCGGGGCGGTTGGCTTCCTGCAACAGGAACACCTGATCGGTGGGCGCGCCGATACCCAGGGTCGGTTCCGGCGCGTATTGCTGGACGATCTCGCCGTTGGCGTTTTCCACCGCCGGGGTGGCCTGGTATTTCCAGCGGCAGGCGTTGGTGCAGGTGCCCTGGTTGGCGTCGCGCTTGTTCATATAGCCCGAGAGCAGACAGCGCCCGGAATACGCCATGCACAAGGCGCCGTGTACAAACACTTCCAGCTCCATGGCCGTCACGTGCTCGCGGATTTCGCCGATCTCTTCCAGTGACAATTCCCGCGACAGGATCACCCGGCAGATCCCTTGCTGCTGCCAGAACTCGACACTGGCCCAGTTCACCGTATTGGCCTGCACCGACAGATGAATCGGCATCTGCGGGAAGTGCCGGCGCACCAGCATGATCAGTCCCGGATCGGACATGATCAGCGCATCCGGGCCCATGGCGATCACCGGCGCCAGGTCCTTGAGAAAGGTCTTGAGCTTGGCGTTGTGCGGCGCAATGTTCACCACCACATAAAAGCGCTTGCCCTGGGCGTGCGCTTCCTGGATGCCCAGGGCCAGGTTGGCGTGGTCGAACTCGTTATTGCGCACCCGCAGGCTGTAGCGCGGTTGCCCGGCGTACACCGCATCGGCGCCGTAGGCAAAGGCGTAGCGCATGTTTTTCAGGGTGCCGGCGGGGGCGAGCAGTTCGGGGGCGATAACAGTGGGCATGGGTAGGGTCGCAAAAAGGCGCGAGGGTAGTGCAGGGCGGATGAGGGCTTATTGACCCAGGTCATTTTTGTATCGCTGTGTATCTCCAGGCGCTGTGGATACGTACCGAGGGGCGCGCGGCGATTTTCGACACAGGCGCGATACCTGCGGCGCTTTTAATCGGTTCCAACGAGGCACACCGCCTCGCTTCGACCCGAACTGGAGCCTATCGCCATGAACCACAGCAAAGCCCTCTACGCCGCTTGCCTGTTCGCCGCCCTCAACCTCTGCACGCTGTCGGCGCGCGCGCAAGCCAGTGCCAACGAGCAGACCTACACCTACGGCACGCATCTGGACATCCGCAAAGTGCTATCGATCACCGAAGACGCCGGGCCGTCCTGCGGCGTGGTGGGCGCGCGGATGACCTACCTCGACTCACACGGCACCGAACAGGTTCTGAACTACCAGAAAGTGTCCGACACCTGCATCGGCGACAACTGAGTTCGCCACGCGCGACCCGAGGTGAACATCATGCTATTGATCGCATTCCTGGGCGGCGTCCTGACCGTCCTCAGTCCTTGTATCCTGCCGGTGGTGCCGTTTCTGTTCGCCGGTGTCGACCGCACCCGCCGCTCAATCCTGCTGACCCTCGGCGGCATGGCGCTGACCTTTGCGCTGATCGCCAGCCTGGCGGTGGTCAGCAGCGAGTGGGTGGTACGCGCCAACGCCACCGGACGGCAGGTGGCGTTGATCGTGATGGTGCTGTTTGCGCTGTCGTTGATCAGCGCGCGGATCGGTGGCTGGCTGGCGCGCCCGTTCGTGCTGCTGGGTAACCGCATCGCTCCCGACGGCCGCGCGCTGTCGGGGCCGCTCAAGTCACTGCTGATCGGCATCGCCACGGGCCTGTTGTGGGCGCCGTGCGCCGGGCCGATCCTCGGGGTGATCCTCACCGGTGCGATGCTGCAGGGCGCCAATGCGCAGACCAGCCTGTTGCTGCTGGCCTATGGCATGGGCAGCGCTCTGTCCCTGGGCACATTGATCTTCGCCGGGCGCGGCCTGGTGAACCGGCTCAAGGCGTCGATTCCGCTGACCGGTTGGCTGCGTCGGGGTGCCGGGGTGGCGGTATTGGCGGCGGCGGCGGTGATTTCCACCGGTGCCGACCGAACCCTGCTGGCTGGCACCTCGTCCGAGGGCGTCAGCCGCCTGGAGAGCGGGGTGCTGGAAAACGTGCCCAAGGTGGTGGATTACCTGGTCAGCAAGGTCAAGGCGGCGCCGCTGGCCGCGAACGACCAGGGTGCGATGCCGTCGCTGTCCGGTGCCGTTGAATGGCTCAACTCGCCGCCGCTGACCCCGCAGGCGCTCAAAGGCAAAGTGGTGCTGGTGGATTTCTGGACGTATGACTGCATCAACTGCCAGCACACCCTGCCGTATGTCAAAGCATGGGCTGAGAAGTACGCCAAGGATGGATTGGTGGTGATCGGCGTGCACACCCCGGAATACGGGTACGAGCGCATCATCGACAACGTCAAGGCCCAGGTGCGCAGATTGGGCATCACCTACCCGGTGGCCATCGACAATAACTACGCGATCTGGCGCAATTTCGACAATCAGTATTGGCCTGCCCATTACCTGATCGATGCCAAGGGGCGCATACGCGGCAGCCACTTCGGCGAAGGTCGCTACGAGGCCCAGGAGCGGATGATCCGGGCATTGTTGGACGAGGCCAAGGCAGACGATTCGCACCCGTGAACAGGGCGGTTTACCGGTGTGCGATAAATAAGGGCACTCCCAGGTTTTGCAGCGGACTAAGCAACAGGGCCTACACAGGCCCGTTGCTTTTCTGACATGGACCGGACATGAACCAAACCACCCTGCAATTCAAAACCCTGTTGTTACTGCTGGTCCTGGTGACCGTCGCCTTTATCTGGATATTGCTGCCGTTTTACGGCGCGGTGTTCTGGGCGGTGATCCTCGGCATCATCTTTGCGCCCATGCAGCGCCGCGTGCAGCTCAAGTTTGGCTGGAACCGCAATCTCACGTCCCTGACCACCTTGACCGCATGCCTGGTCATCGCGATTTTGCCGGTGATTATCACCAGTGCGTTGCTGGTACAGGAGGGCGCCACCCTGTACAAGAACATCGAAAGCGGCAAGCTGGATGTGGCCGGCTACATCGAACAGTTCAAGAACTTCCTGCCGCCGTATTTCCAGCACCTGCTGGATCGCTTTGGCATGGGCAACCTGGAAGGGCTGCGCGAGAAAATCGTCAAGAGCGCGATGCAGGGCAGTCAGTTCTTTGCCACCCAGGCGTTCAGTTTCGGCCAGGGCACGTTTGATTTCCTGGTGAGCTTTTTCATCATGCTGTATCTGCTGTTTTTCTTTTTGCGCGATGGCCCGGAGCTGGTGCGCAAGGTGCGCACGGCGGTGCCGTTGGCCGAACCGCAAAAGCGTCGCCTGCAGCTCAAGTTCAACCGCGTGGTGCGCGCCACGGTCAAGGGCAACGTGCTGGTGGCGGTGACCCAAGGCGCGTTGGGCGGGTTGATTTTCTGGTTTCTGGATATCCCCAGCGCGTTGCTCTGGGCGGTGCTGATGGCGTTCCTGTCTCTGTTGCCGGCGGTGGGCGCGGGCATCGTGTGGGGGCCGGTGGCGGCGTATTTCCTACTGAGCGGGGCGATCTGGCAGGGCGTAGTGCTGGGCCTGTTCGGCGTATTCGTGATCGGCCTGGTAGACAACGTGCTGCGCCCGATCCTGGTGGGCAAGGACACCAAGATGCCCGACTACCTGATCCTGATCTCGACCCTGGGCGGCTTGTCGGTGTTCGGCCTGAACGGGTTTGTGATCGGGCCGCTGGTGGCGGCGCTGTTCATGTCGAGTTGGGCGCTGTTTGTCGAGAGCAAGCCGCGGGTCAAGTTGCCGTTGCCGTAAACCGGCCGCTTCAAGCTTGCAATTGGTAGGTGGTGGCTTGCAACTGGTGTTCGGCGGCTTTCAACGAGGTGAGCGGGCCGGTAATGGGCTCGCCTTCGCGTACCAGGTACCAGCAAGCCAGCACACCCGAGGCGCGCAGAGGGGCGGGGACGGCACTGCCGATGACGGACATGATCTGAACACTGGGCATAAGGACCTCCAATCGTGGTAGGGGTCACCTTACGGGCCATGGCGGCTGAGGAAAAATCAACTGGCTCGATAGTCAACATCGATGCCAGGCGTCAGTCCACCACTTGATCGAGCATGCTCACCACTTCCTGCTCGTTGAGCAGACCCTTGCGCACCAGGTTTTCCGCGAGCAGGGCAAGGAACTTCGCGCTGCGGTGGCCTTCGAGGTGCTTGAGTTCCGTCAGGGCGCTGTACACCTTGCTGGAGGTGCAGAGGCCGGCGGTGCGGTGCGGGTTTTGCGTGGGCATGGTCAATCGTCCTTATTGTTATTGGGTGGACAGGCTCGATAGTGAGAGGGTTGTGTGACGCAAACATGACAGCGCGAGCCCCGTCCGGGCAAGTAGACATTGGTGTCAATCATGTGTGAATACGCGCCCGGCATTGTCCCCATAGCGACCTTGAAGCGATAAAACCGGACGTCGTCGCAAAAAAAAGGCCCCGCGTAACCGCGAGGCCTGATTCAGGCTGGACGATGCATTATTACCAGCCGTGACGGTAGTAGCCATGGGGCGGGCCATAGTAGTAGCCACGCGGTGGGCCGTAATAAACCGGTGCCGGGCGGTAATACACCTGCTGTTGTACATAAACCGGTGGCGGCGGCGCGTAGTAAACCGGCGGCGGTGCGGCGTAGACAGGCTGGGGCTGCACATACACCGGTTGCTGCACACAGACTTCACGGGGTTGGCTGGCAACCACGGAGCCCACCACGGCGGCGCCGACCAACGCACCCAAGGCGGCCGGACCAGCCCATCCACCACCGTGGGCGGAAGCTTGGCCTGCCATAGCGAGTGCACCCACCAGCAGGGCGATCTTGGGGATTGTACGAATCATGGTCATTCCTCGGTTAGCCCCAGCGCTCGTGTCCTGCCTTCAATGGACTCAAGTCATGTCGCGGGGATACTTTTAAGACAACGTATTTCTAAAAAACAGCACGGCCGCTAGGTAAAGGTTGTGTAAGGTCTGTACCGATTTGCTTACTCAAAGGAGTTTTCCATGCAGATGCACCCCAACAAGGACACCCAGCTGTGCATGTCACTGTCGGCGCGCCCCGGTAATTTCGGCTTGCGATTTCATAACCATCTGTACGAACAGTTGGGTCTGAATTTCTACTATAAGGCCTTCAGCAGCCAGGATTTGCCCGGCGCGATCAGCGGCATTCGGGCGCTGGGCATCCGCGGATGCGGTGTGTCCATGCCATTCAAGGAGGCGGCCATTGCCTTGGTGGACGAACTCGACGATTCGGTTCAAGCCATTGATTCGTTGAACAC
>Ga0182008_10001568_pt1 | contig 15221 bp, 12 predicted proteins | sample Sormic07211129_1_FD_120482 | JGI IMG/M metagenome (GOLD analysis project Ga0182008, IMG submission 120482) | Rhizosphere microbial communities from Sorghum bicolor, Mead, Nebraska, USA - 072115-129_1 metaG | ecosystem: Host-associated > Plants > Roots > Rhizosphere | place: USA: Nebraska...
GCTGCAGACCACCTGGCGCCTGCGCGACTGGGGCGTGAGCCGCCAGCGCTACTGGGGCACGCCGATCCCGATCATCCATTGCGAAGAACACGGCGCGGTGCCGGTCCCCGAGAAGGACCTGCCTGTGGTGCTGCCCACCGACTGCGTGCCCGACGGCTCGGGCAATCCGCTGCACAAGCACGAAGGCTTCCACGCCGGCGTGGTGTGCCCGGTGTGCGGCAAGCCCGCGCGGCGCGAGACCGACACCATGGACACCTTCGTGGATTCGTCCTGGTACTTCATGCGCTACTGCGACCCGACCAACGACCAGGCGATGGTCGGCGAGGGCGCGGCCTACTGGATGCCGATGGACCAGTACATCGGCGGCATCGAGCACGCGATCCTGCATCTGCTGTACGCGCGCTTCTGGACCAAGGTCATGCGCGACCTGGGCCTGGTGAAGGTCGACGAGCCCTTCGCCAAGCTGCTCACGCAGGGCATGGTGCTCAACCACATCTACTTCCGCCGCGGCCCGTCGGGCGGCAAGGACTACTTCCCGCCGCTCGAGGTCACGCCGGTGCTCGACGCGCAGGGCCGCATCGTCGGCGGCACGCTGGCCGACGGTTCGTCGGTCGAGTACGGCGGCGTGGGCAAGATGGGCAAGAGCGAGCGCAACGGCGTCGACCCGCAGGACCTGATCGAGCGCTACGGCGCCGACACCGCGCGGCTCTACACCATGTTCACCGCGCCGCCCGAGGCCACGCTGGAATGGAACGACGCGGCGGTCGAGGGCAGCTCGCGCTTCCTGCGCCGGGTCTGGAACTTCGGTGCCGCCCAGCATGCCTTCGATGCCGGCGCGGGCCGGCCCGGCGCCACGGCCGACTTCGGCAAGGAGGCCAAGGCGCTGCGCCGCGAGGTCCACAGCGTGCTGCGCCAGGTCGACTACGACTACCAGCGCATGCAATACAACACGGTGGTGTCGGGCGCGATGAAGCTGCTCAACGCCCTCGAGGGCTTCAAGCCGGGCGGCGACGCGGGCGACCGCGTCGCGCTGCGCGAAGGCTTCGGCATCCTGCTGCGCGTGCTGTATCCGGCCACGCCGCACATCGCGCACCAGCTGTGGCAGCAGCTGGGCTACGACCAGGCCTTCGGCGAGCTGCTCGACGCGCCCTGGCCGCAGGTCGATGCCGACGCGCTGGTGCAGGACGAGATCGAACTCATGCTGCAGATCAACGGCAAGCTGCGCGGCAAGGTGGTGGTGCCCGCGGGCGCCTCCAAGGCCGAGATCGAGGCACTGGCGCTGGCCAGCGACGACTTCGTGCTGCACGCGGCCGGCGCCCCGGCCAAGCGCGTGATCGTGGTGCCGGGCCGGCTCGTCAACGTGGTGCTCTGATCGCATGAAACAACTCCAGCCCTCGCGTCGCCTTTTCCTGGCTTCCTCCGCCGCGGCCCTGCTCGCGGGCTGCGGCTTCGAACTGCGCAAGGCGCCGACCTTCGCGTTCAAGAGCATCGCGGTGCCGGGCAATTCGGCCTTCGTGAACTACCTGCGCCGCAACCTCGCGGCCGCCGGCACGGTCACGCTGATCCCGGCGGCGCGTGCCTCGGAGGCCGAGGCGGTGCTCGACATCCTGGGCGAGAACCGCGACCGCGTGGTGCTCGCCACCAACTCCGCGGGCGAGGTGCGCGAGCTCGAGTTGCGGCTCACGATCCGCTTCCGCCTGCGCACGCCGGCCGGCAAGGAACTGCTGCTGACCGAGATCTCGCAGAAGCGCGACCTGACCTACAACGAATCCAGCGCGCTGGCCAAGGACGCCGAGGCCGAACTGCTGTTCCGCGACATGCAGAACGACGTGGCGCAGCAGATGCTGCGCCGCATCGCCGCGGTCAAGGCGCTCTAGCCCGCATGCAGCTGGCGGCCGCCCAACTCCAGGCGCACCTCGCGAAGGGGCTGCGCTCGCTCTACACGATCCACGGCGACGAGCCGCTGCTCGCGCAGGAGGCGGCCGACGCCATCCGCGCGGCGGCGCGCGCCCAGGGCTACACCGAGCGCAGTTCGTACACCGTGGCCGGCGCGCACTTCGACTGGAGCGCGGTGCTGGCCGCGGGCGGTTCGCTCTCGCTGTTCGCCGACAAGCAGATCGTCGAAATCCGCATCCCCTCGGGCAAGCCGGGCAAGGACGGCAGCGTGGCGCTGCAGCAGATCGCCGAGGCCGCGACCGGCAACGACAGCACGCTCACGCTGGTGCTGCTGCCCAAGCTCGACCGCGCGACCCGCACCGGCGCCTGGTTCTCGGCGCTGGAGAACCACGGCGCCAGCCTGCAGGTCGACCCGGTCGAACGCGCGGCGCTGCCGCAATGGATCGCGCAGCGCCTGGCGCTGCAGGGCCAGCGCGTGAAGGCCGGCGAGGAAGGCCAGCGCACGCTGCAGTTCTTCGCCGACCGCGTCGAGGGCAACCTGCTGGCCGCGCACCAGGAAATCCAGAAGCTCGCGCTGCTGCATCCGGCCGGCGAGCTCGGCTGGGAACAGGTCGAGGGCGCGGTCAACAACGTGGCGCGCTACGACGTGTTCAAGCTGTCCGAGGCGGTGCTGGCCGGCAACCCGGTGCGCGTGGCGCGCATGCTCGACGGCCTGCGCGCCGAGGGCGAGGCCGAGGTGCTGGTGCACTACACGCTGGCCGAGGACATCCGCGCGCTCAAGCGCGTGAAGGACGCGATGGGCGCGGGCCGGCCGCTGCCCATGGCGCTGCGCGAGAACCGCATCTGGGGCGCGCGCGAACAGGCGTTCGAGCGTGCGCTGCCGCGGCTCGACGACCGCGCGCTGGCGCGGCTGCTCAAGGCCGCGCACACGGTCGACGGCATCGTCAAGGGCCTGCGCCAGCCCGACTGGCCGGCCAGCGGCTGGCAGGCGCTGCAGCGGCTGGCACTGATGCTGTGCCGGGCCTGCATGGCGCCGCCGGCCAAGGCCGCGCGCTAGGTCCTGCTGCGCGCGCCGCGGCGCGCTACAGCACGCGCTTGCGCACCTGGGTCACGACCACTTCGGCCAGCACCACGATCGCGAACACCGCGATCAGGATCACCGCCACCTGCGTCCACTGGAACAGGTTGAGCGCGGTGTCCAGCGCCACGCCGATGCCGCCCGCGCCCACCAGGCCCAGCACGCCCGACTCGCGCACGTTGATGTCCCAGCGCAGCAGCACCACCGACCAGAAGGCCGGCTTGATGTGCGGCCAGTAGCCGTACCAGACCTGCGCCGCGGTCGAGGCGCCCGCGGCCTGCAGCGCCTCGATCGGGCCGCGCGGCGTCTGCTCGATGGCCTCGCCCAGCAGCTTGCCGACGAAGCCCACCGAGCGGAAGGCGATCGCGAACATGCCGGCCAGCGGACCGGGCCCGAAGATGGCGACGAACAGCAGCGCCCAGACCAGCGAATTGACCGAGCGGCTCGCGACCAGCACCACGCGCGCGGCGAGGTTCAGCGCGCGGTTGTGCGTGATGTTGCCGGCCACCAGCAGCGCCAGCGGCACCGCCAGCACCAGCGCGAGCACCGTGCCCAGCGTGGCCATGTGCAGCGTCTCCATCAGCGCCGCGTGCACCACCGCCGGGTAGTGCGACCAGTCGACCGGCCACATGCGCGTGAGCATGTCGCCCATCTGTTCGGGCGCGTCGTAGAGGAATTCGGGGATCACCTCGATCGTGCGCACCGACTGCACCACGGCCCAGACGATCAGCAGCCAGACGCCGTAGCGCAGCAGCCGCTGCGTGAGCGTGAAGCGCTGCCAGCGGCGCGGCGCGGCGGCGGAAGCGAGGGCGAGCGACTCAGACATCGAGCGCCTTCCGCGTGGCGTTCACCACCAGTTCGCCGACCACGATGATCGCGATCACCGTCGCGAGGATGGTGCAGACGAAGCTGTACTCGAAGCGCAGGAAGGCCGAGAACAGCGCGCCGCCGATGCCGCCCGCGCCCACGATGCCCACCATGGTGGAGTTGCGCAGGTTGGAGTCGAGCTGGTAGGTCGCGAAGCCGACGAAGCGGCTCATCACCTGCGGCAGCACGCCGAACAGCACCACGTTGCCGAAGGAGGCGCCGGTGGCGCGCACGGCCTCGATCTGCTTGTGCGAGATCTCCTCGATGGCGTCGGCGAACAGCTTGCCCACGAAGCCCACCGTGGCCACCGTGAGCGCCAGGATGCCGGCCAGCGGACCGAAGCCCACGGCCTTGACGAACATGATCGCGGTGATCACCGGATGCACCGCGCGGCACACCGCGATCAGGCCGCGTGCCCCCGCGCAGAGCCAGTGCGGCACCATGTTGCGGGCCGCCATCAGGCCCACCGGCAGGCTCAGCGCGACGCCGCCCACGGTGGCCAGCACCGCGATCTGCAGGGTCTCGCGGATGCCTTCCCACAGCACGTCCATCTTGCCCACGTCGGGCGGGAACATGCGCGAGAGAAAGCGCGCGCCCTGGTGCAGCCCGCTGAGCAGGCGCGCGGGCGAGAGGTCGATCTGCGCGATCACGTAGACCGTGTAGGCCAGCAGCGCGAGCAGCGCCAGCTTCTGCTTGCCGCTCCAGGCGAAGGCGGTGGACGCGGGGCGCGCGGTGGCGTTCACTGCATCCATGCCTGGCCGCCGTAGATGGTCTGCAGGTGGTCGTCGGTCAGGCCCGCGGGCGGGCCGTCGTAGACCACATGGCCGCCGGTCATGCCGACGATGCGGTCGGAATAGCGCCGCGCGAGTTCGACGTCGTGGATGTTGACGATCACCGGGATGCCGCGCTCGCGCCCCTGGTCGCCCAGCAGCTGGATGATCTCGACCGAGGTCTTGGGGTCGAGCGAGGAGGTGGGCTCGTCGGCCAGCAGCAGCGCGGGCTGCTGCATCAGCGCGCGCGCGATGCCCACCCGCTGGCGCTGGCCGCCGCTGAGCGCATCGGCGCGCTGGTTGGCGAAGCTGCCCAGGCCGACCACGTCGAGCAGTTGGTAGGCGCGCTCGAAGTCCTCGGGCGCGAATTTGCGCCGCCAGGCCTTCCAGGCCGACAGGTAGCCGAGCCGGCCGGTCAGCAGGTTCTCCATCACCGTGAGCCGCTCGACCAGGTTGTATTCCTGGAACACCATGCCGATGTGGCGCCGGCTGTGGCGCAGCGCCGCGCCCTGCAGCCGGGCCATGTCGAGCCGCTGGCCGCCCACGTCGAGCCAGATCGCGCCGGCGGTCGGGTCGACCAGCCGGTTGATGCAGCGGATCAGCGTGGACTTGCCGGTGCCCGAGGGGCCGATGATGCTGGTCAGGCCGGTGCCGTCGATCTTGAGGTCGATGGACTTCAGCACGGGCACGCCGGGGCGGTATTCCTTGACCAGCCCCTGGATGTGCAGCGAGCCTGCGGACGCGGTGGTGTTCATTGGGCGGGGCTTACTTCTTGGCCGCGGCCTTGTCGTAGGCGTCGCGGGTGAAGGTCTCGCCGGCCGAGGCCGCCACCTTGCGCACCAGCTCCCAGTCCTTCTGGTAGCTGATCGGCAGGAAGCGGTCGCCGCCCAGGCCCTTGGCCATCTCGGCCGGTACCTTGTAGTCGTAGAAGCACTGCTTGATCTTCTCCTGCAGCGCCGGCTCGAGGTTGTGCGCGTAGGCGTAGGCGTCGGTCGGGAACTTGTCGCTGGTGTAGAGCACCCGGAAGTCGTCGGCCTTGACCACGCCGCGCTCGGTCATGTGCTGCAGCACGTCGCTGGCCACCGGGGCCGCGTCGTAGTCGCCGGACTTCACGCCCAGGATGGACTGGTCGTGCTTGCCCGAGTACACGACCTTGTAGTCGGTGTCGGGCGTCAGGCCGATGGCCGGGAACAGCGCGCGCGGCGCCAGGTTGCCCGAGTTGGAGGAGGGCGAGGTGTGGGCGATCTTCTTGCCCTTGAGGTCGGCGATCTTCTGGAACGGGCTGTCCTTGCGCACGATCATCTTGAGGTTCATGCCCACCGAGCCTTCGCTGTTGCCGCGGATCGCGAAGGGCACGGCGCCGGCCAGGTTGACCGCGAAGTTCACCGGTCCGGGCGAGAAGGCCGCCATGTGCAGGCGGCCCGAGCGCATGGCCTCGATCTGCGCCGCGTTGGACTGCACCGAGAAGAACACGACCTTCTTGTCCAGGCACTGCGAGAGGTGGCCCATGAAGGGGCGGAACAGCTTCTCGTAGATGGCCGGGTCTTCGACCGGCGTGAAGGCGAACACCAGCGTGCCGGGGTTGCGCAGCTTCTTCGGGTCGGTCGGGGTGTCGGCCACCAGGTCGCGGTTGGCGTCGCAGTAGCCCGCGTCGAGGTCGCCGCGGAAGGCGCAGGCCTCCTGCGCGGAAGCGCCGCATGCGGCGGCGAGCAGGGCCGCGGCGGCGGCGATCTGGAAAGCGGTGGTCTTCTTCATGGCCAATCCTCGGGTGGTGCTGGGGTGGTGGATCGGTGCGGACTATAGGCAGGCGCCATGCGCAGAAGCCGGCCGCCTTTCGCTTCCCCTTCAGCCGGCTTTCAAACGGCTTGCAGAATGCCTCGGGACTTGCCCGGGGGGCGGGCGGGTCCTCGCGCGCGCGAACCTACACTCGTGCGCCTTGAACCCCTCCGATCCCCCCTCTCTTTTCCGGTCCCGATGAAGCTGCTGCTCGTGGAAGACGACTTCGACCTCAGCGGCGCGCTGGTGCGCGTGCTGAGCCGGCGCGGCTTCGAGGTCGACCATTGCAGCGACGGCGGCGCGGCGCTGGAGCGCCTGCAGGCCGGCCACTTCGACGTCGTGATGCTGGACCTCGGCATCCCGGGCATCGACGGCCTGCAGGTGCTGCAGCGCCTGCGCGGCCGCGGCGCGACCGTGCCGGTGCTGATCCTCACCGCGCGCGGCGCGGTCGGCGACCGCATCGCCAGCCTCAACGCGGGCGCCGACGACTACCTGGCCAAGCCCTTCGACCTCGACGAGCTGGACGCGCGGCTGCGCGCGCTGGTGCGCCGCTCGGGCGGCATGGAGGCGCCGCGCTGCGGCGAGCTGCGCTACGAGCGCAGCAGCGGCGCCTTCTACTTCCGCGAGGAGCCGCTGGAACTCACGCCACGCGAGAGCGCGCTGCTGGCCGCGCTGATGGAGCGGCCGGGCCAGGCCATGACCAAGGAACGGCTGACGGTGCTGGCCTTCGGCCAGGCGCTGCCCACGCAGCCCGATGCGATCGAGGTGGTGGTGCACCGGCTGCGCAAGAAGCTGGCGGCCACCGGCGTGCAGATCACCACCCTGCGCGGCGTCGGCTACCTGGTGCAGGAGGCGCGCGGCCATGCCTGAGGCGGCGCCGCCGGCGGCGTCGCGCACCCGCTCGCTGCGCTCGCGCCTGCTGCTCTGGCTGATCGGCCCGCTGGTGGCCTTCCTGGCGGTCAACGCCTACTTCACCTACACCTCGGCGCTGCAGACCGCGCAGCTGGCCTTCGATCGCCTGCTCGTGACCTCGGCCCATGCGCTGGCCGACCTGATCCGGCTGGAGCGTGGCGAGCTGCAGATCACGCTGCCCCATGCGGCGCTCGAGATCTACGACGGGACCGGCACCGGCGCGGGCGACGACGGCCCGGGCCGCAGCCGCATGGTCTACCGCGTGAGCTTTCTCGACGGCGAGTACCTGGCGGGCGACGAGGAACTCGCGCCCTACCGTGAGCGGCCGCCGCAGCACCCGCTCTACCAGTCGATGATCGCGCTCTACGACACCACGGCGCGCGACGTCGGGCCGATGCGCATGGCGGCCCTGCTGCAGCCGGTCGAGTCCTTCGAGGGCATGCGGCTGGTGGTGGTGCAGGTGGGCGAATCCTCCGCCTACCGCACGCGGCTCGCGGCCCAGATCCTGCGCGGCACGCAGCTGCGCCAGGGCGCGCTGCTGGCGATCCTGCTGCTGCTGATCTGGGCCGTGGCCACCCTCGCGCTCAAGCCGGCGCGCGCGCTGGCGCGGCAGCTCGACCTGCGGCCCGCGCGCGACCTCACGCCGGTCGCGATCGAGCATCCGCCGCAGGAGCTGCAGCCGGTGGTGGCGGGCTTCAACGGCCTGCTGTCGCGGCTGGCGGCGGCGCAGGAGCAGCAGCGGCGCTTCGTGGCCGATGCCTCGCACCAGTTGCGCACGCCGCTCACCGTGCTGCAGCTGCAGGCCGACGCGGGCCTGCGCGGCGACCTGCCGCCCGAGGAGGCGCTGGCCAGCATCGCGGCCACCACGCGGCGCGCCAACCGGCTGGTCGAGCAGCTGCTGTCCTCGGCGCGCGCGCAGCAGGCCGCGGCGCAGGAGCCGGCCGAGCGCTTCGATCTGCGCGCGCTGGCCGAGGACGTGGCGGTGGAGCTGTCGCCGCTGCTCGCGCAGCGCCACCACGCCTTCCAGCTCGACGGCGCGGCCTGTGAGCTGAGCGGCTACCGCTGGATGGTGCGCGAGATCCTGGGCAACCTGCTGAAGAATGCGATCGAGTTCACGCCCGAAGGCGGCGCGCTGGGCATCCGCATCGTGCCCGAGGACGGCACCGACGGCGTGGCGCTGACGGTCTGGGATTCGGGCCCGGGCCTGTCCGACGCGATGCGCGAACAGGTCTTCACGCCCTTCGTGACCGACCGCTCCTCGCGCGGCGCGGGGCTGGGGCTGGCCATCTGCCTGGACCTGGCGCGCACGCTGGGCGCCACGCTCACGCTGGTCAACGGGCCGACCGGCCCCGAGGGCGCCGGCGGCCTGCAGGCAACCCTTCGGCTGCCCGGCCGGGTGGGGCATGAGAAAATGCCCCGATGAACGCGTTCAACGTCAGAGAACACATGCAGGCCCTGGGCCTGCAAGCCAAAACCGCCTCCGCGCTGATGGCGCGCGCCGATGCGGCGGTCAAGAACAAGGCCCTCAAGGCGCTGGCCCGCCTGCTGCGCGAAGGCGCCGAAGACCTCGCGCCGGCCAATGCCCGCGATGTCGAGCGGGCCACCGCGGCCGGCCTGTCGGCCCCGATGGTCGACCGGCTCAAGCTCACGCCCAAGGTGATCGAGACCGTGGCCCTGGGCTGCGAGCAGCTGGCGGCCATGCCCGACGTGATCGGCGAGATCATCGGCATGAAGCAGCAGCCCAGCGGCATCCGCGTGGGCCAGATGCGGGTGCCGATCGGCGTCTTCGGCATGATCTACGAGAGCCGGCCCAACGTGACCATCGAGGCCGCGAGCCTGGCGATCAAGAGCGGCAACGCGGCCATCCTGCGCGGCGGCTCGGAAGCCATCGAGTCGAACAAGGCGCTGGCGGCGCTGGTGTCGGCCGCGCTGGCCGAGGCCGGCCTGCCGGTCGAGGCGGTGCAGCTGGTGCAGACCACCGACCGCGAGGCCGTGGGCCAGCTGATCGCCATGCCCGAGTTCGTCGACGTGATCATCCCGCGCGGCGGCAAGGGCCTGATCGAGCGCATCAGCCGCGACGCCAAGGTGCCGGTCATCAAGCACCTCGACGGCAACTGCCATGTGTATGTCGACGACAGCGCCTCGCTCGACATGGCGGTCAAGGTGGTGGACAACGCCAAGACCCAGAAATACAGCCCCTGCAATGCGGCCGAGGGCCTGCTGGTGGCGGCCTCGGTGGCCGACGTGTTCCTGCCCGAGATCGGCGCGGTGTTCGCGGCCAAGGGCGTGGAGATGCGCTGCGACCCGGTGGCGGCGCGCATCCTGCGGGCCGACGACGCGCTGCACGGCGGGCACGCGACCATCGTCGACGCGGTCGAGTCCGACTGGTCGGAGGAGTACCTCGCGGCCGTGATCAGCATCAAGGTGGTCGAGGGCGTGGACGAGGCCATCGCCCACATCAACCGCTACTCGAGCCACCACACCGACGCGATCCTCACGCGCGACCACATCAACGCCCAGCGTTTCCTGCGCGAGGTCGATTCGGCCAGCGTCATGGTGAATGCGAGCACCCGCTTCGCCGACGGCTTCGAGTTCGGGCTGGGCGCCGAAATCGGCATCAGCACCGACAAGTTCCATGCGCGCGGCCCCGTGGGCATCGAAGGGCTCACCTCGCTGAAATACGTGGTGCTGGGTCAGGGCGAAGTCAGGAGCTGAGCCGCACGCTCGGCCGGCCCGCATCGCATCGCCCCCTTGCCCAGGGGGCTTTTCGTTTCTGGCAGCGCTTTTTTTGGCTTGTCATCTGGCCCGGTGGCCCCAAATCCTACAATTCCACTCCACCTTTACGCTGAACGCACACAAGGCCGCCGCATGGTCCCCCACCTCGTCACCGCCCTGACCGGCCCCATCAACGAACTCGAACAACGCGTTCTCGACTCCACCCCGGCCATCGAGCGCTGGTTCCGGCTGGAATGGATGGAGCACACGCCGCCCTTCTACAGCTCGGTCGACATCCGCAACGCGGGCTTCAAGCTGGCCCCGGTCGACACCAACCTGTTCCCCGGCGGCTGGAACAACCTGACCCAGCAGATGCTGCCGTTGGCGGTGCAGGCGGCCCAGGCGGCGATCGAGAAGATCTGTCCGGAAGCGCGCAACCTGCTGGTGATCCCGGAAAACCACTCGCGCAACACCTTCTACCTGGCCAACATCGCCCAGCTGGTGCGCATCTTCCACATGGCCGGGCTCAACGTGCGCGTGGGCTCGATCGACCCGGCGATCAAGTCGCCCAAGACCATCGAGCTGCCCAACGGCGACACCGTCACGCTCGAGCCGGTGGTGCGCACCAAGCGCCGCCTGGGCATCAAGAACTTCGATCCCTGCACCATCCTGCTGAACAACGACCTGTCGGCCGGCGCCCCGGGCATCCTGGAAGACCTGCACGAGCAGTACCTGCTGCCGCCGGTGCACGCGGGCTGGTCGGTGCGGCGCAAGAGCAACCACTTCCGCAGCTACGAGGAGGTGTCCAAGCGCTTCGGCAAGCTGCTGGGCATCGACCCCTGGCTGATCAACCCGATGTCCAGCCGCGCCGCGGGCGTGAACCTGGGCGAGGGCGTGGGGGTCGACGTGGTCACCAGCCATGTCGACGCGATGCTGACCAAGGTGCGGCGCAAGTACAAGGAATACGGCATCAACGAGAAGCCCTTCGTGGTCGTCAAGGCCGACAGCGGCCCGGGCGGCACCAGCGTGATGACGGTGCGCGACGCCAAGGAAGTGCTGGGCCTGAGCCAGCAGGCCCACAGCCGGACCAGCCCGGGGCGCGCCGGCCAGGAACTCGAGGACCTGATCATCCAGGAAGGCGTGCTGACCAACGAGCGCGTCCACCAGGGCGTGGCCGAACCGGTGGTCTACATGATGGACCGCTACGTGGTGGGCGGCTTCTACCGCGTGCACGCCGACCGCGGCAGCGACGAAAGCCTCAAGTCGCCGGGCGCCAGCTTCGTTCCGTTGGCTTTTTCCGACAGTGCGCACCTGCCCCAACCGGGCGCCAAGCCGGGCGCCAGCGCCCCCAACCGCTTCTACATGTACGGGGTGATCGGCCGGCTGGCCATGGTGGCGGCCAGTTACGAGCTCGAGGCGACCGACCCCGACGCCGAGGTCTACGAGTAGCGACATTGCCGCCGTGTCTTTGCGGCGACCGGCGGCAACGGCAGAATAGCGGTCCCACAGCAACGGAATTACCAGGTCGGCGTTGAGCGGCGCGTGTCGAAGCGATGCGCGCCGTCGTCCCCAGGAGGGGTGTGATCCACACCGCTTCGCCTGTTCCATCGACCTCGTGTCCGCTCCCAAATCGTCTTCCGCCGCGCTCGTGCTCGGTGCCATCGGCATCGTCTACGGCGACATCGGCACCAGCGTCCTCTACGCGATCAAGGAAATCTTCGGGCACGGCCATGTGCCGTTCACGATCGAGAACGTGTACGGCATGCTCTCGATGATCTTCTGGACCATGACGGTCATCGTCTCCATCAAGTACGTGGTGCTGGTGCTGCGGGCCGACAACGAAGGCGAGGGCGGCCTGGTCGCGATGCTGGCGCTGGCCTCGCGCGCGGTGGTCGACCGCCCCAAGCTGCGCAACGGCCTGCTGGCCGTCGGCATCTTCGGCACCGCGCTGTTCTACGGCGACGGCGTGATCACGCCGGCGATCTCGGTGCTGTCGGCGGTCGAGGGCCTGGAGGTGATCTCGCCGCACTTCAAGGGCTACGTGATCCCGATCACGCTGGTCGTGCTGTTCTGCCTGTTCGCGGTGCAGAAGCGCGGCACCGCGGGCATCGGCAAGTTCTTCGGGCCGATCACGCTGGCCTGGTTCCTGGTGCTGGCGCTGCTGGGCATCTCGCAGATCCTCACCCATCCCGAGATCCTCGCGGCCGTGAGCCCGCACTACATGGTGCGCTTCGTCTGGGACAACCCCGGCATCAGCTTCATCGTGTTGGGCGCCGTCGTGCTGTGCGTGACCGGCGCCGAGGCGCTCTATGCGGACATGGGCCACTTCGGCAAGCGGCCGATCCGCATCGCCTGGTTCTCGGTGGTCATGCCCTGCCTGGTGCTCAACTACTTCGGCCAGGGCGCGCTGCTGCTGGGCGACCCGAGCGCCGTGACCAATCCCTTCTTCCGCATGGCGCCCGAGTGGGCGCTGGTGCCGCTGGTGGTGATGGCCACCGCCGCCACCGTGATCGCGTCGCAGGCCATGCTGACCGGCGCCTTCAGCGTCACGCGCCAGGTGATCCAGCTGGGCTACCTGCCGCGCCTGCGCATCGAGCACACCAGCGCGCGTTCGGCCGGCCAGATCTACATCCCCTTCGTCAACTGGGCGCTGTTCGTCTGCATCGTGCTGGCGGTCGTGATGTTCCGCAATTCCAGCAACCTGGCCGCGGCCTACGGCATCGCGGTCACGACCGACATGCTGATCACCACGGTGCTGACCTTCTTCGTGATCCGCTTCGCCTGGAAGCTGCCGCTGCTGCTGTGCATCGGCGCCACCGCGATCTTCTTCCTGATCGACTTCGCCTTCTTCGCCTCCAACCTGCTCAAGCTGCCGCAGGGCGGCTGGTTCACCGTGATGATCGGCCTGGCCGTCTTCACGCTGATGATCACCTGGAAGGAAGGCCGCCGGCTCATGGGCGAGACCCAGCGCGCCGACGCGATCGACCTGCGCAGCTTCCTGGGCGCGGTCTTCGTGAGCCCGCCCGCGCGGGTCGAGGGCACGGCCGTGTTCCTCACGGCCGAACCCGGCAGCGTGCCCAACGCGCTGCTGCACAACCTCAAGCACAACAAGGTGCTGCACGAGCAGAACCTGTTCGTCACGGTGCGCAACCACGAGGTGCCCTGGATCCCGATGGACAAGCGAATCGAAATGGAGCCGCTGGGCCACCACTGCTGGCAGGTGATCGTGCACTACGGCTTCAAGAACGACATCGACCTGCCGCGCGCGCTCGAGAACGCGCGCCTGCGCGGCTGCCAGCTCGAGCCCATGACCACCAGCTACTTCCTCTCGCGCGACGTCGTGATCCCCACGCTGGGCAGCGGCATGGCGCCCTGGCGCGAGAAGCTGTTCGCGCAGATGCACCACAGCGCGAGCGGGGCGGCGAACTTCCTCAACCTGCCGAACAATGCGGTGGTGGAGCTGGGGTCGAAGATAGAGATCTAGTCCCACCCCCGAAGGCTTGCCCACTTCGTGTGGCGGCGCCCTCCCCCTCAAGGGGGCCACACCGACGGCCCGGCGAAGCCGGTTCCGCGGTGTGCCTGGAATGAGGCTGGGGCATGGGTGGGTGCCGAGCGGCACAATCCCAGCATGCGATTCTTCAAAGACCTGAGCCTGTCGGCCTTCACCGCGGGCTTCGTCGCGGTGCTCGTGGGCTTCACCAGCTCGGTGGCGATCGTGTTCCAGGCCGCGCAGGCCTTCGGTGCGACGCCGGAGATGATCGCCTCGTGGATGTGGGCGCTGGGCCTGGGCATGGGGCTGGCCAGTGCGCTGCCCTCGCTGTGGCTGCGCAAGCCGGTGATGATCGCCTGGAGCACGCCGGGCGCGGCGGTGCTGGCCACGGCCGGCGCGGGCTACGGCATGGGGGAGGCGGTCGGTGCCTTCATCGTCTGCGCGCTGCTGATCACGCTGTCGGGCGCCTCCGGCCTGTTCGAGCGTGTGATGAACAAGATCCCGATGGCCCTGGCCTCGGCGCTGCTGGCCGGCGTGCTGGCGCGCTTCGGGCTGTCGGCCTTCACCGCGGCCCAGACCGCGCTGCCGCTGGTGCTGCTGATGCTCGCCGCCTACCTGCTGGGCAAGCGGCTGCTGCCGCGCTACGCGGTGCCGATCACGCTGCTGGTGGGCATCGTCTATGTGGCGGCGCGCGGGCAGCTGGCCTGGTCGTCGGTGCACTTCAGCCTCGCGATGCCGGTGTTCGTGATGCCGGTCTTCACCTGGCAGGCGGCGGTGAGCCTGGCGCTGCCGCTGTTCGTCGTGACCATGGCCTCGCAGAACCTGCCGGGCGTGGCCGCGATCCGCGCGGCCGGCTACGACATGCCGATCTCCAGACTCATCACCATGAGCGGCCTGGTCACGCTGGTGTTCGCGCCCTTCGGCGGCTACGCGCTCAACCTGAGCGCCATCACCGCCGCCATCTGCATGGGCCGCGAAGCGCACGAGGACCCGGCACGGCGCTACACCGCGGCCGTGAGCTGCGGCGCGATCTACGTGGTGATCGGCCTGTTCGGTGCCGCGGTTACCGGCCTGCTCACGGCCTTCCCCAAGGAACTGGTCGCGGCCATCGCGGGACTCGCACTGCTGGGCACCATCGGCGGCGGCCTGGCCGCGGCGGTGCGCGACGAGTCGCACCGCGAGGCCGCGCTGATCACCTTTCTGGTCACGCTCTCGGGCGTGACGATCGTGGGCATCGGCTCGGCCTTCTGGGGCGTGGTGGCCGGCGCGCTGGCGCTGGCCGTCCAGCAGCTGGGCAAAAGGGCCGTGGCGAGCAAGGACATCGCGCCTGCCTGCAAGATCAAGCAAGACACCAGGGCGGCCGAACGGGCCGCCGGAAAGACCTCATGAACCTCCTCTTCGTCGCCGACCCGCTCGATCAATTCAAGATCTACAAGGACACCACTTTCTCGATGATGCGCGAGGCCCAGCGGCGCGGCCATCGCATCGCGGCCTGCCTGCCCGAAGACCTGCAGTGGGTCTCGGGCGGCCGGGTCACGGCCACCGTGCGCCAGATCACGCTGACCGGCGACCCGGTCGACTGGTTCACGGTCGACCTCACCGAGACCCGGGCGCTCAAGGACTTCGACGGCGTGCTGATGCGCAAGGACCCGCCCTTCGACGCCGAGTACATCTACGCCACCCACCTGCTCGAGCAGGCCGAGCGCGAGGGCGCGAA